>Ga0190316_1000507_pt1 | contig 11644 bp, 13 predicted proteins | sample 48701112_MG_FD_161663 | JGI IMG/M metagenome (GOLD analysis project Ga0190316, IMG submission 161663) | Hydrothermal vent sediment bacterial communities from Southern Trench, Guaymas Basin, Mexico - 4870-11-1-2_MG | ecosystem: Environmental > Aquatic > Marine > Hydrothermal vents > Sediment ... | reverse complement strand
TGAACTTTCCCCTGAGTCTGCACAAAAATCTCTCACCCGTTTTCTCGTCTTCAACGGTGACCATGTTGGAGTGAAATCTCGTTACTATTCCTCTTTTCCTCAAATTCGCGATTTCCTCCTTTCCCTTAATTTGAGTCTCAGCTGTCCGCACGCTGCTCTTATGTCCGATCCTTTTTCAACCCTGACAACCGTTTCTATCCCTTTGTTCTTGAGTATTTCGAGGAATCTTCTGATTCTCCCTTCATCCGGCCTTTTGAAATTCTCGATCCCCACGGGATTGTACGGTATCAGATTGACATTCACCTTGATACCTGCGAGCAGTTGCCCGAGTTTCCTAGCATCCCTTGGATCATCGTTCACATTCTTTATTAGAATGTATTCCACCGTCACACGTCTATTCGTTCGTTCGATGTAATCCTTGATGGCTTGAATCACCTCCTCCAAAGGATACCTATCGTTCACGGGCATCAGATAACTTCTCTTCTCATTCGTCACCGCGTGGAGTGACACCGACAAGACAAAGTCGATATTCTCGTCGATCAGTTCGTAAATCCTTGGAACTATCCCCGCGGTGGATATCGTTATCCTCCTCGGACTCATTCCTTTGAGTTTCTTATCTATGAGGATTCTTACGCTCTTCATGGTGTTCTCATAGTTCAACAGCGGTTCACCCATACCCATGTAAACCACGTTGGATACCCCAACCTTAGCTTCAATTTCCATTCCCAGAACCTGTCCGATTATCTCATGAACACTCAAATTTCTAACATAACCACTCAACCCCGTCGCACAAAATCTACATTTCAACGGGCATCCAACTTGTGTGGACAAACATGCGGTAATTCTGTTGGGATGGAATATCAGGACGGATTCAACCGTGTTTCCGTCTTCCAATTCCCAGAGAAATTTCATCGTTCCATCGATCCTTGACACCCTTTTCTCGATCAATTTCGGAATATCGAGACTGTATCTCTCTTTCAATATTCTTCTCTGCTCCTTCGAAAGGTTGGTCATTCGGGAGAAATCGAGGACCTTTTTATCGTAGATCCAATCCGCTATTTGATCCGTTCGGTATCTCTCCCAGCACAGAACCTCAGTTATTTCCCTTTTCATTTCATTGTAATCTAAGCTCAACAAATTTCTAATCAATTAAATTCACCCCTCGAATCGAAATCATAACAGATATGTTAATATATTGAGTATGAAAATTCCAATAATTTCTGGACCAACTGGTGTCGGAAAAAGCGAAATAGCCTTTGAGGTTGCCATCAGATTGGATGGGGAAATTATCTCGATGGATTCTATGCAGATATACAAGTTCATGGACATAGGAACCGCCAAACCTCCTCTCGAGATGAGAAAACAGGTTCCTCATCACATGATGGATATCATCTATCCGGACGAGGATTACAACGCATATCTTTATCTCAGAGATTCAACGAAAGTTATGAGAAAGATACTGTCGAGAGGAAAGCTTCCCATATTCGTTGGTGGAACTGGACTGTATGTGGATGCACTCACCCGAGGTTTGATAGAGATTCCGAAAGATGAGAATGTGAGAAGAAAACTCTGGAAACTGGAGGAGAGTAGTAGAGGGACGCTCAGGAAAATTCTCGAAGATGTCGATCCGGAAGCTGCGAGAAGAATACACCCGAATGACCTCAAAAGAACGATCAGAGCATTGGAAGTTTACTACAAAACTGGCACGAGAATATCCGAGCTTCAAAAGAAGGTTAAACCTTCCGGGGAATTCATCCTGTTCATTTTGACTAAGAATAGGGAAGAGCTTTATAATAAAATAAATCTGCGCGTGGATGATATGTTGAAGAGAGGTCTGATCGATGAGGTGAAACATCTACTGGATATGGGATACGATGAGAATCTGAACTCCATGAAAGCCATCGGATATCGAGAAACGATAGATTACATAAAGGGAAGACTCGATTATGATAAATATGTTCACGTTCTCAAGAGAAATACGAGACATTACGCAAGGAGACAATTGATATGGTTCAGAAGATATGATGATGCGATATGGCTGGATTTAAGTGTCCTTGGAAAAGAAGGTGTGGTGGAGAAAATTGTGGAGTTTATAAAGCGTAACTGCGTTATCAAGGGAAAGGGGGGTAAGGATGGCTGAGAAGTTCAATTTGCAGGACAGATTTCTGAACCAGTTGAGGATAGGGAAGGTCGAAGTAAAGATATATCTGATCAACGGATACCAGACGAAGGGAGTCATAAAATCCTTCGACAATTACACCGTTCTGTTGGAGGATGGGAAGAGTCAGAGTTTGATCTACAAGCATGCCATCAGCACGATAATACCATCGTCTTACATCAAACTGATGAAACAGAAAGAAGAAGATACGAGCTCGGAGGGAGAGTGAGATACCAGGATGCAAAAAGGAAATATAAATTCTCAGAGGAAGGAAAGGGCAATACTCGTTGCCTTGAGGTTGAAGAACACTCCGATTCGTCTCGTGGATGATCTTTTGGATGAATTGAGAATGCTGACCGAAACGGCTGGAGCGGAGGTTGTGGAGGTTTTGGTCCAACACAGGGAAAAACCGGATCCCGCGACCTACATAGGTAGAGGGAAAGTTGAAAAGCTCAAAAACATGGTTGATGCTTTCGATGTTGACCTCGTCATATTCGATGATGAACTTACGCCGAGCCAGATGATGAATTTGGAGAACATGATAGAGAAGAAGATCGTTGATAGAACACAGTTGATATTGGATATCTTTGCCATGCACGCAGGAACCTCAGAATCCAAACTTCAGATTGAGCTGGCTCAGTTGGAGTATCTCCTCCCAAGATTGAGGGGACATGGAAGGGATCTGTCGAGACTTGGAGGAGGAATAGGAACGAGGGGACCCGGTGAGACCAAACTTGAGACCGATAGAAGGAAGATAAAGAAGAGAATCACCGTACTCAAGAAGAAATTATCTGAGATATCGAAGGGAAGGGAAATAAGAAGGTCCAAAAGAGTCAAGAGCGGGATACCGATTGTTTCGATAGTTGGATACACGAACACCGGGAAATCAACCTTCTTGAGAAGAATCACGGGGTATGAAGAAATAGAAGTTGAGGACAAGCTGTTTTCAACCCTTGTTTCGAGAACGAAAAGGGTTTTCTTAAGGGGATTGGGGTACGTTCTCTTCACCGACACGGTGGGATTCATAAGGAAATTACCTCATTCCTTGATCGAAGCCTTCAAATCCACCCTCGAGGAGATAAAGTATTCCAACCTCCTCTTGATCTTCATGGATGCTGGAGATTCCTTCCTCATGGATAAGATGGAAACGGTGGAGGAAGTCTTGAAGGAGATAGGGGTGGGAGAATATCCGAGGATTCTCGTGTTCAACAAGGTGGATCTGTGCACAGAAAGCAGGTTGAATCAACTTGAATCGAAATTTCCGACCGCATGTTTCATATCCGCCCTGCACGGATACGGTGTGAACGATCTGATAAATCGTGTGGAAAGTATGTTGAAAAAACCGGAGGTGGCGGTCGGATGAGATGCAGATCGAGGTTGGAATTCGTGGTATTCTCGCTTCTCATCATTCTAACGGTTCATACGCTCTCGGCGGATTTCATCTATCCCATAAAGAACGTGAAACCAAGGATAACATCCACCTTCGGTGAATACAGACCATCCATGACGGAGGACAATCCACATTTTCACATGGGTGTGGATCTTTCGACTGCCTACAGATCTGGGGTTCCCATATTGTCTATAACGGATGGATACATAATGAGGGTGGATGTGGATGACAACGACATATACGGATACACAGTTTACGTGGTCCACGATGAGAAATACATCCTCATGTACGCTCATCTCAGTGATTTTTCCGAGAAATTGAAGTATTTTGCGGAATCGGTCAAGAGAGAGTTCGGAAACAGAAGGGTGGAGATATATTTTCCAAAAGATATTCTGAAGGTTGAAAAGGGAGAAACGATAGGTTATTCTGGTGAAACTGGTGAAGCGATTGCACCTCACTGTCATTTAGAGATAAGGAGTTTGGATGGGAAAAGATCGATCGATCCGGTGGAGATAGTTGATTCACTTCCCAAACCCAACGCCCAACTTGAGATTCTTGGAATCAGGATCAACGGGGAGGATGAAGAGGTTGGAAGGACGGTTCATACCTTCGAAGGTGACCAGGCTCTGATAGAGGTGAATGCTCGTTTGAAAACTGACACGAACGTTTTGGGTATAGATTCCATAGAAATGTACATCGATGACACCAAGGTCTATGAGATGAAATTTGACGAGATCGATCTCTCCGATTTCAACAAGGCGGATGAACTCTTTGGAAGGAGATCGAACGCATCGAACTACTGGTACAAACTCTACGCATCGGAAGAACTATCGATGGTCAAATTGAACAAACTTCCCGACAGATTCCCAGGCAGTTCATATGTGAGGATTATCGTTGAAGATGACTGGGGGAGAAAAAAAACTCTGAAATTCAAATTAGTGAGGCGGTGAGAAGAATGGGGCTGTTCAGAAGCAGGAACAAAAAGAGGGAGAAAGATCTCATGAAGGATCCATTCTACGAGGATGGAATGTTTCTGATCGTGTATGTGAAATGTGACAACTGTGGGGAAGTTTTCAGGAGCCACATAAGAAAGACGAGCGAGCTTTATCCAACTTATTCAGGAAGAACAGCCTACATATTGAGGAAGGAACTCATAGGTTCGAAATGTCCGAACAGGATAAACGTGTATGCGGAATTTTCCGGAACTTACAAAACCCTCAACTTCGACATAAGCGGTGGGCACTTCATAACTAAGGAAGAATACGAAAAACATGAAAAGGAGGTAGGGAAGTGAAAAGAAGATACTTCACCAGCGAAAGTGTGACCGAGGGGCACCCGGATAAAGTAGCCGATCAGATATCCGATGCCATATTGGATGCGATGCTCGCCCAGGATCCAATGGCAAGAGTTGCGATTGAAACATTGGTCACCACGGGTATAGCGGTGGTTGCAGGTGAGGTCAGCACGAGGGCATACGTCGATATACCCAAGGTCGTCAGAAGGACCATACTGGATATAGGATATACACGAGCTAAGTATGGTTTCGATGGAGAAACATGTGCGGTTCTGACCTCCATCGATGAACAATCTCCCGACATAGCACTTGGGGTAGACAAATCTTTAGAAGCCAAGGAAGGTGAGATCATAACGGACGACGACCTGGAGAAGATAGGAGCGGGAGATCAGGGAATGATGTTTGGATACGCCACGAATGAAACTCCCGAATACATGCCCCTACCCATATCTCTCGCACACAAACTGGCAATGAGACTTGCGCAGGTTAGGAAGGAAAAGATCCTTCCCTTTCTGAGGCCGGATGGAAAGACACAGGTCACGGTGGAATTCGATGAGAATTGGAAGCCCTTACGGGTTGACACCGTTGTCGTATCCGCCCAGCATGATCCGAATGTGGATCTGAAGGATCTCAGATCTGCGATAATCGAGCACGTGATAAAACCGGTCATACCGGAGGAATACATGGATGAGAAGGTGAGGATTCTGGTGAATCCAACCGGTAGGTTCGTCATAGGTGGACCGATGGCTGACACCGGATTGACTGGAAGAAAGATTGTGGTGGATTCCTACGGTGGATGGATATCCAACGGAGGTGGCTGTTTCAGTGGCAAAGACCCAACCAAGGTGGATAGGTCCGCAACTTACATGGCGAGATACGTTGCAAAGAACGTTGTGGCTGCTGGCCTTGCGGACAAATTCACCATTCAACTCTCCTACGCCATAGGTGTCGCACGACCCGTTTCGATATACATAGACACCCATGGAACGGGAAAGGTCGATGAGGAGAAACTTCTCAAGGTGATAAAGGAAATATTCGACTTCAGACCAGGGGCGATAATAAGAGATCTCGATCTTTTGAGACCCATATACCGTAAAACAGCGGTTTATGGTCACTTCGGGAGAAATGACGAAGATTTCACTTGGGAAAGATTGGATAAAGTTGAGGAATTGAAACGGGTGTTCTCATGATCCGATGTTATAATCTCATTGTGTTCACTCTTAGGATTCTCTTTTCCAAGGGGGGATGATCGATGAAGAGACTGTTCGGAATTCTGGTGGTGCTACTTGCGATCCTCGTATCATTTTGTTTCGCCGAGAAAGTCGTGATTGAATTCTGGCATGCGATGGGTGGAGGTCATGGAGAGGCTTTGAAGGAGATCGTAGAAATGTTCAATTCCTTGAATCCGGATATAGAGGTAAAGCCCGTTTACGTTGGAAGATACAGCGCTTTGCTTCAGAAGATCCTTGCGAGTGCTCAGGGTAACACCCTTCCGGTGATGGCTCAATCCTACGCCAACTGGACATCCAAACTCATAGCGGGTGGATACGTTGAGGAGTTGAGTAAATACATAAATGATCCGGAGATTGGTTTGACGAAGGAGGAATGGGAAGACATATTCGAACCGTTCAGAAAGATGGTCACGTGGGGCGACAAAATCTACGCCATGCCTTTCAACAAAAGCACATACCTTCTCTACGTTAACACCGATCTTCTCGATCTCGAAGGTCTCGAGATTCCAAAGACGATGGATGAACTCCTGGAAACTGCGAAAACCCTCACCCAGGATCTTGACGGGGATGGAAATGTTGATCAATACGGTTTCGGTATAAGACCGAATGTCGATACGTTCCAGATCTTTCTGAGATTCAACGGTGGAAGAATATACGATGAGGAGAAAAAGGAGGTGACGATAAATTCACCTCAAGCTAAGGAAGCACTTCAATTCATGGTGGATCTGGTTCACAAATACAAGGTCGCTTTCATGCAGGGAGGTTATCTGAGTGGACCATTCGGTGATGGTAAGGTTGCAATGTACATAGGTTCATCTGCCGGTATGCCCTACGTGGCGAGAGCTTCCAAGGGAAAGCACGAATGGACTTGGGCTCCCATACCGAAATGGAAGGAATACGCTCCCCCATTCGCAGGAACTGATGTTGTGATATTCAGCACCGCTACGGAGGAACAAAAAAAGGCGGCTTGGAAGTTCCTCAAATTCCTCATAAGTCCAGATATAACAACCTTCTGGGCTATAAAGACCGGATACATGCCTGTGAGAAAGAGCGCACTCGAGACGAAGGCATGGAAGAGCTACGTCGAATCCAATCCGATGATAGAGGTTCCAGTCAAACAAATACCGTATGGATCCATAGATCCAAAACCTGCGCAGTGGGCTGAGATAAGAAATATCGTGACGACGGCGGTCACGAATGCGATGTATCAAAAACAGAGTGTGGAAGAAGCACTCGCTTGGGCTGAGAAGGAAATAGAGAGAATCCTTGAGGAAAAATGAAGACGAGACAAGGCTTCCAATGGGACGGCACTCGCCGTCCCATTTTTGATGCAGATCTTCCGGGAGGAAGGTGATGAAATGAAAGAAAAGATGTTGATCATAGTTACATTGTTTTTTGTAATTTCACTCACCGCTTTGGGTTGGACATACAGGGTGTATGAAATGGTCCTGAATGAAGCTCTCGAGTCCTTGCCGAATGAAATATCCGAATTTCTGAGAGACGAGGATATGTGGAAAAAACTCGTGAAAGCGATGAAATGGAACGATGACCTTGGAAAACCGGAACATCTTCAAAAACCCATCCACTACTTCAAGTCCGAAGTATACAACCTGGACGAAGGGAACATACCACTGAGTTTCTCCAAAGCCAAAAGGAAAATGAGAGGGGACAGAAACAGGGCAATAGCCAATGGAATGCTTCCATGGGTGGTTATGAGATATTCGAAAGCGTGTATTGATCTATACTCCACGAATCCCTCATCCTTTCCAACCGCGGTGGGACTCATGGTTCATTTCATCACGGATCTGAATTCACCGTTTCATCTCACGAGGAATCTGAACGGTGAGCTGACGAATCAGAAGGGGATACACGAAAGATGGGAAAAGATGATGGCGGAAAGGTTGGAATTTTTAAATATGGGCACGGTGAAACCAAAGCAGATAGATGACCTGGCATACTACATTTTCGAGAACATATTGAAATCGAGGGAATATCTGGATCGGATTCTCGACGAGGATGTATCCGCCAAAGAACAAGCTCTTGGATACACCGACGAATATTACGATATCATGTTCGAAAAGACAAAGGACATCGCTGAGAAACTTCTACAGAATTCCATACAGATGGTCGCTGATGTGCTCTACACGGCGTATATGAAGAAACAGTCGGGAAAGTTTCCCGAATTGAACATAACGATAATCAAACTGTATCACTGGGGTGATGACAGATACGTCATACTCCAGAACAGGGGAAAGAAAGGGATAAATCTAAGGGGTTGGAGACTCAAGGCATACGATTATGACAGAGGATGCCTGTTGAATTACTTCGAATTTCTGAACCTTATACTGAGTCCGCGTGAAAAGGTATCGATACACTCAGGTCCAAGGACGAGGACGACGAGGGCAAGCGATCAATTCTGGACGTTGAAGAGAGTATGGGGAGAACACAGTGAGGCGGTTTTGATAGACAGAAAAGGCACTTACATGGATATATACGTTTATTGATGATGAACGATGAAAACGTCGATTCTTCTGAAAAGATACGGAATAAAGCTCAAAAGATCCCTTGGACAGAACTTTCTATCCGATGAACGGATAGCCGAGAGAATCGTCGATGCTGTGGATTTGTCTTCGGAAGATTTCGTTGTGGAGATAGGAGCTGGAGCTGGGACACTGACTGAGGAAATTTTGAAAAGGGGAGCAAATGTTGTCGCGTTCGAAATAGATGAAAGTTTGAGGAAACTTCTCGAGGATAGGCTTGGAAATTACGGAAACCTTAAACTGATATTTGAAGATTTCTTGAAATACGATCTATCCACTTTTGGGAAGAGCACAATCTACATGGGTAACATACCCTATCACATAACATCTCCTCTACTTGAAAAATTGCTTCTCGATTCCCCAGGTTTCAAATTCATCGTGCTGATGGTTCAGAAAGAGTTGGCGGGACGGATAATGTGCGAGGGAAGATCGAGAAATTTCAGTTCCCTATCCGTTTTGGTTAACCTTTTCTGCAAGGTGGAAAAACTGTTCGATGTATCAAGAAGCCATTTCATACCAAACCCCAATGTGGAATCCACCGTTTTGAAACTAACACCGCGGGTTAGAAAAGAACTGAAAAATGTGGATGAATTTCTCAGATTTTCACGACTGCTCTTTTCCATGAGAAGGAAAAAGATCAAAAATTCCCTCACGATGAAAGGACATAGGGGATATCTGGAGAGAATACAGGAAACACCTCTTTCATGGGTTCTCGAAAGAAGAATCGAGGAACTCGATCTTGACGTTCTAATTGAGCTGTTCAAACTTCTGGAAGAGGGTGGAGAATCGAAGAAAGATTAACTGCATAAACGTAGAAGGAGTGTGAAAAGGGTGAGAAGAAGAAAAAGGCTCAAGAAAAGGAAAGATGAGAGGAATATTTTTCCAATATTTTTGTTCTTTATCCTCGCGGTATGGATATCCTTAGTGATGGTAAAATCGATAACGAATTACGTGAAGATGAAGAGGGTCTACGATGAAAAATATAAAATTTATTCGGAGTTACTCGAGGAATACGAGGTTAAGAAAAGGGAACTCGAGGTGATGGAAAAAGAGTATGAAAGATATGAAAAGGTTCGTGGTCACAACCTCACACAAACCGAAGAGGGAACAAGTAGTGTTGGCGAGGAGAATAGCAGATGAACTGAACTGTAGATATGTGAGCAGGAGAAGGTTATCGGATATCAAGGATGAGATAGATTTTTACTACGTTGTGGAGAAAGAAAGAGTCGTTCTAAGATTTGGAAATGAGGTTCTTTTTTTTCATCCATCCATGGCGAAGGTCAGGTACATAAACATAAAGAAAGGTATGGGAGATCATCTCATCGAGGCTCTGAAACTCGAAGGAAATGAACTCATATTGGATGCAACCTTTGGCCTTGGAAGTGAGGCGATACTCATGGCAAATTTTTTGAAGGATGGGAAGGTTGTTGGACTTGAAGCTTCGAAACACATATACACCATCGTGAAATACGGGTTCAAATTTTACAAACCCAAGGAAAAGTGGATCACAAAAGCCTTAAAGAAAATCGAGATACTGAACGAGGATTTCAAGAGTTTTATAAGAAAATCGAAGGATAAATCTTTCGATATAGTCTATTGCGACCCGATGTTTGAGAACCCCATATACGAATCCGACTCTATGAATCCCCTCAGACCGTTCGCCGTTTACGATACCGTGGATGAAGAAGATGTTGAGGAAATGCTGAGGGTGGCGAGAAAGAGGATCGTTTTGAAATCACGTGTGGGTGATGGATTGTTCGAAAGGATAAAGGTCGATGAGATCATAGGTGGTAAGAGGTTGATAATGTACGGTGTGATAGAAGTCAAGGGGTGAAAAAGGTGAATCGATATGATCATGAAGGTATCTGGACGATAGCGGAGATCAGAAGAGGGAAACTCGTTGGCGTATCGTTCGAACTTTTAGCATGGGGAAGAAAATTAGCTGACAAACTGAGTACAACTCTATCTTCCGTCGTTCTCGGTAGCAAAGTGTCAAGGGATGAGCTGAGGGAACTCGTGGAAAGGGGAGCAGACAGAGTATATCTGATCGATCACGAGAAATTATTCGTCTTCATTCCGGATCTTCAAGCCAGAATACTCAAGAAACTTGTTGAGGATGAGAAACCGGAGATAATAATCGCATCTGCAACCACCACCGGGAGAACACTCATGCCATACCTTGCTTCCCTCCTCGGAACTGGGCTCACCGCGGACTGCACGGATCTGGATGTTGATCCTGAGAGAAGATTACTTCTTCAAACCAGACCAGCTATAGGTGGAAACGTCATGGCAACGATAATAACTCCCGATCACAGGCCACAGATGGCGACGGTGAGACCCAGATCCAGAAGACCACTTCGGAGGGAGGTGAACAGAAGAGGTGAGATAATCGAGGTGAAGATCGAGATAGAATCGTTGGAGTCAAAATACAAATGGCTCGACTTCATCCCAGATGAAACATCCGAATCCCCAATTCAAGAGGCAGATGTCATCATCGCGGGTGGAAAAGGAATGAAGGATGGAAAAAATTTTGAATTGCTCTTCGAACTCGCGAGATTGTTGAACGGAGCGGTGGGAGCTTCGAGATCCGCAGTTGATATGGGATGGATACCTTATTCCCATCAGATTGGGCTGTCTGGGAAGACGGTCAGTCCAAGACTCTACATAGCTTTCGGAATATCTGGAGCGGTTCAACACATAGCGGGGATGAGTTCATCGGAATTGATCGTGTCGATCAACAAGGATCCGGATGCAAACATATTCAGAATCTCCGATTTCGGCATAATTGGTGATGCGCTCGAGATACTCCCTTTGATGATCAGGAAGATAAAGAACATGGTGGAAGGGAATGATGAAGTTGGTTGAGTATGGAAAGGTTAACGACGCTTTCGTCAAAGATCTGAGAAGAATAGTCGGCGAAAGGGCTGTCATCTACGAGGACAGAGAAGCCCTCGAAAGTTATTCAAGGGATGAGTCCGGAGAGGAGTATTATTTTCACATGCCGGATGTTGTAGTGAAACCAGAGAAAGC
>Ga0190316_1000506_pt1 | contig 11652 bp, 10 predicted proteins | sample 48701112_MG_FD_161663 | JGI IMG/M metagenome (GOLD analysis project Ga0190316, IMG submission 161663) | Hydrothermal vent sediment bacterial communities from Southern Trench, Guaymas Basin, Mexico - 4870-11-1-2_MG | ecosystem: Environmental > Aquatic > Marine > Hydrothermal vents > Sediment ... | reverse complement strand
ACATTTGTATAAACGGTGTCCTCAACAGTTATTCCGAAAGCTTTGCCCTCCGCTCTCACATCATGGTAGTAATCTCCGGGAGATGCATCAGGCGCAACTGTGATGAACATGTCAACTGTTTTACTGCCAAAAGCGGGCAGATTGAAATCGTTATCGCTGAATGTGTAGTTCCATCCAGATATCGGATTTGTGACACTCAGATGCACTGTTTCGTTCCAATTCACCTGACTTGTCACTTTCACCTTATAGCTTGCTGTCTCTCCGGGCAATACCTTATCATTTATCGGCGTTATATCAAGAGATATGCCAGGAGCAGCCTCCACGACAGATGCCGTAACTAAAGCCAATACGAACACAATACCAGCCAACAATATTTTCCTCATCTTTTCTTTCTCACCTCCTTATGAGATTAAAACAATTCCTGTGCAATATCCACTCGTCCTGAACCTCATTGAATCTGCATATACCCTGAACATCTTGTATCCTGATGCTTGTGGTATTGTGACTTCCAATGAAAGCTCAACTGTCTCACCTGATTTCAGATAAATTGTCTTATCCGTCCAGTTGAATGAGAAGTTTGCTTTGTATGCATCTGGAATTCCCTCATCGCTCATATAAACGTGAATCTTGTCATCAAAGTTCTCATTGCTTATTATTTTTATCTGATAAACTTTAACATCTCCTGCACTCGCTGATGACATCATCGGGTCTATTGCAACAGTAAATCCTCCCTGCGGGAACACCACTGTGTAATTAACACTGGATTCCGCCGCATTTCCTGCTTCATCTTGGGCTGTTATCGTTAATGTATATTCTCCTTCCGATGTTCCCTCTGGAATTAATATGTCGCCTTCCCATGTGCTCCCTGTTTTTGTGAGGGCAACACCATCAGCAGTCACAGACGTGACGCCAACGTTATCTGTTGCTTCAACTGTCACGTGGAATGATGAATTTGGAATATTTATGTATGTGTCAAGTGTCACTGATTCTATTGTAGGCGGTTCTGTGTCCGCTGCTACGGCGACAGTTAGGGTCGTGTTGTCTATATCAGTCGCTCCTTTATCATCTGTTACCCTTAAACTTATGTTTCCTGAATATGTCTCATTGAATATAACAGTTGGATTCGCTCCGAAAGCATCATCAAACTCCCCATCTCCATCCAAATCCCATTCATAACTTACTATTGTGCCATCAGGGTCGTAAGAACCTGTCCCGTTGAATGTAATTGGTTCTCCTACATATCCATGATATGGACCGTCCGCATTCGCTATCGGTAAAGCGTTTGTCTCAACAGTTATAGCTCCTGCTATCGCTGAAACAATTGATCTTGATTCTTGCTCCTCACCAGGTTTTATGTGGCCTTCGTAACTGTATTCTGAAACAACTCTATCACCTATTAAGCCTCTCACCGTATATGTGTAATTTCCTTCCTCCCTCCCTACTAACTTCACTCTATATGTTCCCGCAATTGGATTCGTTATATTTATTATCTGAGGTTCTGTCCCCGGACCCGAATAATTTGCACCCGGTATCTCTATATCAACACCTCCCGTCGTGTAGTTTATTCCGACATGCCTCCCCATGGGGTCATACACATGCAAATCAGCGGGAGAATGAACTTCAAACACAAGATATGTATTCTTTGGTATAACTTTTGATTCAAGGGCAAGAAGTGCCCAACAGGTCGCCACCGTATCAGGCTCCTCCCACGGGTCTGTCCCCTCCCAATGACCATCATCCTCCTGCTTGTTTATAAGGAATTCTGACATCTCCTGATACCAGTCATGACCTCCTATTTCTGTGACGTCCCACAGAACACACGCCTTCGCTAACCCATAAAGATAGTAATAAAGGAATTGATTGCCAATAGGATAGTTTTGGTCAATGTGATAATTGTTCTCAATCCATTCCCAAGCATCTACAACCCTCCCATCTGTTCTGCTCACTCCACATGTGTAAAGTCCCCAAAGTCCAGCAGTTGTCATGCTTGCATAACTCCTTCCGCCAGCCCATATCGTGCTTCCTGGTTGATATATGAAACCACCATCATCATAAAAGTTGTAATCTGGATTTGATTCTTCCCTGTTCTGACATCTCGTCACAAATATCTCTGCTTTATCCCAGACTTCATCGGGTACTATCTTATCATTAGGATTAAATTGCTCAGCATAATGCAAAGCAAGCATCGTGAACTGGCTGTTAGATAGGTCTGCCCAATCCCACATCCATTTCCAATATGGCCAGCCTCCATAATATGGACTGTCTTGAGTGTATCCTTCACCCTCATCATTCTGCAATTCTATCAAGAAGTCAACAGCTTTCTCTATCTCATCGTAATAACTTTCATTTCTTGTTGCCACTAAAGCAAGAACCGCAAGAGAAGTGTCATAGTTGTGATACCATCCATTTGTTATCTTTCCATCTGCTTGTTGCTTGCTCAAAATCCAGTCTATTGCTTTTCTAACAGTAGGATCATTTTCATCTATTCCGTAATTGAGGAATGCTGCCGTCGCCATTGCTGTTAGTCCTACATTTTCTTCAGTTACCCTTCCAGAGTAAGTCCATGAGCCATCTGGGTTTTGATGGGACCGGAGCCATAATAACCCCTTGTCTATTGGTGATATTGGTACCACCGATACTACTGCTACTCCTTCCCCACCTATTCGATCAGTATAACTTGCATATGAATGAGAGCTTCCAGTTATATAACCAAATGCGCTAATAGTAATAGTATCTCCATCACTTAAAGTTGCTGGCGCAACGACGTCCCAACTCACTGTATCTGAACTACCCGGTACAGTAACATCTATGGCTTTAGTTTGTGTTTCACCAGGTGCTAATGAATATCCCGGCGGTAGGTGAATTTGTGCTTGCGAATTTGATGCTGTATATTGCGAGAAAAAATTATTATTGTAGACGTACTCCACGGTTGCTTCTACCGTGAACATTGTATTAGGAGCAACTGTAGGTGGACACTTTACCGAAACATTCCAAGGAGATACCATTATGCCTAGATAATTATTCCTACTCCATAGATCATTGAAGTATGCGTATGAGAAGTGCTGATTTGGACCTTGAAATGGAGGACCATACCATGGATCGTGAGTAATTATTTCGCCAAGATTATCATCATAACCTTTGACGACTCTAAAGTGCCCACTAGTATGGGCTGCACTGTACCATCCTAATACAATAACTGGATGATCACTCGCAATAACTTGCTTTAAACCTGAAAGCCAACTTATTGAGCTAGTACGCTCGTGGGCACCATATCCAAGAGCCCGTTCTTTGTATCCTCGCAATGCAGGATTTTGAATTGCGGTGCTGAGATCACTGAAATGAGCTGCTCTCCTTAGATCGGAAGCATATGTGCCGTAGGATGGATTTTCGTTTGCGACATCGCCAATATCGTCTTGGCTAATTTTTGGGCCATAATAGTCAAAAACCATCTGTAAACAAGCCTCACCACAGTACCAGGATTTCTCTTGGTAGTAGTGTGGCATTGCAATATCGTGTGACGCTGGAAGTGCTTGACCTCCATGTTGTTCTTCTTTTATAGAAAGTAATGGTTGAACCACAGAACCATTTACAGGATTGAATGAGGGCATATTTAATCTAAGTTCTTCTTTATCGAGATTTGTAAATATCTCTGAAGCATTTTCAAAATTGACATAGATATGTGTAATTTGCTCCCCCCCACTCACTTGGAAAGCCCAATAAAGTTTCTTATTTGGCATCTCTACACAATATGGATCTTCTATTTTACCTGTTATCCTTTGCTTTTGCATAAAATCCAAAGCAATGTTTTTTGCTTGCTGTTCTGATACAGGTGGAAACGTCTTAATCAAGCATTTCTCCACGTACCATTGCCACTCACCAGTCTTTGCATCCACTCCTATTCTCGTTACTACTTCGCCAGTACTCGTGTTAATACCTGGGACGATATAATATTTTGGCACATAATCTGGATCATGCACTAGAACAGGAGTACCTGCTTGAATTTGTTTCCATGTCATTCCAACACCCTCTCCTTCCAATTGAGCATAATTACAAATCTTGTGTATTAGCGCATTTGCAGTCTCTTGAGCAATAAATGGACTAATTATTTCCTCTTTTGAATCACTTTCCGCCTGAGCAATACTTACAGATAGTGTCAGAGTTATTACTAAAAAGGCCGGTACTAAAACTGTTTTTAAAATTCTCATTACTGTACACCTCCTTTAAGTGGCATAATTCCAGGTGCTGCCATTTTAATACTCCTATAACCACATACAACATCCTTGCTTTTGGGATCTATAATAATAATGTATTCGATTCCTTCCTTTTCACCTTGCCATCTCACTTCCCAAACCGTGTTATTGATATATAAAGGCAAGTTAGGGAATGACTCAGTTAAAATCTCTTTGGCAGGACCTTCTATATTCAAATTAATCTTTTCTACGCTCTTGAAAGAGAAGACTTTAATGTTATTGGATAATAGATATTGTTTTGCTAATTCTATAATCTCACCCATTTCCTCCTCATTTAAAGTATATGAGGCTATAAGATTTTTCTTTTTTACGTTGATTTTCATTGGCTCTAATAAGCTGTTTTCAGCTCCCTTTACTCCCCATTCATCGCTTCCCTCAACCAACAACATCGCCTTACTTTCATCCCAAGGATTCCTCAAAATCTCCAAAACCCCCTTACCTTCTCCTGGAAATTCTTCCGTCACCTTTGTTGCATTTGTCAATGCATACACCTCCTCAAGGAAGGGGTTTGTCCTTGGCGTGCCAACAACAATCAAATTGTAATTTCTCTTATTTTCATCGCTAATTTCAGAATGCTTCTTTATCAAAGGCTTGTTTCCTGTCTCATTCTCCAAATAATCAGCAATTTCATTTACAGCTTGCATTTCAATCTCAGAAGCATTATCTCCAACTACAATCAAAGTGCTATCTTTGAAAGCTTCAGGGAAATCAGAAAGTTTCAGTTCTTCTACTGGCTGAAGAGGAGTGGGTTCTATTCCTTCAGGCTTTTGCACACACAAACCCGCTACCAAAGCCACCATCAAAATCCCCCCCATGAGTAGTATTTTTTTCCAATGCATTTGCTTTAGTTTGTCAGCCATAATATTTAGTTTCCTCTCCTATCACAAAGCTCCAACTCACTCCCCACTCATCCCATCCCTCAACAGAAAACATCACTCTCCCCCCCTCTTTCTGATTTGCTGAATTCCTCCCTCTCCACACTCGGCAGGCAGACGCACCACCCAACCTCCAGTTTAGTATGCCAATCTCAACTGAAAATATGCTCTTTTTAAGATTTTCTATTTCTCTCGTATCAAGAAAAATCGAAATCCTTATATATAATGAGCTCTCGCCTCCAGAGGAACTTTGCTATCTCATCCGCAGCATGCTCATCAGATGCGCTCTAAAAGTTCATTGAATTTCTCTATTCAGAAATCTTTAATTCATCCCCTCCATTGTCGCAAGCACTGTTTTCGGTGGATGTCGGTTTAATCAGCAAAAGCGGACTCGAATGCTTCAACATACGCTCCCTGCGAGAGCCTTCCAGCACGCAAAACACGCTCAACTGCATTCTTTTTCTCTCAAAAAAGAGTCGCCATTTTTCTATATCACGCATGAAGCCAATATCCACATTCATTCTGTTCTCTGAACACGCTCTTCCTTTGCGCATATTTAGTCTTATGCGGTCTATGCAACCAGCAACAGGGAGCAAGAGAAAAGGGGATGCTTCGGGCGAAAGGGAGTCGCTATGGGCTGACGGAACCTTCTGATTCATAAGCGATGGGAGTGCCTTCGGCATCTAACCAATCGCTCAGATAAGAGCGGGCTTCACTCACCGTCAGGAAAAATTGAGAGGGGGGCGCTGTTAGCTTTCCCTTTCCTTGCCGCCTGGTCGCCCTACCTTAACATACCCTCACAGGGTATGCAAAGGCGGCTCAGAGCTGCCCATGCAGCCCCCGGCTACCAGGAATTGCCGAGTAGCCTCACAGAGAGCTTTCACCCTCAGTTCATCGCTGCCCAGCGCATCACAGCACTGAGCAGGGGCGGTCTGCCCGCTTAACCCTCATACGCCCTCCCTCAGGCTTCCATTGCCCTCATTCCGAGAGGACTTCTGAGGGCACGTTTTATGTTAAAGAGTGAAGGGTTATATAAAATTATCGGTAACTGTTGCGAGCCTCCATTCTTTTCATTTTAACCGCCTTTTCCATCTCAATTATTCTCCTCATCGCTTCCCGCTTTATCCTTTCAAGCGATGCATATCTCTCGTCAGAGCTCGTCATGCGAATTAACGCCCTACGACGCTCACGCCTCTCATATTCAATAGCGTAAGCTGCGCTTTCCTCAAATGCGAGCATGTTGCGAGCGAAAGCCTCCACCCATTCCACCGCAAGACGAAGCGAGCCGAAAAGCTCATATCCCTTCCGCTCTACCGCCTCCCTCAACTTCTCCGCTCTTTGCTTCAACCATCTCGCAACCGTCGTAAGCGCCTGCCCTATCACCGCTTTCCATTCCCTCTCTCCCCGCTTCCCCTCCTTCACAAATATGAAATGCCCTCGCCGTGCATTCGCCCTCACAAAACCCGAGCGCCGCCTCGCTACAAGAATCACCGTCTCCCTGTTCACCAAATAGTGCGGATAATGTCCGTATTTCCTCCCTATTTCGTGCAACTTCTTGAATATTTCGACCTTTTTCTCCCCGCTTATCTCTTCAACATAACCGTATATCACCCTGTTCACCTGCTCCGAGTTATAATCTCGCGATGGAAACACCGGAATCTCCATCACCGCCACCCACATATCATAACCATCCATCTCGAACCGCTTCGCTCCGCTGTAAAACCTGCGGAAGTCCGCTCTAACTCCATATATGTCCACGCATGCCGCTCCCCATCCTCGCAACGCTGAAAACGTCCGGGACTGCAAGGTATATATAATCCCTTTGCCTATTTCTTTCATGAGGGTATGCACCCCCTATACCCCTTTCATGGGGGTCACCTCCTGGGGGTTACCCCCTTTCCCTTTTATATCTGTCTCTTCATTACGACGTAATAAAAAAAGCTATCTCCCAGCGCTATGCTGAATTTCTATTAGAAGAAATGATCGCTCTCCAGGAACTATTAGAACATAATAGAAGCTACTATTATATTCTACCTATTATGGAGAAAGGAAGAAAATGAACGGAGGAGAAAGAAGGGAGCGGGGTAAAGGGAGCGGAGGGGGTAAGGGTGTTAGAACGCCATATGATATAATGAAAGGGAAAGAGGTAACCGTTCAGTCAATCGGAGGGACGATGTTTGAGGGTCGTTTTGTGGATATATGGAGGGATTTCGTCATTCTTTCCAATTGTGATGTGATAGGTTCGCGTAATATTGCCCATACAGACATCATTTTCATAAGATTACAGCGCGTTCAGCACATTCATACAAAGGCAAATGAGATAAGAGTGAGGCGTCGCTTCTGTCCCTTGATTGGAAAGGAAATAGAAATACCCAATGAATGCAAAGATAATTGCGAATATTTGAAGGAAGGCAAATGCACGCATCCCAAAAGAGACATTTGATTTTTGTTCATTTCTTTCGTCTCTTTTTATTAGTATGATACATAAAACAGCAATTATTTACGGAGCGGTGAGGATAGGGAAGAACGCAGTAATATGTGAAAATGTAATCATCGGCCATCCGACAGCGGAGATGTTAAGGAGCATGCGAAAAAGGGAGAGAACGGCAGAGAAGGGAGAAGAAAGAAGAGAAAGGATAAGGGGAGCAGCAGTAGAGGGACGAGAAAAGGAAACTGTCAAAACGGCGGAACGGATTGAATGGGAAGGGGAAGAGAGCGAAGGGGAGGAAGGAGAAGGGGGAAAATTGCGGACAATAATAGGAGATAATGCGATTATAAGGTCAAATACTGTGATTTACATTGGTGTAGAGATAGGAGATGACTTTGAGACAGGTCATAATGTTGTAATAAGAGAGGGGACGAAAATAGGGAATAATGTTTTAGTAGGGACGAACACGGTAATAGAGGGCAATACAATCATCGGGAACAATGTGAGGATACAATCATGCGCTTTCATACCGATAAATACGAGGATAGAAGACGATGTTTTCATCGGACCGAATGCGGTTCTCACGAATGACAAGTATCCGCTGCGCATGGAAGAGCCGCTTGAAGGACCGAGAATAAGGAGAGGAGCTTCTGTGGGTGCAAATGCGGTCATTCTCCCGGGCGTTGAAATCGGCGAAGGGGCGTTCGTCGCCGCAGGAGCGGTCGTGACGAAAGATGTGCCTGCTTGGGCGCTCGCAGTCGGAAGCCCTGCAAAATTTCTCCCGCTTAAAGAGCATTTGAATGTGCTCAACCGCATACGAAAGCGGGAGTAGCAAATAGATATTTTCACTCTATTCTATTGTTCTATTGTGATGTTGAGTGATGTTGAGCGGAAGAAGAGGGAGGCAGCGCATTTCTTTGTTGAGCGATTAAATGAGCGTGCAAGGGATTTGATATTAAAAGTAATCCTATTTGGTAGCGTTGCTCGTGGAGAAGCGAGGGAGGAGAGTGATATTGACATTCTCGTTTATGCTAAAGATGTTGATAAAGTGAGAGAAATATGTGCAGATTTGCAATTGGAAACATGGATTATATTCAGAGAACCCGTTGAGTATCTCGTATATCCGATCTCCTATTTGAGAAAGAGGTTATTTTTTATAGGAAGGAAAGAAGTTTTGTTTGAGATGGAAGAAGAGGAGATAAGATACGAAGAAGCGAGAGGATTATACGAGCTTGCATGCGAATTTTTAGAAGGAGCAAAGGATATGTTCTGATTGTTATAGAATTGGCTGAGATAAATGATAAAGATTTTAGAAAAGAGGATTGAAAAGATGCGAATACGATTACGACACTCAATAAATAAATGAATTCGCAAGCCAATGCTGTTTTTTTGTCTTTTACGCCTCTTTGACGGAGACCTCCGGGCTTGCTTGAGTTGACGCTGTGCACGGTCGGAGAATCCCCAAGGTTCTCTCTTCCTGCACATAATCCGCTGAGGCGGTTGATGATGTCACGGGTATGATGAAACGATACTCGTTTCCTCACATAGAGCTGTTGAGTTAACCATCATAAATAGTGTATATGGATTTGCTTTTTGAGGTGATTTCAAATCTTGGCAAGCGAATACGCATTAGTAGAGCATATTGGGATGTTATATCTACGAAAAAGCATCCATCGGTAAGGAATATGGAGAATGAAGTGAAATTGGCGCTTACTGAACCTTTTGAGGTCAGAAGGAGCAGGCAAGACGCTGCTGTTTTCCTGTATTATCGTAAGCTGAATAATAAGTTCATTTGCGTGGTTGCGAAGCATTTAAATGAGGAAGGATTTATAATAACTGTGTATCTGACGGAAAGGATAAAGAGGGGAGAGATAATATGGAGAAGAAGTTAAGGATATACTATTTCAGGGAGACGGATTCTATGGACATCTGGTTTGATGAGCCTGAGAAGGAGGAGATATGTGAGGAGATAGATGATGCGATATTATTAAAAAAGGACAAGGAGGGGAATATCATAGGCGTTGAAATAATAAGTATGGAAGCAATAGCGAAGAAAGGCGTGGAAATTCCCCTATGAAAGAGCGAAAGAGATATGCTGAGGAGAAGAGCTGATGTGAACCAGCCCTAAACTCTCACGATTAGCGAGTGTGCGGGGGGAGAAGCAACCCAAACGAGTGGTAGTTCAGGAAATCACATAAGTGAGGTGTTGTGTCTCTTATGCGCGAGCATCTGGACGCATGCCTCTTAAATCGCTCATCTTGCTCTTTCCATCTCCGCTCTCAGTGTGACTCGGAAAAGAAAGAGATGGCGAAAAAACGAAAGATTTTAGCTATCAAAAGAATTCATGAAAGAATCTGCTTTTTGTATTTTTTTGCTTATATCATTTTTGCGTGACGGAAAGCGGTGTTCGGGATGGCGGATGAAATAAGCATCATTCAAGCGCTCATTTTGGGTGCAGTTCAAGGCGTAGCGGAATGGCTTCCGATAAGTAGTGAGGGAATAACGATGTTTTTGATGATAAATGCATTCGGTAGGAATCCATCAGATGCAATTTCTTATGCAATATTCCTACATTTTGGGACAATGCTTGCTGCTATTCTCAAATTCAAGGGTGATTTTGCGCATATTCTCGCATCTTTTGCCCGCAAAAAGAGAGAAAATTCCATGTTCGCAATCATTTTAATTGCAACACTTTTCACGGGTCTCACCGCAGTCCCTCTTTACATCGCAATCAAGTATGGAAGCGTCGCAGTCAGCGGTAAGGTATTTTCCTTGCTCATCGGTGCTTTGCTCATACTCACGGGCTTCATTCTCGGCGCTCCCGAAAGAAGCGAGATAAAGGGCAAAAGCGGTGTCGGTGAAAGAGGCGGGAGCAGCAAGAGCAGCGAGAGCGAAGCATATAGGAGAGCGGAAGAGCTAAGTCATTTTGAGAGCGCCCTTCTCGGAGCAGCACAAGGATGCGCAATCCTGCCTGGAATATCTCGCTCAGGAACAACAATCGCATTCCTGCTATTACGCAAGATAAGACAGGAAGATGCGCTGAAAATATCTTTCATAATAAGTGTTCCAGCAGTATTAGGTGCTGTTTTTGTTGATTTAATAGGAAATGTTCAAGATTTTAATTTGTTTACGGGCATTTCTATGCTCATCTCATCATTTATATTCGGTTATGCGACAATAGATGCGCTTTTAAGATTCGCATCAATTGTTAAATTCTCAAAATTCTGCATTTCTCTTGGTCTTGTTGCGATTATAATCACAATATTGACGATGTAGTTCTCCGCCGTTGAGGTGTGTGAGTGTGGTTTTGGGGACGAGAGATTCGGAAGAATTTTTTGTGCGTGTGTGCTCGTATGAGAGAGATATGTCCAAATGAATGAAATGAAAATTGATGAAATCTCTCCTTTTCCAATTTCACGCCTTTCTCTCCGTTTTTCAATTCCAAGAGAATTCCTCTATTTAATATTATTGTTGATATTATTATTATTTATTGTTATTATAATATACTTATATCATATTCATCTTGATTCTGGACGGCGGAATGGTTCCAAAACGGAGGAGAATAAAAATGAATGGAACCAAAATGTATCCACTGTGGAAGTGGAAAGGAGGCGGAGGGATGACGGAATGTCAAGGAAAATAGGCGTATGGATTCCGCATGGGGAGGTATGGGATGCGTTCAGGAGATTCGTTGAGAAAAAGTGGGGAAAGAAGCACTCTATGATGGGAATGGAGCTTGAGAATGCTCTTATCTTATACATGGAGAGATATGCCGAGGAGCACACGCACACACAAAAAATGAGCGGGAGAAGTGAGGGGGGCGTGAGAGCAGCGGAGCATGTGCATCGTGGAGGGGACGATGTTCATAATGACATCTCATATGCATCCATGAAGCCGCAGAAGCCGCATTACAGTCGTAGGAGGTTAGAGGAAGCGAAGATGCGTTTGGAGGAAAAGGGAATGTGGGAAGCCATTCATAACGGTGGTTTTGTGCATATGAACGCAGTTAAGCGTGTCATAAGGGAAGTCGTTGGGTATGATAAGCGCACCATTGATAAATATTTCAATTTGTTATGCGAAGTATACGCTCTCACAACGG
>Ga0190316_1000505_pt1 | contig 11654 bp, 9 predicted proteins | sample 48701112_MG_FD_161663 | JGI IMG/M metagenome (GOLD analysis project Ga0190316, IMG submission 161663) | Hydrothermal vent sediment bacterial communities from Southern Trench, Guaymas Basin, Mexico - 4870-11-1-2_MG | ecosystem: Environmental > Aquatic > Marine > Hydrothermal vents > Sediment ... | reverse complement strand
TGACACTGATATTGTTCGAGCCGGGTCTCCAGGAGGCCTCTTTTTTCGTTCAGTTCCTCCAGGCCCTCTTGTAATGCCCGGTCTTTGGCGGCTACCCGCACTTCGGCAACGCCTTTGAAGTCAATGCGGACCTCTTTTTTGGCGGTCTCTTCCAGGGTTGCGCCGGCAGCCCCATCGCCAGCCGAAACGATGCCATCCTCGGTCTCGATCTCGTAGGGCGTCGGCCTTTTAAAGGTGACCTTCAGGAGCATGCCTCGCTCGCCCGTTCTCCTTTCCAGGGCTTTTATATCGCTTTCCACCTGAACCAGATCCTGCACCAATGCCCTGGGAAAGACGGGAACATCCCGGAGGGACTTCTTCAATGCATCGCATACCCCGGCGATTTCCCGGGCCCTGTCCAGCAAGTCCTTTTTTTGCTGAAGTTCTTTGTAGAGGGCCTCCTTTTCCACCTTGGCCCTTACGGCCCTCCTGTGCTTTTCCAGGTTGGCCTCGCAGATTGTCAGCCTGTTATGCCTGCTCTCGAGCTGCGACCTTATTTTCTGGATCTCCTGATCGGCCTTGCTGAGCCTGTCCAGGTTTGCCACTGTCTTTTCGAGGGCCTTGTCCAGGTTTTCGAGCCTCTCCTTTGCCTTGACATACAGCCTGGATTTTTCCAGCGCCTGCTTCTTCAGCTCCAAGGACTTCGCAGCTTCCTCCAACTCATCGGCCACTTCATTGATCCTGCCTCTGGCCCCGTGAAGCCTTGAAACTATACCGGCAATCTCCTCCCTCCTCCCTGTAAGGCCTCTTAACTCATCCATCACCTGCAGTATCCGGCCGGGGTTGGCAGGAGCCGGCCGGTCCAGCCCTCTTTTCAGATCCAATACCTTTTTCTCAAGCCTCTTTGCAACGGTCTCAGCTGCCGAGTCTTCTTTGCCGGCGACTTTTTCCTCAAGGAGCCTGCGCAGGTCCTTTTGTCCGGAACTTATCGCGTGAAGTTCATCCTGAAAAACGCAAGCGGTGCTGATGAAAACGTCTTTGGAGAAGAACCCGATGATCTCTGCCAGCCTGGCATTCACCTTGTTCTTATCTTTCCAGAATTCACCGGTTGTCACGTTGCGAAGCAGCGTTGACCTGTTTTCAAAGTCTTTCTCAAGGGCATAGGTTGTACCATCTGTTTTGAATTCCAGAATAAGATGGTAAAGGCTCTCCTTATTCCATCCCCTGGCTTCTTCAAGACGCTGGGCAGATGATTTGGGGTCCTCAAAGAGGCCGAATAAGATGGCGGAAAGAAGCGATGATTTTCCGGCCTCGTTGGGACCTTTAAACAGCACGATGCCGTCGTCTATACCACTGGAGAAGGTATCGATGTTTCGGAAGCGATTAATCTGAATGCGTGTCAGTTTCATTGGCTGTCAGGCCTCCCTGCCGTTCAGCAGGGCAAAGCCCCTCTGCAGCGCCTCTTCAAGAACGGGTTTCTCAGCAGGACCGGCAGTCTCAAGCCTCTTTTCCATGATGCGCAGAAACTGGCCAATGACAGTGGACTCCGGGAAGTCTGCCACACGGATACGGTCAAGGGATGTGGATAAGCCGCCTGTAATGACTTCGAGATGGAAAAACGAATCCCCCAGCATTTCTATGACTCGCTCCTCGCTCATATCCCAATCCAGTGGCTTTAAGCCTCCTAATCTGACCCGAAGAAGTGTGTTGGGATCCGCCAGTTGGCAGATCTCCTGAATAAGGTCTTCCTCTGATTCGAAAGTCTCGATGGCCAAATCGACTGTTTTCCAAAGAAATTTGCCAACACGCCTCCTTTCAACCCGGGTGGCTGACTCATCAATGGAAACGATGAGGACAAAGCCGGAGCCCTCCCCCTCTTCGAAGCTTAGGGTCTCTGACGCCCCGCTGTAAAAGGCCCTGACACCGCCTTGGGAAAAATCAGCGTACCGGTGCCAGTGCCCGAGGGCGACATAGTTCATGCCAGAAGCAGCGATCTCCCTGGGCTCAACAGGGTAATAGTCGCCGGAAAACTTTCCCTCGATGGCCATCTCTCCGTGGGCCATGGCCACGTGGTACCTGGTTTCGCTGGTCTTCCTGAGCGCTGCCAGCGGGTTCCCGGTCCCCTTTGGGCTCAGGTTGGCCTTGCCGTATACCGTGATGTCGAGTCTTGGAAAGGAGATGGCCGTGATTTCGTCCGTGAAGATATGGATATCAGGGATATTCAGAAATTCAGGACGGCTGTACACCGAAGAGGCATCGTAGCAATCATGTGTCCCGGGAAGGATGCAGACCGGCACCGGTGGCAGCCGCCTGAGCTGAGCTACGGCTTCCTCTACCAGGTTCCTCGATACCGCATTTGAGTCGAACAGGTCGCCGGCGATCAGCACCAGATCAACGGCCTCTGCCCTGGCCAGATCTACCAAGGTTTTAAGGGACTCTTTCACGGCCTGGCGGAGCTGCTTTCCCTTCTCTCCGAACCCGGAAAACTTGACGCCAAGGTGCTGGTCTGCGGTGTGGAGTAGTTTGATCATAGAAAATCACTCTTTGGACCTACTTGCCATGCGAGGGAGACATCCCGGTTAACGAACCTGCCGCAGTAAATCGTATAAGGTGAATCATGGTAGAGCGAACATTCTGTGCCGTCAATTCACCATTATTATTGTTGCCGGACATGTACCGGTGAAGGATGTCATCAATTGGTGACATGATGGGCAGCAGGATTTCCTTCCTCCTTCCAGATTTCAATAATCCTGTCTGCGACCTGCTCCGGGGTTGATTCGTCCGTATCAATTTCGTATTGAGCGGCGCTTTTGTATTTTGGGATCCTTTGCTCCAGGACTTCCGCAATCTCTTCGGTAAAATTCTTTCCGGCAGTCAAGGCGGGCCGTTCAGTGTCTCCCTGAATCCGCGAGACAATCGTATCCACTGAGGCCTTGAGCCAGATGATAATGGAGTTTGTCTTCAGGGCCTCAATATTTTCAGGCCGTTCAACAACCCCGCCGCCGGTATCTACAATAATATTATCAAGTCCTGCCAGTTCCCGGGCCTCTTCGGACTCCATATCGCGAAATTTCTGCCAGCCATATTTCTCCACAATCTCCGGAATTGACATGCCCGCCCTTTTGACTATTTCCGCATCCATACCAATACACGGCATCTTGAGGCGCAAGGCGAGAAGCTCTCCCACCGCACTTTTCCCGGTGCCGCGATATCCGATCAGTACTATATTCATGTCCTTAAATGCTCCATTACTACCCGGCGCATAACCTCTACAGGTGCGTCAACGCCCGTAAAACGCTCAAATTGCAAGACCGCCTGGTTGATAAACATATCCACTCCGGAAATTACTTTAAGGCCGCGGGACCTGGCCTCGGCAAGCAGTCTGGTTTCAAGGGGCGTATATACAACATCAAAGATAACCTGCCCCGGCTGAAAAAACTCAGCGGGAATCAGGGAGGCATCTTCGTTCGGATGCATGCCGATCGGCGTACAGTGGATGATTATATCAGCATTCTTCATCGCTGCGGCAAGAGAGTTCCTACTCAGCGTCTCGGATTTGATCAGGGTGTCCGTGCCGGCCCTTAAATCAGCGGTAAGCTGCTGAAGCATATCCTCATTAATATCCAGGATTGAAAGCCCCTCCAGCCTGGCATTCCGTGCAATGGTAAAGGAAATCGCCCGCGCCGCGCCGCCCGAGCCCAGCATCAGGATGTTTTTGCCGTCGATTTCCACTCCGGCGTCAATAACGGCCTTTAACGCACCCGGCCCATCCGTTCCAAACCCGAGCAACCTGCCCTGTTCGTTGATAACCGTATTAATTGAACCGATTGAGCGATCTACCTCTGCTATTTCATCCACATATTTCATTGCTTCTGTTTTATGCGGAATAGTGATGCTCATGCCCCTGAAGTTGCTTAACGCCCGCATGCCTGCCAATGCATTTTTTACGTCTTCGACCCGGCAGGCCACATAGACGAAATCCAGGTCCAGTTCCGCAAAAGCGGCATTGTGAATCGCCGGTGAAAGACTGTGCGCAACCGGATTACCGATAACAGCGCAAAATTGTGTGCTGGGACTGATTGACCTGATATCTTTCATCAAAACCTCCTTTACTTCCCTGGTCTCCTCTGGCTCCAGGGTGCAGGTTGCATAGACCATGGTACCTCCAGGTCTGATTAAAGGGGCAAGGACATTAAGTAATGATCTTTGTCACTTTTTCTCTGCGTGCCATTGCATCGCTCCTCTATTCTTGTCCCGTTTCATCATCCGGCAATCGTTCGATGTCCGCCTCATCAAGCGGTTCCTCAACTGCGTTCCGGAGCCATGAAGGATCGTAGCCATCCGCAGCCATACCCTCGATATGTATCTTCACTTTTTCATCATCGGACTTGTCTGCCAGGTTCGCTATGGCCGGGAAAGCCTTGAAAACCTGATCCCTGGTCGCCTCTTTCCACTTTCTCCAGCTCGAGTTCACCTCCGACGACACGCGGCAGCCAAACCGCCGTGTATAGTTCCCTGAAACAGGATTCCGCCGCCGCCTGCTCCGTGCGTTTTCTTTCTTTGAGTTGATCGAGCTGGTCCTTGGTGAGTCGAAGTTGCTGCTTTTTTGCTTCCACTCGTTCAATAGCCAGCAGGTACCGGATGGCGCGCCTGAGGGCCCCGATTTGCTTTTTGTCAGGAATCGCCAATCCGACACCGTTTCGATAACACCTTGGTTTGTCACCGTACTTTGAGAGCAATTCCCTCGCGTGGCGTTCATGCTCGCTCTTGCTCTCACCTGCGAGTTCGAGGGGCAAATACCCCACCAGGAATCCCGGGTCTTCGTCTGGAATATCCTGGCTCTTGGCAGGCCAGATTTGTGCGTTGTGATGGCCCGCCAGACGGGCATCGAGCATTTCCTTGATCTTTCCCCGGACCGGTCCGTTCGTCTTCGCCCGGGCATCTTCTCTGGCTACGCCTTGTTCGGCATCCCCGATCAACTTGGTGACGTTCGGGTCCTTCTTGAAGCAGTAGCGCACGCCGTCGTAGTGGAGATACAGGCAGGAGGTGCGAAGTTCTGAAAGCACCGCGGTCGCGGTTATATTGTTAAGATCGGGACCGACACACGCAGCAAGGAGTTCACTCTCCGTGACTCCCGGCGGAATCGTTTCGTCATTTCCAGAGCCCCCTGCCTGCGCCGTGCGCGTCGCGGCAGGCAGGTCGCGCCTGAGTCCACCAAACGAGTAAAGGAGGATAGACGTGGCGATGCGTGTAGCAGGTTTAACGCTGGCAAGCGCCGGCGTCTCTCTCGCCATTCTCTCATCGATACGTTTGGCCCGGGCATTGGGCCCATCAATATCAGATGTGATGACCGGGTCGTAGTCGTTCTGGACGCCGAGCTCTTTGAGCATCTTGACGCGGACATCCACATCCCGCAGAGGAACATCCCCGGGGCCCAGAAGCGGCTGGGCACCGCCGTTCTTCTTCAGGGAATGCAGGCAGGAGGCCAGGAATCGAAGCGCCCCGCGGGTCCTCTGGAAAGCGTCTACCGCAGTCCATCGCTCACGCATGATATCAATGAGAGCGGGGTGGAAGGGGTAAGCCGACCGCATGCGGTCGCGGAACAATCTCCCTTCCTCTTCAGCCTGCTGCCGCTCCGCGGGTGTCTCCGCATGCGCCCGTTGCATGCCTGTCACTACTTCCTGAAACGCCGTAGCTACCTCACTTGCCGCAGACGGATCAGGTGAGGCACCAAGGAGTCGACGCTGAAGAATCGGGAGGATTTCGTCCCCGGTCACAGGCTCACGCAATTGGTCCGCTCGAGCCGCAAGCTTGTCGATTTCGGCGAGCAGCCCCACGTTACCGAGCGCTTCCCGTGCGCTCCACGTGAGGGAATACACGAGCGCCGCCTTCTCGCTTCCGGCCGCTTCTACGGTCAGGTTCTGGAAGAAATCCTTGGCCTGTCGCTGGAGCGTGGAGTCCAGGACACTGACCGCCGCTGCCCGCTCCATGTACTTGAGCACCTCATCCGGTAGCAGGAGAACAGGTCGCCCCCCGGCTCCCTTGGTAATGAGTTCGCGGATTACGTCTCCGCCAGAAGCCACGCGATCCTTGTCATGATCCGCCACGATGGGGAAGGCCTGCTCCGGATCGATCTGCCAGGCAATCCATCCCCACATAGTCTGGATGGTCCGACCATCTTCAAGGGTCTTGCCATTGCGGGCGTCGAACTTCTCTCCGTCGAAGACAGCTACCGCCACATCGCCGGGACGTGCAAACCCTCTGGCCTCCGGGATGGCATCAAGGGCATCCCTCTTGCGTGCTGCGTGCAGAAGAGAGGCCAGAGTGTGGGATTTGCCTCCGCCGAAGGGTGTGCGAAGCTTCAGCACCCGGTTGTAGCCCGACTTGCCGGCCAGGGACGCGAGAACCTCTTCGAGGAGTCTTTGGAGATCGGCCGTGAGATAGGTGGCCCTGGAAAAAGCCTCCGGATCGCGGTTCACAACAGGGACGTTCGGATCTCCCGCGGCAATGGCACCGAGATCAATGGCAAACACCGCCTCAGTGAGCGCTCCTTCTTCCACGTCGGGGTGGAGCTTTACCAGGTGTGTCCATGGACGAAGGGTATGTGTACTCATCAACGAATCTCCTTGGGCTCATTTGCGGTGCATGTTCCGGCTCATTTGAGCGATTTTACCTTTCTTTTCGTCATGTTTTCGGCTCGTTTTTCGGCTCACAATCTGAGCCGAAAGCTCATAGCGGATGCTGCGCCCGCGTCCGCAAGGTCTCAAAACCCCGCTTTTCACCAACGCACTCAAATCGCGCTTGGCAGTGGCCGTCGACGCCCCCGTTACCGTCTCGTATTTTTGTCGAGTCATCTGGCCATACTGCTCTGCGTACTGCATGCCCTTTAACTGCCGTTCGTTGAGTTTCAATCCTGCCACCCGTTCTGCAAGAGAGACCGGCTTTTCGAACCGGACCAGAAAACTGTCGGCGTGCGATTCAAATTGCGGCTCCGGGATACCCGCCTTTCGGCATTCTTCAATCATCCGCCCCGTTCCTGTCCCAAACTGTTCGATGTAGCGGATCAGGAAAAAGACGCGGGCAATGAGCTTGTTTCGCGGCCTCGATTCGTGATTCCGACGTAGGTCCTCCACTGTCAGTCCAGCTGGGAGACCACCGGGATTCCACACCTCCAACCCATGATCGAAAATGCGTACCTGGACGTTGCCGGTATCGGCATAGTTGCGGTGGCACACCGCATTAGTAATCGCCTCACGAACGGCATCCAGCGGATACTCCCATCGCTCTTCACGCTCCAGATCCTTGATTTCCGCCTCCATGCTTATATGGCGTTTCACGAAGGCCATCGCTTCTTCGACTTGATCGATGATTGTTCCTTCGATGACCTTCATGTCGAGGAAATGAACCGTGTTGTCGCCTTTGAACCGCGCGCACCGTAATGAGGACTGCACCATCAACCACTCAGGGTCTTTTCCGAAAAGCAAAATGGCCGCAACCGTCATTTTACCATCACGGATCAAGTTCATTTGACGAAGCGCATGGTCGATCGGCACATCGACGCCGACCGCAAGTTGCCGTTCATTCTGAGCCCGGCGCAAGAAATTCTGGACCTTCCCAGCGTCAATATCGTGGATCGACGCCTCGGGTAAGGTCGTCTCATCCCAAGTGACTCCACGGGTCGCGAAATACAGTTCGGCCGCTTCAGTTGGTGAGAGGACCTGATTCGTCCTGCCGGAGCGACGCAGAGGTTTATCGAAGGCATAGACTGGCTTTATCGGATTCTCCGGAACGTCCAACGTCAGGATGGTGGTCCCCTGGCCAATCGTGGAGATGGACGGCACAACCTTCGGATTAGTGTTTTGAGCGATCTTATTCGCGAGGTCTTCCATCGTTCCCTTACCAATCTGTACGCCAAGAACCCGGCCATCGTTTGCAACGCCGACATAAATACGGCCGCCCTGTGCCGTCGCAAACGCCGCGCAGGTTGTGACGATCTCCTTCCACTCCCCAACGGATTCCTTGAGTTCCACCGTTTCTCCCTCGGGAGGGATCGCCATACCATGATGCACCTTCATGTTGAATTCCTCATGTCTTAGCCAAAAAGGCTGCTCTCTGCATCGGCCAGGCGCTGGTCGATGAGGGCCCGCCAGTTGGCGACGAGCTTCTTGAGCGCCGCCTGCTCGCTTGCGGTCGTGGCAACGAGGTGTTCCGCTCCATCATCCTTCTTGCCCGCCAGGGCAGTGCCGGCCAGGGCTTGCGCGACCAGGCGCAGGCGTTCACGGTCGGGCCGGGCCTCATCGAGAAAGCGGTTCAGGTTGCGCGGTTCGTTCTCGATGAGCCACAGGATGCGGTGCAGCGCATCGATGAGCGGCGCAGGAGCGCCGTCGTCCGCCGGGAGCCCCAGTTTCTCGTCATCGCCTCGCTCGGTAAAATCGTACAGCCGGTACTTGCCTTTCTTCTTTTCGACCAACGGATTACGTCCAGTTGTAAGGCCCTTCTGCCCGCCTGCCTGCGCCGTGCCTTGCGCGGCAGGCAGGTCCAGCTCCACGTGCTGGCCGTAAGTAAAAACGATGGCCGCGCCCACCAGAGGTGAAGCGTCGAGATATGCCCTTTACGGACAGACTTCTCCCGCGAAGCCTCGGCGCTAATCGCCTGAATCGGCAGGTAGTCTTCTATGAGTCGCCGACCGTTATCACACATAATCTTTTCCTATCGAGAACCAAGACCTCAAAATACCCTTCAATTTATTGAATTCTGGGTCTTGACATCTCTCCAGACCTACACTTTCTGCCAATTGCCGATATATTGCGGCTGAACGCCGAACGCGGACTTCACGCAATGCCTCAAGAAGGCATTCTTTTGGGCGAGGAGGCTTCTGGCTTTTATCGGGCCAGAACCCTTTATTTGATAGCCATGTACGAAGATTTGTGGAATGTTTGCTCCACCCTAAAGAAACATCTACTTGTGGAGAGTTACTCCATACCCAGACCTCAAGCTCTGGCTCAATAACAAGAACTTGAACACGGTCCCCCCATCCACTTCTGGACAACCGGCCTTTAAGATCAGAGGCAAGATCATCAGCACTTCGTTCTTCTTGACCGGATCCTTCGTGATCGAAAATGACAAGCGCATATGCTGCCCTGTTGGTGTATGGTTGAAGAATGTCCTGGGCTTCATTATAACAACCAGAGTCTCGGCGTGGATGAACCAGTATCTGAAAATTGATTCTACAAATTCCGAGGCTCCCGCTTCTTTTTGACAACAGACCATCAATTGTTTCTCTTTCGTCTTTGCCAGGCACCAGTGCGATGAGGTCAAGTGCAAATCCTTTACTCATCCGAGAACTCCCGTGGCAAAAAGGGTCCCAAGATCTGTACCTCGCTGCCAATCTTTTAAGTTCGGATGATCCGAACCCCGCACGATATCGGTAGCACCATCTTCAGTTCTGGCGAAACATAACACCTGCCCAGGTTCTGCCAGAGAGAGAATAACCGGGGAGTATGTTGCACAAAGTATCTGTGCCTCGCAGGCAGAAGAAAGGGCTTGAAAAACCGTTTCCACCGCTTGAGGATGGATGCCGTTTTCTGGTTCTTCAATTAGATAAATGGCCGGCTGGTCAAGATATGCAACAAGAGTCAAGGCCAAGAGCCGAAGTGTTCCATCCGAGAGCACCCATGAAGGAATCTTAAGGCCGGTCTTGTATACTACTCGAAGATAACGATGCCTGTCTTCAGGACGCACCACGGTTTCGATAGTTTTAATGTCAGAAAACGCTGTCCGAATGTGGGCCAGCCACCGCTCAAAGTTTTCTGGATATTCTTTGTTAAAGAACTCGATTGCCCATGGCAGATTAGACCCATCGGGACGAAAAGTCTTCGGTTGTCCTGGGGGACTCGGCCTGCACATAGACATGCTATTCAAGACCAGACTCTGTATCCCGTCCATGAGTATCCGCTTGAACCAAGTCGATACAGGGAACTTGGTTTCATCTTCAGGGAGATTGGCCAGAGCAGATCTATGGGGCCCGAGCTTAAAGGCATGATCCCAGCCCTTTCCGGTTTCATCATAGAAATTGTCATTTCCTCCAGATACCTTATTGATAACCGTCTTCATACCTTTTTTCCGAGCAGGAGTTAAGATGCTATCAGGTGGCGCTGAAGAGAAAGGAAAAAGAAGTCTTTGAGTTAGAGGTTCCTTATGGCGGCACAAAAAAAGAACTCGTTCGGCCCGAATTGAATTTTCCTGAGTTGTCGGATCAATTCCAAGTGAAATTTCATACCTGCATATCTTGAAATCTCCTTTTATCTTCGATTGAAGATGTTCTGGTATTTCCACCTCTACTGCAAGATCAAAGTGGTCTCCTTCTTTTCTCCAGAATAAGTCAGCGAGGTTGTCAGACCGTTCCCTAATCGCCGCATCAAGGTCTTTGGAAACAACGTCACCAAGGAAACGAATCACATCCAGGAACGTTGACTTGCCGCTGGCATTGGGGCCGACAAGGATTTCAAAGGCATTGATTTTTGTCCTGACATAACGAAGGCAACGGTATCCTTTCGCTTCGATCAATCTAATCATAGGTTGTTCTCTCCATTACGAGAAGTTTGCTCAATAAGCTTCCACCTGGATCTCAAAAAATCTTGCCACCATAATCTCAGTTTCGCGTGGTCGAGCTTTACTGCTGGATCGTGAATGCGCACAAGCTCCGGAAAATCGCTCAAGGGTCCCGGACCAGGGCCAGTTTATCCGTTTTATATCCAGTTTTAAAATGCAAAATCATGTCCTTCTAATAAAATAATGAGTTTTGCAATAGCTCATCCTTTTTATCACACTCAACCGATAATACGAAGTCATTTATCGGAGTTATTGTCAGACACTATTTGTAGCAACAGAGCAGTTACGGAGACTTAAGCACTGCCGCAAAGAACCCGTCAGGGCCGTCCGGACCGGGAAAGATAACAAGGAATCCATTTTCATCAACAAGGCTCCTTGCTGCCGCGGGAAGCACCTCATCCGCCGGGATAAGACTCCATCCGGCATGAATTGAAAGAAAATCATCCACTACCTCCCTGGTCTCCTCGGGCTCCAGCGTACAGGTCGCATAGACCATGGTACCTCCGGGCCTGATTAAGGGGGCAAGGCTTCCCAGCAGAGATCTCTGCCGGGAAGCCAGTTCTGAAAGAGAAGCCCTGGTGCGATTCCACTTGATGTCAGGGTGCCGTCTTATGACGCCAAGGCCTGAGCACGGAGCGTCTACCAGGATACGGTGATATCTGCCCTTAAGATCATGGAGTCCTGCCTTAAACGATTCAAAAGGGATACAGGAGATGCACTTTATCCCCAGTCTTTCCTGATTCTCCCTCAGAAGCTCCAGGCGGGCGTTATTCCTGTCCGTGGCCTCGACAACTCCCTGATCCCTGATCATCTGTGCTATATGAGTCGTCTTTCCTCCGGGCCCTGCGCAGGCGTCGAGTATGATCTCTCCTGGCATTGGGTCCAGGCAGTACGAGACCAGTTGTGCCGCCTCGTCCTGCACCTGGAACCATCCTTTCCTGAAACCCGGGATTGCCGCAGGAGATCCGGAATAACCACGGATTATCACGGCCTCAGGCGCATAGCGACCCGGAACGGCATCAAGCCCATGACCTGCCAGGTTAATAAGGACTTCTTCTCTTGTT
>Ga0190316_1000504_pt1 | contig 11682 bp, 21 predicted proteins | sample 48701112_MG_FD_161663 | JGI IMG/M metagenome (GOLD analysis project Ga0190316, IMG submission 161663) | Hydrothermal vent sediment bacterial communities from Southern Trench, Guaymas Basin, Mexico - 4870-11-1-2_MG | ecosystem: Environmental > Aquatic > Marine > Hydrothermal vents > Sediment ... | reverse complement strand
GTGTGCTTTTATCATATCGTTGTCCTCATCCATAGGGCAACCCTCCTTGTGGCTTTGCTTTTGGTGGGTTCTTTCCAAATAAGTACGCCGTTCCAAGGCTTATCAGTGCCACTCCTTGTTGATAGTGGTTCGTTATCACCAAATAAATTCCGGCAAATACTAAAGATAGTGCGGCCAGCTCATCGGCGTTTTCACTCAGCCAGCTCATCATCACCCCCCCTTGTTTTTGATATGTATGTTGATGTAACACTTATAATTATGAACACTATTATCCAGAACTCGTGAGCTAGGGGGTTTGTCACGTCTGCGGGGTTGAATAGGTAGCCTTCCTTGATGTACTCGTCGCCTAGTAGTGCTATAATTGAAATGAAAGAGAGCCAGCTAAGTCGCTTCCAAAATTTCTTCTTTATCTGTGCTATTAGCCATTCCTTGCTTCTCATCTTCACCCCTCATAGCTTTGGTTTTCTAATTATGTGGACTAATCTGTTGTTCACTTTATACAGCCTTGCGGGAATTCTGTATGGTATGTCTCCCTCAAGCACAATTTCTAAAGGTCTTTTGCGTTTCTTTGCTACTAGCTGGTAGCCAATTCTTGCTTTGCTTGTGTCAACTGACAAATCTAAGCTGTATTGCTCAATTATCTTGTTTAAGTCTGTTACTGCAAGCGGGAGAGTGAACCTATACTTCTCCGGCAGATGGTCTATTGCCGTGTTTATCTCGTCCTTGTCCTTGAGCACTATTACTCCATCAACGTCCACTATCGTTGCATCGCTTGGAATATCAGCGACGTTGTAAACCTCGCTCCCGTCGTCGAGGATGATTTTTCCTTCGTACTTGCTTAGGTCTCTGTCATCTAAGACTAAGCGGATTTCCCAATCACCCTTTGGCTCGTGGTCTAAGCTCTGCCAGAGTGAGCCTCCGAGAGCTCTTAGCTTTGGGTCTCTTGGGTTTATGTTGTATGCTCTTTCTCCGGTTCTCCAGTCCTTAATTTCAATTAATAAACCTCTAATCATCTAAATCACCTCCATAATCATTATCCAGTGCTGAGCTCGTAAACCTTCTCAGTGGCATAGTCACAGTGCCAGATAACATTAGTATCCCCTCCAATGCCAGTCGGAGATACATAGGGACTACTAGCCGACCTTACTACTGAAAAATCTGTTGTTGACAACTCGTAAACCTTGTCAGCGTCATAGTCACAGTGCCATATTACATTGCTGTCCCCACCAATATCAGACGGAAATCCATAGGGACTACTAGCCGACCTTACTACTGAAAAGTCCGTAGTCGACAACTCGTAAACCTTGTCAGTATCACTATCACAGTGCCATATTACATTGCTGTCCCCACCAATACCAGACGGACCTGAGCTGGGGCTGCTTGTTGACCTTACTACTGAAAAGTCCGTAGTCGACAACTCGTAAACCTTGTCCTTGTAACTGTCACAGTGCCATATTACATTGCTGTCCCCACCTATACCGTCTGGAAGTATGTAGGGACTACTAGCCGACCTTACTACTGAAAAGTCCGTAGTCGACAACTCGTAAACCTTCTCAGCGTCATAGTCACAGTGCCATATTACATTGCTGTCCCCACCTATACCGTCTGGACGTGTGTGGGGAGTTGTAGCCTCTCTCAACACAGTACCAAACGGTGGTGGTGACCAGAACTGCACCCATTGTGAGCCGTCCCAGTAATACGCACCCTTTGCCTTCACCCAGCTAGAGCCGTCCCAGTAATAAATGTTTTTTATGTCCTTCCATTGTGAGCCGTCCCAAGCTCTTGCTACTGTTGGTGCTATTTCCTCGCTCCCCACGTTGGCGGTTGGCTCCTGCTCGGCATACTTGCGGACACGAACCCAATCGTATGAACCTGCTTTATAGCACCTTAGCCCCACATACCCACTTGACCACTTTGTCGCCGTCGTGTAGTCCAACGTTCCAACAAGATTTAGATTCTCATAGTCAAACCCTATTCTTTCGCTTGTTTCCCCATAAACTTCCATTCTCACCGTTCCGTTGCTTTTCCATACTGTCTTGATTACATACCATACATCTGCATTTATAGTCTTCTGCACTTCTGCAACTGTCTTGTAATTCCCAGCGTCTTTTTTCACCAACTCCAACTTGTCAGCCGGTTCGTTTATTCTCGCCATATAATAATTATCAACGTCCTGAATTGCGAAAGCACACCCAGGTATCCCATCCGAGCTAGCACGTGCTGATGTTTCGATAATTATACCTTTCTCTGCTATTATGCCTTTGTGCATCAGGTTTCTTTCTCCAGTCGTTGAAACTATCCCGTTACTTGCTGAGAACCCACCATTTAGAACTGTCCAGTCGCTTATGTCGTTGTCCTCAAAATCGTCAAATAAATCAAAAACTGCGTTTGCGTCGCTCTCGCTCTCCGCCGAGGGGTTGCCGTAGTAGAGGTAAATCGTCGTCTCTCCATTCACTGGAATTGAAGGGACTTTAACCCAAATAACAGCTTGCTGATTCGTTGCGTCCCACTCTTCAATCCAATACGGAAGCAATGTCTCCCCGTCATCTTCTGTAAACCTTATATCGCTCCCATCGGCGTTTGCTTTTGAGAAGTCAAAGTTCGTAGAGTTAAGCTCTATTTTAACCTGATAATCTGTAAGCGTGCTCCCAGATTGTTCTGTGATTGTAATTGCCCTTCTGTATCTCCAACCGCTCAGCCAGCTCATTGAAAACCACCATCAAATTTGTATCCAGATGTCCCCAACTTCCAACCCTGTCGGCTCGGCTGACTGAACCCAGATGTGCTTCGCACCTGCCTTTCTGTTCACGTAAAGAGTGTCTAGAATTTCCTTTGCAATTGGCGTTGCTAATCTGCTCCTAACGTCTCCTTGATAGTAAATCCTCATAGTTGTTGAAGAGCCACCGGACAGGTAGCGTGCATAAACCTTTACAACTAATCTGCTTCCCTCGCTCATTATGTAGTCGTGAGCAAGAACTAAGCTGACTACCACGTCTCTCCTGTCGTCAACCAAATCGCTCAGAGAAGACTCCGCAATTAGAGTTTCGTTACCACCAGTATCTCTCTCGTAAAGCCTAAAGAAGAACCTAACGTCAATGTTCCCGCTTATCCTCTCCGCCTGAAAGTGCAGGGTGTAAACTCCGAGCCTTAAGACTGGAACTCCGTCCGCCGGAGCAATCCACGAGGCTATCAAGTAATCTCCCGTACTGTTTTGTGAAATTTCGACGTATGCTTCTGAAAGCTCGGGCGGAGTTAGTGAAAGTTGCTTGTACGTGGGAACTTCAGAGTCTGCCTCATCCAAGAGATAGTAGTTAATCCCAAGTCCAGTTACTGCCTTGTCAACGTAAATCTTTCTTGTCGCATCGTTTGGGTCTGTTGGCTCTCCTAGGTTCATTATTCTGTAGCCTTGCCAGTCCTTGTCTGTGTTTATGATTATGTCTTTTAGGGTGGGTTTGGATGCTCTCCTTGCGAGGATGTAAGAGATTGGATCAAAGCCCATTGACATCACCTCATCTCCTTAACCTTCCTTACTTCCGTTACCAACTTTTCAACATATTTATACCGCTCGCTACGGGGAATGCTTAGGTATTGTTCTAGTACTTCTATGGTTTTCCTCGCTAACTCCTTTTTGATAACTAAATAGGGTAACAGCTTCTTTAAAACAAAAAAGACATTTGTAAGACCGTAAATTCTCCATTGGTACGTATCTTTGTATCTTCCTTTTGGAACTCTACCACCGCCTTTATTTTTTTGTGTGGTAATTTTTGCGCTGATTTTCCCTCCAAAAGCGCTTTGTAGAAATTCCATTAATTTCTTATCTGTGTTAATTACTGCAATCCACGCTTTTAGAAATGGTACGCTACGGGAGCTTTTGTTTATGGTTACACTAATGCATCCATCTCCATCTATCAATCCTGCCAAGTAGGCCCATAAGGCTTCATCATTTGGCATCTTAATTGTTAGACCCTCTGTCCCACTTGCCTGTAAGCCTAACCTCTTTAGAATCTTATGTACATTGGCTCTTGAATATCCAACTTCCTTTGCGATTTGGGTTACTGATAGTCCTTTTGTATATAGTCTAATAACCTCTTTCCACTTTTCCGGTATGTCTATCTTGTTCGAGTGTGCTTGTGCTATATGGCCTCCTAAGGCACTTATGGTTGAGAATGTTTTTCCGCAGTATTTACAACGGTATGTCTTGCCCATATCAATCACCGAACTTAGGTAGTGTTGGTTGGTATTTAAGTTTTTCCATGTGTCTACTGTTGCTACGGTGTTACAGTTTACCATAGTGTATCACCTCATCTTAAGAGTACCCGCCATGCGTCAACCGTTACGCTTACAGAAGTATCCAAATTAACAATCTGCACTTTTACGTATGGTAGGAATATTGGGACTAATACTGTCCTCTGCCGAGTTTCTCCGGCGGCAAATGATAAGTCCTCGTAGTTGCCCTGTGCCTCGGCGTCCTCAACGTTGTCAAAGTTCGTCCCGTCTGGTGAGTACAGCCACCTAACCCTAACTCCGGCGGTTGCTGAAGCGTCGTATGTTGCCTTGACGGTTACGACTATGGCTGAGTATCCGTCCGTGTCGCTGACCGTGAACTCTGCCGTCCCTCCGGCGGATATTGATTGCGATGATAGAACTTGTTCGGGTGTCGCCCTTGTTGGCTTTATGTCATTGAGTGATGGTAGTGTGAACGTGGGCATTATTCACCCCCCTCCCGCTCGGCCTCTTCGGCCAGCCTTATAAAGAAGTAGGCAATCCCTTTGAAGTACTTTTTGATGTCCTCGAGGTGCTCTATGTTGAATTCAAGCAAAAATGAAGTTCCCTCGAGGTAAACGTAGTTCGACGTGTGGTTGTATATTTTAAATGTACACTCGTATTGGCTACCGCCGGTAATCGTTAGGTCACCGTAGCCGTTGTCGTATATGCTCTCGACCATCGGCACGTTGTGCCACTTAACGTTTTCCGACATCCTATAGAAGCCCACTTCGTTGCTGGTTATTATATCGCCTAAGGTTCCTGTGGCGGGATCGTAAATCCGAGGCTTTCCGAACTTTATGTAGTAGTTTATTATTCCCCTGCCCTCCGGAGTGTGCTCAACTGCAACGAACTCCGTGTTTGGCGGAAGTATGAGTATAAATGTGTCGCTCCACCTTTTCATATTAAATTTAAAGATTAAAGGGATAAGGATGTCTGGAACGTTTGCCATTCTCACTCACCCTCGACCTCTATCACGACCACGTTTGGGCTCCTTGGTATTATCTTAACGCCACCCTTCCTCTTTATGATGACTGCCTTGCCTTCCTTTAGCGCCTTCTCGACCTTCTCTCTAATCTTGTCGTTCTTTATAACCACCATAGCTATCACTCTCACATCATTGGACTTCCGTCTCTATCTTGACCTTCACGTTGTTTGCCGTCACGCTTGCGTCGAGCTTTGCGGCCCAAGCCATCAAGGCGGATGAAGAGTCTGTGGTCATTACGAAGTCGGTTGGAATTTCGTCCTCGGTTAGGATTACCTTTTCTCCGGCGGTCACGGGCACGACCAGCTTATCAGCTCCCCAAGAGGCTCCGGTGGTGTCGTATGAGCCTATCGTGACCACGTGGTCGGCGCTGTCTGCGTTGTAGATGTACACCTTCTTGAGGATGTACTTTCTCTTCTCTATTGAGCAGGTCACTAGCGTGACTGGCGATGTCCCGGCGACGTCCTCCAAGTTTGAGGAAACCTTAATCTTCCAGTTCTCAACCACTGCTGGCATTCACATCACCTCCCAGCACCGCCAACCACGTACGGCGTTGAGAATGCCGGAAACACGGTGTACTCGCTTGGCTCGTGGTCAAGCTTCTTTAGCGAGTACTTGAAGCCCCACACCATAACCCTTGCTGTCTGTGCCTCTGCGAGCAAGTTCGTTAGGTAGAGCATTGGCACGTTGTCCTTCACCGTGAAGAACTCGAGGAAGTTGTCGTCGCTCAGCGGGGTTGCGGACGTCCTCACGTTCTTTGTAGTCCACTTTGCCGCCGCCGCTGGGTGGTTCATATCGACGTTCACGAGGTCAAGCACCTTCATCCTCCATTGGCCGGCCTCGTTGTCCTCTAGCTCAATCTCTGTCAACTTACGGGAGTGCTTCTGCTCGCTTGCTGATAGGTCGACGCCGATTATGATTGGCTGTATTGGCTCTATGTAGACTACCTTATAGAACTCGTACTTCTCCGCTGTTTTGGGTATTGCTATGTTTTCTCCTACCCTAACTATCGGCTCAAACTCCTTCTTAAACGGAGTGTACAAACACGTCACGCTCATTTTTCACCACCTCGTTCGATCTTTTAAATACGCCTAAGCTACCTCCTCTTCCCTGCTAACGCCAACAACACCCCTCCGATTATCGGAAGGGCGTATACCCAACTCGGTATTTTTTCCTCGGGGGGTGTTGGTGGCACAACTTCCCTAACCTTAATCACCCAACTCATATCAGCACCCCCACTCGTCGTCCTTTATGTCCCCGTGCCCGGCTTCGAACTTCAGCTCCACGTCGTCGTAGACTGTGATTGTACCGTGGATTGTTGGCGAGTCCCCCTCCGCCCTATCGACCTCCTCGCCGTTCACGAGCAACCTTATCCAGATGTTGCCCGGTTCCCCGATGTTCTGAGCCGTCGCCAAGTACTCAAGTTTTGAGCCCTTTGGCACGTACTTCTCTTTGCCTAATTCGACCGGTTGTCCGTTGTAGATTATCCCGCCTAGGCCGTCTGGGTACTTTGATAGGTCTTTGACTATTGACGCTTTTGGTTCTCCTCTCCGTACTATCACGAGCCTACACGGAACGGTTGCCCAGTACCAACCCGCATACTCTTCTGGTATGTTGTATGCATCGGTACCTATGTAGAGCAACGCTAGCTCTGTGCCTCCCAGCCATCCGTTGACAATTTCTTGTGGTGACCTGTCCGGTGGCCTCTCTTTCCCAGCGTATGAGTAGCTCGTTATCTCGTACCATCCATATAAGTATGCCTCCTCCACGTTCTCGATTAGTCCGCTCTCTATTACCGTGTTGGTTACGTCAAAGCTCCAATCGTATGGCTCCGTTACTCCCGGAACATCCACGTTCTTTTTGTACCACTTCTTTAGCTCTTGCATTAGTGCATCTTCAATTGGGATTGGTTTTTCCTCCCCTTCGACTTCTATTGGCCAATCACGACCTTCTGAATACTTCTTGCCCGTCTTTACTCCGGTAGCGTCGAACTCTGCGTGTAGCACTACAGATTGTCTCGGCATTGTGAACTCTATCGAGGACTTATGTCTTGTTATTGAACGTGCGTAGGCGGTAAATTCTGTTGACCCAATGTACTTTACCACTGGCTTCTTTTGATAGACATCAACGTGTACTTTCAAGTCCTCATCCGTGTCGTTGTATGCCCTAAAGCCCAGTCTAATTGTCTCTCCGGGCTTCAATGACCTTGGCATATCGTACCATCCGAAGCTTACCATTCTGACCACCTATAAAAATTAAAATAAGGTCAACATCCCCAACTATCGGTCTTGTTCTGTCCAATCGTAGTTCCGGTGCCGGCCTCGATGTAAATTTCCATATCGCTATTGACTACGACTGGTGTGACTGGTATGCCTAGCGTGCCTCCCGGTGCAACAGAGTCAACCGCCGACGCTAGAAGCCTCCCGGTCTTTCCGTCCCAAATTGCGACCCACAGAGCTCCGGTCTGTTCTCCATCATTCTTGACGGTTGCATAGACGTAGATGGTGTCCCCCTTATTGACGTAGTACGGCCCTCCCGGCTCCTTTAGTTCATTTCCAATCTGGACACCAGAATACCGCACGTCTTTGATTATTGATGCATGTGGAGGAGCTAACTTTACTTTTATAATCCAGCTCATACTTCCGCCTCCGTAAAAATTAATGAAAGCGAAGAAAAATCACTTGGTAATCTTCTCGCCCTTAGGCACTGCCACGAACCCGAGGAAGACTGGGTTGTCAGTTGCAGCTGCGTTGCCGTAAATGACTATCTTGAGCCTGTCTCCCTCGCTCCAAACTTGCGGGTCAAAGTATGCGAACGGCTCTTCCTGTGCGTATACGGCTTGGAAGTGGACTATCTTCTCGACGCTCGCACCTTTGTAGAACTTCGCATAGAGCGTTATTGGAGAGCTGTTTGTGTTTGTGTATCCGTAGATTGCTATGAACTTCTCGTCAGGTACTGTGAGGTTTGCAAACTCCTCCTCTGTGTTTGCCGCTGAGTAGGTGTGGCTCCACTCCTCTGTTGATAGCCCGAGGTCGCTTGGGAAGAGGTCGATTATGGTGTAGTCGGCGGGGTTCTTACCCTTGGCCCTAATAGCGTCTGCAAGCTTGCTCTTTGCGAGCTCCCTAATGTTCTGTATCTGGTCTTCCCTCAAACTTGTTCCAAACCTTGCATAGCTCTCAACCGCAAACTTCACTTCAACCACCTCCGGCCTTTTTCCTTCTTTGCTCCGTCGCTCTTTCTATTTCGATGTTTGTTGCCGAGCCTTATATCTTTTGTCGGGAAAATGGGGAAAAGGGGGAAAAAGTTAAATACTTTGATTGTGAACATTGAGTTGGAAACCAAAGGTTGACAACCAAGGGTGGTCAGATGAATGGGCGGAGGTACCGCTACCTAAAGGTGAAGCTGACGGACAAGGAGTGGTTCGAGCTAAAAGAGCTGAAGGCAAAGATGCATTGCGAGACGTGGGACGACCTCGTCAAAAAACTAATAAGGAACAAGGACGTGCTTGTTAGAACCTTTTCTTCCTTGCCGCCGTGAACATCAAGCCGAGTGGTAGCATAAACGTCATCACGGGCAACAGAGACGGCTTCTCCTCAACTTCCGTCGGTTGGGTTAGCTCTTTGAACGCATAAAGCACGTGCTTTGCCTTACACACGACGCCGTAGCCCGTCACCTCGTTCCCTGCAAACACCAGCCCCACAAACTGTCCATCCTTGTCGACGACGCTACCGCTGTCCCCGCCCTTCGAGAACGGGTTGCCCTTGACGAGGATGACGTCGTGGAAGGCTGCCCACTTGTCATCGCTGTACCAGACCTTGACGACCGCCGAGGTTGACTCCACCGTTCCATATGTGGTTCCGGTGGTTCTGCCGGTCTTCCTCACCTCTTCTCCTTCCCTCGGCTCGTACGGCGTCATAACCACTTGATAGTCTTCAGCTTCTCCAGCAACAACATTATTGACGTAGTCGGCGGTCGCAACAGCGACGGCCAAATCGGCATAGTTCTCTGCAGTAACATCATTAAACCATATCTTAGCGTATCCGAGAAGCTCCCCGACCACATCTTTCTCCGGGTCGCCATGGTCATAAACCCCCGGTTGGATAACTTTTGCAGACTTGACGAAGTTGCCTTCCATATCCATAGCAATGACGTGGGCGTTCGTTAGGATGTGGCCGTTGTGGACAATTCCCAAGGTCCCGGCGGTCGTGTACTCGTTGCTGATGCTTATACCGCCGACCAACGGCCTTACCTTGCCCCTCCTTTCGGCAATACTCAAGCCGAGGGCTCTGAGCCTCCCGGTAACGACAACCTTAACCGGCTTGCCGGCCAAAGACATCGGTACCGCATCGATGTATTTCTCGCTCTCCACGAATATCTTGACATCCTTGCTTGAGCCTATGCCGACGACACCTTCAAGGTCGAGGATGTTTTTCGCCGTCCTCCTCAGCACGTCGAACCTCATATGCTTATCCTCCCGGTCACCCTGCACTCAACCGGGTAGCCTTCGAGCCTCGAGGGAACGTTTTGGCAAACCTTCGGGCTCTCAATCAAGACGACAATAACATTTCTAGCCGTGTCGGCAAAAACTCCAACAACTCCGGGGATTGATAAAAGGCTTCGCTCATACTTCCTCTTAACATCTGTAACGGCCATAAAATCACCTCTTAAGGGCATTGTAAGCTATCCAAGCACCAAAACCAAACGTGAAGATGGGCAAAATCACCTTCCAAAAGTACTCGCTCAACTGCTCCTTATAATAGTACGCAAAGAACGCCATCCCGGCCAAGACCACGGCGAGGGTTATTAGCTGGAGCGAGTTGTGCTCGGCCAACTGCTTCGCTTCCTCCGGCGAATAGCCCGCTTGGATAAGCAACTGTCTCACTGCTTCCCTATATTCTGGCAAGACGCCACTCTTTTGCTGTGGGATTAGATAAACGTAATCTCCTTGCCTAACCACGTCAACGCCGTAAAAAATTGAAAGCGCTGATTTTACCCTCTCGGACTCTTCCGTTGGTACTGCCACGTAGTTTTCGCCGATGTAAATCGTCATCGCCTCACCGCTCCTACCACTCTTTCGGCGTATGGCCTAACCCTCCTCACGTACTCGGGCTTCTTCTTGACGGCAAGCACGGCACCAACGCCGAGCCCCGCAAGCCCCCAGAACCAAGCCGACTTCCAGAGCGATACTTCTGGTTCGAGGACGAACGTTGCGCCCACAACTTCGCCTTCCTTGACGTAAACCCTCCACACGTCGTCAATGACTTCCCCAACGTTGGCCCTTATCTCCTTGACCTTGTAGCCTTCCTTCTCGACCTTTATGTCGTAAACTCCGGGAGGCACTTGTGCGGAGTATGGAGTTGTTCCCTTCCTCTCGTCGTTGATGTAAACCGTCGCTCCCATAGGCTCGCTGTCAACGTTGATTTGAGCATAGCCCGGCGTAATCGGGGAGGTCACTATTACCTGCTTCATTAAGGCGGTGTTGTATCCGCCCTCATCCTCTGTTCTTGCCCCGATGTAGTATGCCCCGGTGCTCAAGTCCGCTGGTATTATGTAGTCGTACCAGTCGTCTATGTCCTTCCACGGCCAGAACGGGTTCGCCTCTCCCACCTTCTGCTCCCCGATAATCTTCACGCCGTCGTACAACGCAACGTAAACATCCCTTGAGAATACGTCGGCGCCGACGCTGAACTTTATGTGGATGCTGACCTTCTTCCCGGCTGGAATTCTCGGGACTTCCTTCGTTAGGTCGTACTCAACGTTGTCCACCTTAAGCTTGTCGATTTCCTTAACCACTACTGCCATCTTGTTCTCCTCCTAAAATTCAAAAAAGAAAAGTCAAATCATGGAGGAACTGGTGCACCGACGGTTGGCTTTGGTGCCTTAGCTGGAGCGGGAGCTGGAGCTGGTGTTGGAGCGACAACTTTCTCAACAACTACTGGAACCTTTTGGACTTTTTGAGCAGTCATGCCGGCCATATTGGCAACTGCCTTAACTACGCCGGGTAAGGAGGCATAGAAGGCGGCTTCGCTGAACTCTCTCTCGTAGTCGAAGTAGTTGACGATGAAGCTTGCACCTGCAATTCCGAGCTTAAGGGCGTCTGAACCGCTGAGGGGGCCGACCTTCTTGTTTGCTAAGTACTTCTCGCCGGCGAGGTCAATAAGCCCAACGCCGGCGGCCGCCAAGGCCTTTTCCATAGTTATTCTTGCCATCTCCGCTCACCCCCTCAGACCCTCCTTATCCTCGCTAGTTCTTCTCTCCTTCCTCTTGCCTTCTCTTCAAGCATTCTCCTAAGCTCTTCCTCAGTGTGGAATGACCTCTTCACTTTGCTTGGGTACTCCTCTGGCTCGAGCCTGTCGGCGGCTCTGTATCCTCTCAAGGCCTCCTGTACGAATGAAGCGGCTCCGGGCAGTCCGTTTCTAAGCCCTCTTATGCCT
>Ga0190316_1000503_pt1 | contig 11684 bp, 11 predicted proteins | sample 48701112_MG_FD_161663 | JGI IMG/M metagenome (GOLD analysis project Ga0190316, IMG submission 161663) | Hydrothermal vent sediment bacterial communities from Southern Trench, Guaymas Basin, Mexico - 4870-11-1-2_MG | ecosystem: Environmental > Aquatic > Marine > Hydrothermal vents > Sediment ... | reverse complement strand
TACATCAAGTCCTCTGCATCAAGTCCTCTGAGAGTATTCTCACTGGGGATGCCCATAGCTGGGATCATTCTGTGCATGTTGTGGTTTCTATTGACGAAGCGCAGATTCGCTTACTATCGTTACTATACACTTTCGGCTCGTGAAATAGAAGAGAAATTTCTGAGCGATTCTGTCCAGACTATCTCTCGGGGTGGGGATTTTGCTGATGGCAAAGAAATTAAACTAACAATCGACGGTACACTCAAGCCACTTCAATTAAGGGTTCAGGACCGATTGGCATTAGAATGGTGGACATACCTAATTATTAGTATCTTCTTTATGATATATGTAGCAATCTTTATCGTAAATATTGTAAATTAGGAGTAGAGTTTCACATGGATGTAGTGACGTCGCCTAACAGAGCGTATCTGGCTACGGTGCTCCGTACCTTCGCCCAAATCCAGCCTAACGGCTGGACTTCAGATACGCTTGGAAAGTTATACACCATGGACTGTGGTGACGAAAATGGAAGGTAAGTATCGCGCATATCAGGATACGCTTATCGAGAATGTTATTGATTTAGATTCCCTAATAGATTTATTTAATCCTTGTCTAGTAATGGTCTACGGTTCTGTTGTTACTGGAACTAAAATTAATAAAAGAAAAATACGTCTTGATGTAGATATTTTGATAGTTGTAGACAGATTAAAAGATATATCCAATCTTAAGAGAAGTCACATGCTTAATAGATTTTGCAGTCTAAGTCTAACTAATAGATATATAGATGCAATATGGTTATCAAGAAGCAAATTCGTTGAACTATTCAATTGCAATGGCTTCAAATCATTTTTAAGGAGTTGGAAAATAATATACGTTGGTGATGAGGAATGGTTCAGGGACTTATCCAAAAGTTAATTGGCTATACACAAGAGATGTTCGATAAACTGTATGATTTCACAGAGAAAGAGAAAAGATACCCTGCAAATGTGGCATTTACTATATTCGAGATTCTACAGACATATAAGAATAGAATAGAGCCGCTTGATGATATATACCTTCGCAAAAGGTTTATTGATATATATGAAAAGCTAATAGAAACCACATATTCTCATTTCTTTAGAAATTTGTATCAATCTTTATTGTCTTACCAATATGGCAACTATCTTAAACTTGAACAACAAATTAATTGGGCGATTTACGATATGGAAATCATGCATGTTAACATTCTAAGCTCTATTTTAAATAATTCGTATGAAAAATTGGAGGATTCCCTAATAAATAGTTTTTTTGAAAGGATTAAAGATATGGTAGAATGCGATAGATTAGTGATTGAAAACAGAGACTTATGTCGTCTCTGGATTGTAACTTTATATAATTTATGCACCGCCAATAAGGTCTTAAATTTATATTTAAGAACCAATAGAGAGACATATAAGAAGGATTCTATTGTCCTATGCAAGAAGATATCTCACCTTCTCTCAGAGTTTGTTAATCAGTGTAATATTGAAGAAATTTACAAACATCCCTCCTTGTCTACTTATATTCTTTTAAATTTAGAAAGGAATGAGCAGTTTGTACCTTCTGACAACTCTAATCAGTCAGCCATGATAAAAATAAAAAAGGCTTTACTTAACATCTACTCGAAAGCCTCGCTTAAAGATCTTTGTTGGATGTACATAAATCTGTATCACATTGGTAAAGAGATTCCCAACAGTGTATCGGAGTTAATTCTAGAAAAACTTTCAAAAACCGAATATGTGGATAGACAGCTACTGCCACAGGTGGTATTAAGTTTAGCATATTATTTCTCAGATAAATATGATGAAAAACTACATTTCAATTTTCCCGTAGAATTTGAAAGAGTAAACTTTGAAAATATTTTTAGGATAATATTTCCCAAATACTTAGAGGTTCAAGAAGTAAACATTTCTTCATCCGGTATGTCTAAATTATATAATATGAGTGATACCGAAATTAGAGAGGCTCTTGTGAAAATAATCAAAACAAATAGTAAAATCCCCAATTACGTCAGACAAAAATTAGAAATTGAATCTCAAAAACCTCATACGGGCACTGAAATTTCAGATTTTGAGTTTCCAATACAAATTGGTGGACAAACATTATACGTGTGTTTTCCAATAAAGTCCGGGAGGGAAATATCTTCTACAGTACCTGAAAAGTTTATTTATCAGATATTAAGACCTTTTGTTCACTACAAATATTGCGCAGTAATTTTTCTAACAGCTAAAAAATGTTCTTTGAATCTCAAAAATATGATAGAAAAGTATAAAAACAGATTCTCCATACCCATAGAAGTTTTAGAGTATTCAAATTTAGGAAGATTATTTAAGATATATGGGGTGATTTAAAAATGAGTAGTAAGTCCACGGCGTATAACAAGTGCATATCCGACTTCGCTGACGCTCCGTCCAAATTCCTCGCTCCGCTCGGAACTTCGGACATGCCCCAGACGTTATCTGCCATGCGAGAACAGGAAATTAATTAAGCTGATACCATGAGGTTGTTTTCTCAAAAGGGTATTGAACCCTTATTCCGCACTTTAACTTTATGATTAGTTTGTGGATTTCATTCAGCTATGAGTTAAATAAGGTGTACATTTTTTATACAGATTCACATTCGTATGCACATGTCACATCTGATTCCTTTCCTTTTATTCTCTTTTTTCTCTCGATTTCGGATGAAAAAGTGGAAGAGGTTGACTAACAGCGTCTTTCTTCTCCGGTGTCTCACGCAACTTGCGCTCTGCCAAACTGTGAATTATGAGCGCGAGCCCCATTATCATAACCATCGCAACAATCCGCGATTCGTTCTTCAAGAACATACTATCGGCGAAGAAGAATGGGTCTTTAAGGAATCTGAATCCTCTTTCCGCATATTGTTGCTCCTTATAAGCCCTAAGCGCTTCTTCATCGCTGAGTTCATCGCTATCCAACTCGTTTGTAGCGACGATAAATCTCCCCTTCCTTAGTATTTCCCTCCTTATCGCACCTTCATACCCCTCAAAGCTCGCCTTTCCCGCCCTTTCTCCTTCTTCCCAGCGTCTTCTCCTCTCTTGCAAAAGCTTTCTCTGAAAAGACCACTATCTATCGCCGTTTTACGCCACCGTATTCCACTTCTGGGCCAAAGAAGATACCCTCAGGGCGGCTCGGTATGATTTAACCTCCCTAAGACATCATCGTTGAAGTCCTCTGCTTTCAACCCTGCCCTTATCAATATCTCCAGGATATAAATTAGGGGATGAGAAGAACATGAGATAGCTCGAGAAGTCAATAAGTTTTAAAAAGAATGCTGAGAATGCGTTAAAGACACACCCGCACGCCCTTTATCAAGATTGACGACATGGCATCTTTATTTATGAGTATAGATAAACATATCTATATCTTCCACTTCCAGGTTATTGAGAGGCACAATTTTTACCGTAAGAGGGAGAGGCTTCCAATGGACGGGGCAATATACGACGATATAGGGAGCTATCCGTTACCCGAAGGCACGAGCGGAGAATGGCTAAAAGAAGCTTTTGCTGAGCTATCTGCATCTACATCCACATCCACACCCACACGCCGAGAAGCAAAGGCAGAAGCATTGTATAATATGATAGCAGATGCGATGTGGCAGAAGATAAATGCGGGTGTTGAACTTCCTAATTATCCTCAATTCCAGAATATGCTCTCTCAGTTTAGTGACCCGATTATGGATGATAAGAAGACGGAAGCACCACTGCTGATAAGGGATGAGGAAGCGCGGATAGTGGAGTTAGAGGCGATTGAGGGGCTGGCTGCCAGGTATAGAGCGGATAAGGGTGAGCGCCTGAAGTTGCGAATATGTGTTACAGGACCGATAGAGCTGTATTACAGCCAATTCCAGCCGCCGGTCTACCTTGATATACTGTTGAACATCGCTAAATCGGTTGGCAGATTCATAAAACATAGCATAGAGCAAGCCCGGAATTACGAGGTCAGGTGCGTCTCGATAGACGAGCCGAGCATAGGATTGGACCCGCGTATAGAGGAGGAAGGGATGATAAAGGCACTGGAGGTAGCATCTCAGTTCGCATTCGAGAAAGGTATTGATACGCAAATACACCTACATTCACCCATCTTTTATGAACTCGTGTGCCATGTGAAGGGTATAATGGTGATAGGGGTAGAATCAGCCGCGAATCCTGCGTTATTGAACCTGATAGATAAGAAACAGCTGGAGAATTACGATAAGTTCCTTCGTGTTGGTATTTCAAGAACTGATATACTCAGTATGGCTGCGGAATACGATGAGAAACATCATACGAGAGCATTCAGTGATAGAGCCATTTTAGAAGCTATAATAGGTGAGTATAACAGTCCAGAGCGTGTGAAGCGGCGATTGGAGCATGCATATTCTATATTTGATGAACGAATAAGGTATGTGGGTCCGGATTGCGGATTGAAATCGTTCCCTTCTCAGGAACTGGCATTTATGGTACTGAAGAATACGGCAGATGGTATAAGGGCGTTCAGAGCGGGTAATTGAGCAGCCACTTACTCAGTCCGCAAAGCAAAGTATAGCCGAGCAGCAAATCGTTTCAACTCACCCAGCCCGAGAGCATTGACGCAACTTTAACACCTAAAAGCACGAACAAAGCGATTATAAGTGTTTCCACTCCCGCCTTCATGCTTATCTCACGCATTGCGAACGCTGCAGCGAAATCGGTGATTACGCATAACGCCAGAGCTGCAACAAGCCCGTATCTCACAAATACGAGTGCCATGGCTATTATCAACGGAAGTGAAATCAGTGTTCCAAACACCACCACTTTGACCAGCTCCACATGCGCTGCGTCTGATATGACCTTCGTCATACCCGCCATCCTCGGACACAGGATGAACAATGCAAACGCTACCGATGCGATTAACAGTTCCTTCATCTTTATTCCCTTTTTTAGCTTTACAATTTTTAGTCGTGTCTCAAGATTGGTTTAAAAATATAAATAATCCTGAGGGGAACACCTCCAGCATGTAGGATGTGGAAGAGGTGAATTACAATGGATTGGGGTGCACCCCGTCTAATTTCCAGACACTACCCTATAAAGGATCGGACTCAATTTGAATTTGAGATCATCAAAGAAGAAGCTAAAAAAGTAAGAATGAGCAGTCCCCACCACCAACTACCATTCTCCAGGTGTGTATGAGAGGAGACATCATGTGTGTGGCATCAGGTTGACTATGACATAAAAGAACCGTTTCTCATATCCTTTTTGTATGCCAATTTCTGGTTCGAAACTACCCTGTTCATGACGGGCGTATATCACGGAACCAGCCCCGGATGCCACAATCCCTGCCATTCATCCAATCCAAACATGACGTTCATATTCTGTATCGCTTGACCTGAACCACCCTTAACCAGATTATCAATTGCGGAGATTATCACTATCCGATCGCTATCCTCTTCCACCTCAAACCCGATATCACAGAAGTTTGTGCCCCGTACAGCACCAAGTGAGGGTATACCTTTTCCTTTTCTCAGCCTTATGAACCTCTTACCGTCATAAAATCGCCTGTACAGATCTTCAATCTCGGGCTCTGTCATCCTCTCTTCTCCTTCCGCCAGGAATATATGCGCAGTAGTGAGTATGCCCCTGATAGAAGGTATAACATGGGGTGTGAAGCTAACCTTCACCTGTGGTAATTCTTTCCTCATCTCCGCAACGTGCCGGTGTGCAGTCAGTTCGTAAGGGATGATATTCTCAGCGAGGTTAGGGAAATGTGACTTCTCAGAAGGGTCTGCACCCGCACCAGAGATGCCCGATTTTGCATCAAACACCACACGCTTCGCCATGTCCGACTTCACAATAGGTGCAGCAGCAAGTATAGCACCAGTGGGATAGCAGCCCGGATTCGCAACGAGCGCAGCATCAGCCACCTCGGGGTGCAGTTCTGGCAGTCCATACACAGCCGCCCTGTCCTTCAGGTCCTTATGCCGCCGCATATAGATTCGTTCATATTCCTTCCTCTCCAGTCGGTAATCAGCACTGAGATCTATCACCCGCGCACCCGCATTGAGCAACTCAGGCACATAATCCATTGCACTACCATGTGGTACCGCTAGGAATACAACATCACTCCTATCTGCTATCTCGCGTGTGTCTATATCTTCGTATTCGAGTTCAATGAACCGCTCCAGGTGTGGATTCACATCACTGACCTTCCTGCCTTTATACCGCCTCGATGTCACCACCGATATTCTCACCTGTGGATGCATCAATAGCAATCTTAGCAGTTCCAGACCAATGTATCCAGCCCCGCCTATTATTCCCGCTTCTATCATGAGTCACGTATTACGCATGCTAATAGAACTTTATTGCTATTTTATTGTGCGATTAATAAAGGTTAGCTATATCAGCGAGTGAAAGCTGCCCTCTTACCAATTTTGGCGCTTCTAATTCCTGCCCGGGATCCAACTCCAACCTGATGGTGCCATATTTGCCACCACCACCTGGCTTAACATAGATATTACCTTCTCTGAATGCCTTTATCGCTCCCACCACGTCCGGGTTTACCTTCTCCAGCGCATCTATGGGTACATCTACCAGCACATTGACCTCAGTACCGAATTCTGCGAGTAGTGATTCCCATATCCCAACCACCGATTTTGAATTCACTGACTTGCGTATCGCCAGGCTTATTATCTCTGCTAAGGGTATCAGGTGCAGATAAGGCGGGCGATACGGAGGATGTACACCGTCGTTGCAATCGGCGAGCTCACCCACTCTATCGCGCACACCTTTCTTTATCATGCCTCCACATTCACATCGCCAGTGCCTTACAGTCGCTTCAGTGAGCGAATAATGTCTGTAGCATCTGATACATGCACTTTCGTTATATTTACCTTCCGCAGGCGGTATACCCACATTTAGTATTGTTTTCCTGCCTTTTCTTCGTTCTATCGCCGCTTTTAACTCCTCGAAACTCAAATCAGAGACTTCAAACCGATTGAACTCCCGCGCCAGCCTGATAGGATATGGCGAGTGGGCATCGGAATTGGTCAGGAAAGTGAGCCTGTGCAACTCCTCTATCCGATCAGCGTAGGATGTATCAGCACTCAAGCCCAGCTCGATGAAGGAGATATAACTTACCATCTCACCATAGCACTCCTGGAGCGAATTATGATAAGCATACAAAGCAGTCCAGGGTGTAAAAGCGTGACAGGGACCGATGAGAGCTTCAGCATCCTTTGCATATTCCGCTATCTCCGCACCAGAGAGTCTCACAGAAGGTCTGCCATCCGAGTCTATATCCTGCGAATATCGCTTGAAAGTTTCGTATAGCTCCTCTGCCTTCGCTATAGACGGCAGTATGAGCAGATGATGCACCCGCCTCATGTCTTCCACCTCAACAGTGAGTACAAAATTGGTCGCTCCATGCACGAAGATGCCATCATCATGCCCGGGCTCCTGTTTCAACCCCTTTATAGCCTGTAACCATTTTGGATGCAGACAATCACCTGTGCCAAGCAATTGTATACCCTTCTTAGAAGCTTCCTTTGCCAGTGTGGGTAAATCCATGCGGGGAGAAGTAGCTGCAGAATGAAGTGAATGAATATGGAGGTCAGAATTGATTATCATTATCTCATCTCCATCTACTAAAATAGCGGGGGATGGATTCGAACCATCGATCTCCGGGTTATGAGCCCGACGGGATCTCCTAACTACCCTACCCCGCTTACCAATTTCATTTGAGTTATACTATCATATCAATATTAAATGTAAGATTTAAGCTTTAAAAAGCTTACCTTTTTATTTATATGGTATATAGGCATCATTTCAGGAGTAAGATACAGATATAGATATAGATACAGATGGTAGCCGTGAACTATAACTACAAGGATATAGAAGATAAGTGGCAACGCAGATGGCACGAAAGTCGTATTTTTGATGCGGAAACAGGCGGAGTTGGAGTTGGAGATAGAGATAAGAAGTTCTTTATTACTGTTCCTTATCCCTACACTTCAGGACCGCTGCACATAGGGCACGGTAGAACATACACCATAGGGGACATAATAGCGAGATTCAAGCGATTAGAGGGCTATAACGTGCTGTTTCCTATGGCATTCCATGTCACGGGTACGCCGATTTTAGCTATTGCCGACAGTATAGCGAAAGGAGATGCGGAAGTTGTGGCACGATACAGAGATTATGTCTCGATTTATGAGAGAGAAGAGCAAGTAGATGAGATAGTCAATAGTTTCAGTGATGCAGAGGCGGTTGCGAAATTCTTCGCTGACCGGATTGCAGAGGATTTCAAGCGGATGGGTTATTCCATAGACTGGCGAAGGAAATTCAATACCACGGAGCCGATGTATAACAGGTTCGTGGAATGGCAATTTAAAAAGCTAAATGATAAGGGAGTAATAAAGAAGGGGAAATATCCCATAACTTTTTCCATTGAGGATGGCTCACCGGTTGGCGAGGACGACATAGAGGGTGGAGATACGGATAAAGTATCAATAATAGAGCACACAACGATAAAGTTCAAACTCCCTGATGGTTCTTTTCTGGTTGCCTCCACCCTGCGTCCCGAGACCATATTTGGCGTTACAAATCTGTGGATAAACCCTGATGTAAGATACGTTAAGGTTAGAGTTGAAGTTAGAGCAGAGAAAGGGGAAGGTGACAAGGACGAGCACGAGTTCTGGATTGTATCGAAGGAGGCAGCGGAGAAGCTGAGCTATCAGAAGAGCGGGATAGAGATATTAGAAGAGATAGAAGGTGGATATTTTGTAGGTAAGGAGGTTGAGGAGCCAGTGGAGGGTAGAGAAGTTCCAGTCTTACCTGCCAGCTTCGTTGACCCTGATGTTGGCACTGGCGTGGTCTATTCGGTCCCGGCACATGCACCCTATGATTATATCGCACTGGAGGACTTGAAGCGTAAGCGAGAGGAGTTAGAATCAGGATCAGGATCAGGAATAGAAATCGAGCCGATAAAGATAATCGAGATTGTGGGTTCTGATTATGAGTATGAGTATGAGCTGCCGGCGAAGGATATCTGTGTGCGTATGGGTATAGAGAGCCAGGAAGACCCGAGGTTAGAGGAAGCCACGCAGCAAATATACAAAGAGGAGTTCTATCGTGGCGTATTGAATGACCGATGTGGCAAGTTTGCAGGTATTAAAATAGCAGAGATAAAGGATGAAGTGAAGGACTGGCTGAGGGAGAGGAATGTAGCGGGCATATTTTACGAGACTTCGAGGAAAGCGGTAACGAGAAGCGGTGATAAGGTAATTGTGGCTGTTCTGCATGACCAGTGGTTTATAGATTATAGAGCGGAATGGTGGAAGGAATTGGGACATAAACTCGTTTCTAAGATGACGTTCTATCCAGACAGGTATAAGGCGTATATGCATGACATCGTTGACTGGCTGGCGTTGCGACCATGTGCGAGGAAGAGAGGGTTGGGTACGAGGTTTCCGTTTGACCGTGCATGGATAATTGAATCATTGAGTGATTCCACAATTTACATGGCGTTATATACCATAGCGCATTTATTGCGGACATTGCCAGTTGAGAGTTTAACGGAGTCGTTTTTTGATTACGTATTCCTGGGGGTAGGGGATGCAGCGGCGGTAGCGAACGAGATAGGCATTGATGCTGAGGTTTTGGATAAAATAAGGGCGGAGTTTGAATACTGGTACCCGAATGACCTGCGGCATACAGCACCACCGCACTTGAGCAATCACTTAGCTTTCTTCTTGATGCACCATGCAGCGATATTTCCACCGAATAAGTGGCCAGGGGCAATCACACTGAATGAATTGATGATAAGAGAAGGTCGGAAGATGTCAAAGAGTAAGGGAAATGTGATTCCACTGGCGAAGGTCTCGGAGCTCTATGGGGTGGACTTATACCGGCTGTATTGCGCGATAAATGCCGATTTTGGAGCGGTAGTTAACTGGCGTGAACAGGATGTGGATGCATTAAGGCGGAAGTTCAATGCGCTGATAGAGCTGTTTGAAGATAGCATAGGTGCGGGTGTGGAAGGACTGAAAGAGGATGAATTCACACATATAGACAGATGGCTGCTGGCACGGTTTTATCGAAGGCTGAGAGACTCAATTGAGCAATACCGTGCATTTAGAATAAGGGAAGCGGGAATAAACATGTTCTTCGAGATGATGAATGACATCAAATATTATGAACAGCGAGCGAGTGTAGCGAGGAGAAAGAGAATAGTCAGGAATGTGATGGATGCATGGCTAATAATTCTATCGCCAATTACGCCCCATATATGCGAGGAGATATGGCATAAGTTACATGAGAATAAGGATAAGACGTTCATTTCGGTGGAGCGACTGCCAGAAATAAGGGAAAAGTTTATTGATGAGCGTGTGGAGCGAGAGGAGGAGTATCTGACTTCATTAGTGAATGATATAAAGGAGATATTGCATGTAGCGCGGTTAAAACCGGGTAAGATTTATGTTTACACTGCGGAGAAGTGGAAGTGGGATGTACTGCGAGCGATAAAGGACGTGGAGGATAAGGATAAGATACGGGAGGCAATGAAGTTCCGGAAGGATAAGACAACGGCGGAGTTCGTGAAACGGGCAATGAAAATACTTCCATTGAAGAAAAAAGCATCGTCAAAAGAGGGGACGAGTTCATATTTCGAGCTGGATGAGGAAGCTGTTCTGGAACGTGAAAAGGAGTATCTAATGCATGAGTTCGGATGCGAAATCGAGATAAATGGTGATTATGACCCCGAAAACAAGCGAAGGCTTGCGCTACCGCTCAAACCTGCGATATATGTGGATGACAAAGATGCCCGACGATAAAAAGTACGTGGAACTGCTCTGGCATGATAAGTATGATTAAACATAAATCATGGAGGGCAACAAAATGGAAATAAATACATGTGTGTTCGGTTAAGTAAACCATCTATCCATCAGCCTCTATCGTTTGACATTTGGCTCGCATCCTTGGCCGAAATAAATGTTGTATGAAGTGAGCATATCGGTTCGAGTTTCAGCTCCACGCACTCGAGTACTTCTGTTAACAATAGGTTTGCTTGCTCGGTGAAGATTTTTGCCCAACGTAAAAGAGTGTATCGGTTAGCATTTCTCTTTAGCCTGCTAACGAGATAGCCGTCATAGTGAGCGGGTCTGTCGAAGAAGAGGTACTTGAAGTATCCGGGATCGATAAGCAGGATGCAGCCCTTGAGTCTGGGTCCCAACCGAAGTATTTATCGCCTAAAATACGACCGGGTTACTGTACTTGAAACTCAATCGTATGGAGCACGCACCTCTGAAGGAAATCAACCCAACCATCTTCGGTGTGAATCGGTCGTAAAAACTACTTATGCTCAGTTTCACTCCTGCTTTCCCCTCGTTATTTCTCTTCAACTCGGCTACTATCTCCTCCAGCTCCTTTATCCGGAGTATCAAACTTTGAAACTCGCTTGCCAATATTGACATCTCTACGCGCTGATTTTATAATACGGTGCCTATGTTTATAGTCTCCAACAAAACTAAATCCACGATGGGATAAACTTTTCGATCCACGACTTAGCAAATGGTAAGCTCTCTGCAAGTTTACATTTTCCACGAAAACAATCGAGATGACCCTTTTTATGCTCTTCCATATAAACTCGATCGGGTTGAGGTCAGGCGAGTATGGTGAGTACCACGATAATCGCTTTGTAATCATTATTAACCGCCCG
>Ga0190316_1000501_pt1 | contig 11690 bp, 22 predicted proteins | sample 48701112_MG_FD_161663 | JGI IMG/M metagenome (GOLD analysis project Ga0190316, IMG submission 161663) | Hydrothermal vent sediment bacterial communities from Southern Trench, Guaymas Basin, Mexico - 4870-11-1-2_MG | ecosystem: Environmental > Aquatic > Marine > Hydrothermal vents > Sediment ... | reverse complement strand
TTTGCCAATCTTTTTCTATGGGAGCTTTTCCGTTATTATTAACAGAATTGCTTACAGGAACCAAAGAAAAATCATATTTTTGATAAAAATCTACCCAATATTTGATATTTATCTTTCTTTCTCTCCTATCTTTCAACAATTCTTTTAATTCTCTTTCTGGTTTATCTGGATAAATATATCCCAACGCATCCAAATGAGAATATTCCTCTCCACAATTAATACATTTAATTTTATTGTGTTCTATTTTTGCAGTAATGCCAGACATACAAATAGGACATTCTGTCCATAAATGATTAACCCTTTTCTCTATTTTGTAGTTTTCTTTTTTTAATATTTCTATTATTTTCATTTTCTATACTTCCATTTTGCATTTAAAACAACAAAAACCACTAATGTCATAATAAGAGAAACAAGATAATGCTCAAGGCCTATCCCTATTCCTATCGCTACTGCAACCCACAATGTTGTAGCCGTAGTAACCCCCTCAATATGATTAATGTCCTTTATTATAACTCCACCACCCAAAAAACCAATCCCAGTAACAATGTTAGCAATCATTCGATTTTGTGGGTCATTAAACATTGTAAAAACCAAAGCTCCAGACATAACTAAAATAATATCTCGCAATCCTGCAGGCTTTCTTGCTCGTTCTCTTTCTATTCCCAATAAAAAACCACACATTAGAGTTAAAAGAATTTTAAACAGCAACAGTATCATTCTCCTTTCATTAACACCATTACTACATTTGCTATCGCATAAAGAAAAATAAGCAAAGCAAACATTGGTCTATTTTTCCATAAATACCAAGCAGAACCCAAAAATTGCAAAATTGCCACAACTAATAAAAAAGGATTATTCATTTTCTTCCTTTTGTTTAATTGCAAATTCAGCAACAAACCGAATTACATCTAATTCCTCAATCAACACTTTATCTTGTTCTAGATGCCATAGCACTCTTGCCTTTGCTCCCATGTTTGATACATTCGGTTTGACACTTATTTTTAAAGTCTTATTAAAAAACCAATAGGTGCCTACTGATTTTTTGTCTGTTAAAGCATGAATATCAAAGATAGCAACAAAAATTTTACCAGATGTCTTTCTAGACAAAACAAATGCTATTTTCTTTATTACACCAGACCCCGTTAAAATATACACTTTTTTCAAATTATATTGTTTGTCATATTTTTTAAACTTTTGAATAATTTTTTTCTCTATTGGTCTATAAAGCATAACATCTCCTTATATAATTTTATGTGCTATCCTCTTTTTTACACACTGTTCTGCTGTGAGCCATAATTCTCCATTTTTCAATTTTTCAATTTCCTTTTTTGTTAGTTTTGTTTTGTCCTTTATTATTTTATTCATTTTGTTTTCTAGTTCAAGAATATAAGAAAACCTATCTTTCATATATTCTAAATAATCAACAACCATGCTTGACAAAGGATGTGCCATAAAAACACTGTTCGGAGTTACATATCTCCGATAACCAAACAAAAATATTATTCCTGCCATAGAACACGCCTCTCCAACAATTACAGTGTTTACCTTTGGCTTAATAAATCCTATTGTATCTATAATAGACAAACCATCTACGACTGTGCCACCAGGAGAATTTATATATAGCCATATCGGTTCCTTTGAATTTGCCTCCTCCATAACTAACATATCAGAAACTATCGTCTTTGCAGATTTTGAAGTAATGTCTTCGAACAAAAATAATGCCCGTCTTTTCTTTAGAATGTCGTCTGCTGAATATTCATACCATTTTTTTGCCATCGTTTTTCTCCTTTGTCTATTAATAGTATATCAAACTACAATTACATTTGTCAAGTATCTTTATCGCATTCTGGACAAGGTATAATTCCTTTTCCTTGACACAACGGACAAATCTCTACAATGTCTGTTATTATTTTTCCTGTTCCATTACAAAAATAACACACTATCCACCCATCATTGTCACAATATTGACATTCCATCTCTTTCTCCTATTTTCAAATAAGGGATAAATGCCAAACAAATCAAAGTAAACATCCCCGAAATTATAATTAAGCCATTATAACCAACAAATTTATACAAAAAACTGCCCACAAAGCCACTCATAAAGGCTCCAAAATTAACAATGCTACACAATAAGGCGAATACAGTAGATTCGTAATTTTTTGGTGTTATGTTGGCCATGTATGTCATTAGAGTTAGATGACCTATCATACCAGTCATACCAAATATAATAGTATATATCCACACTAAAATAGTGTTCAACCACAAATAAGCAAAAGTAGATATAGCCGATAATAAAATAACCACATAAAGCAATTGCTTTAACTTAACTTTTTTATTAAGTTTCCAATACAAAACAGATCCTATCACTGCCATCACGGAACCCAAAGAACCAAGCAAACCTATTGTCATTTTACTAAAAGCCAGATCGTCTCTAATTTTATACATTATAGGAGTTCCAATAGCAGGACTAAACCACAAAGCAAGCAAAAACAAGGCTCCTAACACTAATTGTTTGTTTTGCCACAATTCTTTTATGTTCAATTTTGGTGACTCTGTTATTTTTTTCTCTTTCAACCCCAAAACAATAAAAATTAATGGCAAATAAAACAATGTCAGAACCAAAAAAGCTACTTTATAACTAAAATGTTCTGATATGTATCCGCCAATAATGCCAGTCAAAATTCCTGCCACTGTCAAACTTCCCCACTGTAATGTTTGCAACTTGTCATTAATGCCCTCTTGGTTACCTATTTCTACAGATAACCCATCGGTAGCCACATCTCTAACTGCTCCTGCGAAACTATCAAACATACATATAAGAACAATTCCCACGAGAGGCAAACTCCAAACACCCAACATTAATGCAGACAATATAGACAAAAACAAACTTAATAAAATATATGCTTTGTGTCTGTATCCAAAAATAGGATATTTGTCTATCATAATCCCATATAACGGTTTCACTAACCAAAATATGGATGTTAAACTGCCCAGCAACATTACCGTTGACGCTCCCAATCCCAATGTTTCTTTAAAATAAAACATCAATGGCTGAGCAGTAATGCCTTTAATTCCCTGTAAGAAATACACCAAAATTGAAATAAGATAAACACTTCTCATTTTTCGTTTAAAAAGTCCTTTATTGCCTTTAATCCCGACCATCCACCAAACTGATCAATAAATATACCTGTCGGATACACTTTTGTCATAGAAAAACCAAAAGATGTTACTCCCACCAGTTTATTCTTGTAATACATTGCTCCTCCGGAATTACCAAAGAAAATAGGAACGCTTCCAATGTAAAACGGAAACTCTTTTTTGCTAATAATACCACGAGTAACTACCAACTCTTTTCCTCCTGGATTTCCCACAACATAAACTTCTGCTCCTACTGGTGGTTCCTCATCAGACAATTTTGCAACAATTTTTGGTTTCAAAACTCTAACCCTAATTAACATCAAATCCAATTTCCTGTTTCTTTTAACAACAACACAAGAATATTCTCTCTTTGTTTTCCTTTCTCTAACCACCATTTCATCTGTTTCTATTCCCATATGTGCCGCAGTCAAAATATATGGTCTGTCATTTTGTTCTATCCATATTCCGCTACCAAGAGCATTTTGCGTTTTATTGATTATATAAACATTTGCATCCAACAACCTCGTATCAAGTTTTTCCTCTGCCATGGCATTAGCAACCTCACCAATCCCAGCAAGCAGTGCTTCGTTTGTTTTTTCTTGGTTTTTCAACACATTTCTTGTTTTTTCTTGATTTATCAATATTTTATTTACAATACCAAGAAAACCTTTATTGGTATTTAATAATTCCTTATATAGTGAATCTATTGTATATGTATTTCTTATTACCGAGTCAGATAAACTTGTATTCATTTTATACAAATCTATCACAATAAACAGAAAACCATACACTATCGCCACCATAGCCAAAAGTAACACTGCTGTTTTTATGCCGCGTTTCATTATTAACTCCTTTCTTTTTCTCGATAATCATCAACCTTTGCTACAAATGCATCATAAACAATACTTATCCAATTTTCTACTTCCTCTGGTTTAATTTCTGGTATTGAACCCACCAACCGAGAAATAACCCTACTAGTCATATGACCAATTGCTTGAGAACGAATATCTGCTCTCTCCAATGGAGACTTGCCCTTATAATAACTTTTGGATTGATAACTCGTGTCAGGCAATTGCATATCCTCCACTTCTTTTGTTTCCTGTTGTTCAACAACAGCCTCTTCCTTAACATCAGATTTATTTATCTTCATAAACACAATATATTCTTTTCCTTGTTTCTTTTCTGTTCTCATTTCTGTAACTTCTACCCCAGCCTTTACATCCTCTGCTGTCAATTTGTCATACACATACTCCTTAACCTTGTCATCAAGAAAATACCACCTGCTCGACTTCAAATCTTCACCAATTTTCAACATTGGTTTTGTTTTAGCTTTTGCTACTACTTTTTCCATTCTGTTTACCTCCTTTTTTCTCCTTAAGACAATCCTCATACCTTACCCTTCCATAATCTTTATAAAACAAACTCAAGAAAAATCTTCTCAATTTAGAATATATAATGAGCTCATAATTATATTGCTTATTATTTTTTATTTTATCTAATTCTTTTTTTACTTTAATTTCTACAAAATTAGGCAAATTAATCAAATCTACTACCATTTTTCTCAATTCATAATCTTCCTTTGTTTCTATTTTTGATATTAAATTATCAGAGGCCTCTCTTTTTATTTTCTTTTCTAACAGCCTTTCTGGATATTTTTCTGATGGTTTTATCTTATATCCTCCCTTACGGCCTTTATGCTTTACCAGAGGACTAAACAATTTAACATTCGGTCTTGCCCACAAAAGCTCAAAATCTTTGTCTGTGCTAACAATAACACATTCTTTATTTGCATAATATTTTGTGGCATAAGCAATAATATCATCTGCCTCTAATTTGTTTATTTTAATCACATGAAATGGAGTACCCAACTCAATTGTATCTAACAACATGTCAAAACTATTAAACAAAGATTTCCAATTGAGGTCTTTATGGCTATTTCTCTTTTCCTTTCTATTGGCCTTATATTCCCAAATAACATCTCTACGCCAACTGCCTTTTTCGCTATCTGCGGCAACAATAACAATATCTTTTCTATCTAATCCCACTTTCCTAATAAGAGAAAACAGCTGATTTAAAGCAATATATTCTAAATCAACGGTTTTAGTCTTTTTCCAAGAAAAAACTGTTCTATGGAGTATCATGCCCCAGTCTATAAGGATTACTTTTCCTTTACTCATAATTCTATTTTAACACATTTTGTTTGTCTTTGTCAATTATTTATTCGTATTTATTACTTTCCAAATTATCTTTATCTACTATATCTAAATATATTCCTATTCTTTTTAAATAACAAGCTATATGGTATTTGTTTTCATATTTATCTACAACAAAAGACTCATCGCCATCTATTGTTTCTTTGCAATATACACAATCCATAACTTATTTTTCTCCTCTTATATCTACAACCTTCAATATTTCAAATAATCTTTCTTTTTAAATCAATAGTTTTTGGTATGTTTGTATATTTTTGTGGTTTGTTCATAACTACTCCTTGTTTATTCTAATATCCCATTCGCTTCCTATTAAACTTAACAAATCTTCTCTTGCTTCTTCCACACTTTTCTTCCCCGTCAATAATTCCTGTAACACATAAATCGCTACAGTATCGCCCCAACAAACCCAAATATCTTCTTCTGTTATATCTTTATAATTTTTTGTTTCTCTTGTTAATTCGTATTCCTTTTTCATTGTCTCCCTCCTTTGCTGATAAGGCCTTTATATTTTTTCCTCTCCTAACAACCCCCTCCTTTTTGCTTCTTTAATATATTCATCATAATGCATTGCTTCCAAAACATCTTCGCCATATAAAACATCAATATCAAAAAACAAATCTTCAGCTTCCCATGCAAAATAATCATCTGCATAATATTTCTCTATTCCCTTTTCAAGGGATTTCTTTTCCGTCTGCTGTTGTATGAATATAAATACTCATAATCCACCACCTAAAATGTTATCTATTTGCCAATACATATCATCCAAAGAACCACTTGCATCTACAAAATACAACAAATCCTTAAAATTATCTATACTGCTCTCTGATGAATGATTAGCAAATTTTCTTTGATCATAGCCATCTCTTATATTTAGTCTTTCATATCTTATTTCGTCTGGGCAATCTAAATAAATACCTATCCACCCTTTGTCTATCAAAACCCTTGCCTCGTTTTCAAACCTACAATCGTCTAAAACAAAATAAGGCTCTGATAACCCTTCCATTTCTCTTACTTTTTTAACTATCTCTATATCTTGAAAAAGTCTCTTTATCCATATCTCTTTATCTATACTCCTACCCCCCTCTGTTCCTACAATTTGTAACAGACGCCTTTCTTTTTTTGTCATTCCAAAATACTTTTCTGCTATCATATAAACAGGATATGCAAATTTGGCAAGAATATAATCATATTTTTCTATTAGATAATTAGCAGAAAAGGTTTTCCCTGCTCCTGCCTTACCTACAAAAAATACATTATTCATTTTTCTACCAACTCCTCCTTTAATACAATATAATATTTAAACACCGAAGATTCACTCCACTAACTATATCGTCCATTATATTGTTCCCTATTTTATTCAGCCTTTCATCTTTCAATTTAATGAAAATAATATCATTGTATTCTGTACCAATATAATCTGTCCAAGAACAATTAACTATAGCTCCAATATTTTCATTTTTTATTAATCTATAAGCTATTTTGTGCTTTTCTTTTTTTCGTTCAAAGTGATATCCTTTAATTTCATCGACAATTTCATATTCTCCCGCAAACCATATATCTCGCAAAATTTCTTTCATTTCTATAGGAAAGAAATTCAACTCGAATTTTGAAAAATGTTTTCTTTTGTTATTCATCATAATACCATCCTTGTCCCATACACCAATCACACTTTATTTCTCCCATACCATCGCAAAAAGAACACCCAGAACCCTTACAATGCGAACAAATTACATAACCCATACCATTGCATTTTAAACAATCTACAACATCTGATGGGTCTGGTGCATACAATTTCCATGCATCATACCTATAGCTATGCAACCATCTATCAAATCTTTCGTAATCCATTATTCTCCTAATTCTTCCATTATAATTTGTTTAGGCAAAAAATTCCAACAATAATATGCAGAACTGAAAGTTATTTTGTTTTCTATTGTCCCATCAGAATAAATAAATTTTATTCTTTTGTCAAACATCAAAAGTTGCAAATCTCTATTTTTAAAAAGTTTTTTTGGTGCAGAATCATTAAGCCATGTTAAAGACATTATTAATGCAAAAGGTTTATTAAAAGACAATGCTCTCTCAAATATTTTTCGTTTATTTGTAAATGGCGGATTGCTAATAATACAATCCCATTTTTCCTGTGGCTCATAATTATAAAAATCTTGTCCGTTGTCTATATGGGAAAATATTACCTTGTTTTGTTTAGAAATCAATTTAACAAAATTGCTATTTTCTTTGTCAAAAGGACACCACACAACCCAATCTGCAGGAATATATTTAAGTATAGGATACACCCCATATTCTGGAGTATAACACTCATCATTTTTTCCTTTGCTATATAATATTTTCCTACTATTCATATTTTATACTCTTTTTTTATATATTTTATACAATCTTTCATAGAATAAAACACTTCTCCCCCGCTTATCATAATTCCAAACAATAAACTGGAATTAGCACTTGTTTTTGTTTGATCTGGCAATACCAAAAACACAGGAATTCTAAACAAAAACGCAAACACTATTTCAAATATTGTCCCAATTGTTTTCACATTTTTTGGCAAAAACACAACTATAAAATCGCTCCTAACAACAGCCTCCGCATCACCCCACGCCAATATTTCTTCTCTATAATTTCCATCTATTAATTTTCTATTTCTCAAAAAACTCAAACCTTCATTAATATCTGTATTTTTATCTATATCACCAAACCATATTTTCCACATCTCATCGTAAAAATGCTCATAATGTCCTGCCTTTTTTAAATTTCTAATATATCTATTATGTTCTCCCGCCGACCAGCCCACTTTGACGCTTTCCTGCAAAACAGGATCATATATCAACAAATCATGTGGAGAAAATGACTTCCTAAACTGCTCTCTCCAAGTAACCATTTGATCTTTATCTGTATGTTCTATTGCTCCTGCCAAATATGTGGTTAGTTTATATCTTTTTTTCATTACAATTCTATTATAATAAATTTCCAGCTTTGTTGTCAAAATATTTTTCTAATCTTCTAACTATCATTTCACAATATTTTTCTTTTAATTCAATACCAATCCATTTTCTATTTATCCGCTCACACGCTATAGCCGCTGTTCCGCTCCCCATAAAAGGATCTAATACTATATCAGTCTCATCGCTAAAAATACTGATCATTTGTTTTGTTAAGCCCAAAGGCACTGCTTGTGGATGAAAGTCTTTTCCTTTCCCCCTATAGCCGTTCTGGTAGTTTATAACATCGGTTAGAAAAGTTTTATCATGATTCTTTTTTGTTCCGTTCCATTTTGCTCTAACATCATTTCCTTTTACAAAAGTCATCAAATAATTGTGCTGAAAACCAAATCTCCACGCAGGCCTCAATGCTCCTTTTCGTATCAAGGCAATACTATCTCTGTGAGTAAAAGAATCATAAGCATGTTTTGATTTCCAAATATTAATAGGATTATTTATAATCAACAACACACTATTTATTTTTAATAATCTAAAATATTCTACAGACAAATCACTTATAAATTTTACATAATCTTTTCTATTGTCTTGACAATTAAAGGGATAATCTGAAAATATAAAATCAATACTTTCCTTTGAAAATTTTTTCATTATTTCTATGCTGTCTCCACAATACAAAATACCATTTTCAGTTTCAAAATATCTATTTTCTTTTGGAAACATATCTTTCCAATTCATTTTGTTCTCCTATTCTTTTACTTATAATATATTGCGGGGGCGGGAATCGAACCCACGCCCACAAATCAATTTATATCTCTATATCGCCATTTGATTCTCTTGCTTGATTTTCTCTCACATCAAGATGTAATCTCCTAAACTCATCTCCACAGTGAATAGCCGCATATACACAATCATGCAAATTAGAATATCTAAAATCTCTCGTAGACATATACTTTTTCATAAGCCAATAAATGCAATACTCAAGTTCGCCTTTTACCTCAAAGTCGGGCAATTGCTTCAATACATCATCAAACTTTTTCCTGTCGTTCTGCCTAATATATGGCATCTCTACCTCCTTTGTTTAATTTAACCTATCCTCATACTTTATTGTTTCTTCTATATTATTTGTTTTACAAACATCAATTGCGTCCGTTAAATATCTAACCCTCTCTCTTAATTTCTTATTTTCCTCTTTAAGTGCCTCTAATTCTTGTAAAACTTCATCAGACGCCTTTTGTTGTTTGATCTCTTTTATTCTTTGTAACATTTGCTCCTTCTCTTTCCAATACCGATTCTCTGTCGCCAAAAACGCTTGTTTGTTTTCTTCTGCAGAAATACAGAGAGAAACAACCATTGCGGCCAGCAAAACAACAATCATCATGTTTTCACCTCCTTACAATATTTTTCCTTCTATTTATATATTATCACATCATATCTTACTTGTCAATATTGTAACGCTTTTTAATATTGCTTCTGATAAATTCGCTATATATCTATGCAATCTTTTTATTATTTCTTTAGAATGTTGATTACTTTTTAATACAAATTTTCTTGTTCTTTCTACTGGAACAGGATCTTCATCATAATAAACATAAAACCCCACCGTATATTCTACCAAGTATTTCATAATATCACCACTTAAATCTTACATAACCCATAACCCTATCATCGCCATCATACCCCTTTCCTCTTGCCATACCTACATGGGCATTTCCTTTTGGCCTTATTCTATAACTAACACCCACATATCCGCCCTTATTAGTCAAAAACGCTTCAGACCTCCACTTATACCATTTTAAAAAACTAACTCCCGTGCCTATTTCTTTATTAAATTCCGACTTTGTTGTATCATATCCTATCCCAGCCACAAAGACGGGCTCAAGAACAAGTCCAAATGGTTTTAATTTCTTTTTAAGTTCTGGTATGTCTTTAACCTTAATAGCCTTTTTTACATTACCTTTTGTATCCTCAACATACATCGCTCCTTCTTGTGTAATATGTAAAACCTCATCGTTGTTCAAAAATATATTAACATCTCTATTCAATGGCAACTGAACAGGCTTGTCTGTCCTACCTTTCCAATAACCTATTGATAACACTATGCTTACAGCGGTTAGATAGATTGTTATTTTTCTGATATTGAACAAATGTGCAAAATCTTTTGCCCACAAAACAGGATCAAACACTTTGAACATTCCATGTAAAAACTTTGCGTAGTCAAAATTTTCTGCTAAATGTTCTGTTGTTTTGTTTAATATCTTTGATTTTAACCAAGCAAAAAATAAAAACACAATTATTCCTGACACCAATAAACCTAAAATATCAATCATAACAACCTCCCATAACTATACCCAATACTTAACTTTTTATTAGTTAATTTATATTTCTTTTCCATAGTAACCTCCCTTAACATATCTCGCCTCCAAACAATAAACCTTTTGCTTTCTCTAAATCTTGACAATAAACAGCATGGCTTAATTCCCAAGGCTTATCACATAAACAAAATTCTTCACATATAACAGCAATACTATTACTTAGTTCTACAAAATCACCTAAACCCCAATTTTTATCAATATAAAGTTTAATTAATTCCCAAACAAATTCCTTTGTGATATTATTTTTCATTATTATTTCCTCCTTTTATTTTATATCAACTTCTCCTAAAACTTTCACTTTCTTTGCCCTTATTTTGCCTTCCATGCAAGTAATAATATCCTTAACATTAACTTCAACCGCTATCAATATATCTCCTCTTTTCCAATAGAAAGGCGTAGAACAATGAATGCCAGATGAACAACTAGATTTAAAATCGGTATCATAATTTTTCACTTGTGCTATCTTTCCATCTTCATAAACAAAATTAGAATCATATAATGCCTTATATTTTCCATCTTCTATTTTATTAACTTTTTTATATAAAATATATTTACCCTTAACAGGATATACGCATAATGAACAGGCTATATACTGAATTAAATCCTCTTTAATATTCTTTGTTAATTTACCATGTTTTATGTGTGCGACAGCATAAACCTTCGCATTATCACAAACAATTGCATCGCCAAAAATTCTTGCATCATTATAAACCTTTGCATTGCCATAAACATATGCATTATTACAAGCTTCTGCTCTGTTATAAACAATTGCCTCATCGCAAACACAAGCATAATCATAAACACATGCATTATCATAAACTTTTGCCTTGCCACAAACAATTGCATTGTTATAAACTTCTGCATTGTTATAAACTTCTGCATTATCATATACCTTTGCCTCATTACAAACATATGCCGCACCGTAAACAACTGCATTACCATAAACACATGCATTGTCGCAAATATTTGCATTATCATAAACAACAGCATCATCATAAACTTTCGCATTA
>Ga0190316_1000497_pt1 | contig 11724 bp, 10 predicted proteins | sample 48701112_MG_FD_161663 | JGI IMG/M metagenome (GOLD analysis project Ga0190316, IMG submission 161663) | Hydrothermal vent sediment bacterial communities from Southern Trench, Guaymas Basin, Mexico - 4870-11-1-2_MG | ecosystem: Environmental > Aquatic > Marine > Hydrothermal vents > Sediment ... | reverse complement strand
GCTCCAAACGGGAATCAAAGTTCTTTTTTATTGATTTTTTATTAGAAATTTATTATTTTACAAATAGAAGTTATTTAAAAATTATAAATGGATAGTTTAATTTAAAGTCAGTTTAATAAAGATATGAATTTTAAGAAGAAAGGAGGGAGAGATGAAATTAAGTTTATTAAAGAATTTATTAAATTTATTAAAGAGTGAAAGGAGGCATAAAAAAGGATATGTATGTCCTAAAACAGGTCTCAAAGTAAGTACGCCTCCGGGGAGATGTATAAAATATACAGAGGAATTATCAAAAGAAGGAATTCTTTTTGTTCCTGTAGATAAATATCTTCTAGAATTTGCAAGGTCTAAATTAAAAAAAGATATTGACAATTAAAGTGCGAGGACAAACCTCGCCCAGACAGGCGAGGGTTGTCCTCGCCTAAATTACCCTTGTTCAAATTCTTTTTTGATTTAAATTATTCTCGATACAATAAAGGCACGGGCCGATAGCTCAGTTGGTAGAGCGCTCCGATATAAATCGGAGAGGTCAAGGGTTCAAATTCTGTCTTGTCTAGTTATAAAGGAATTTGTCCAAATTTTGGAAATGGGCCTGTAGCTCAATTGGTAGAGCGCCTCACTTGCACTGAGGAGGTTACCGGTTCAAGTCCGGTCAGGTCCACTACTAATGGTAGGGCGCTCCGATATAAATCGGAGAGGTCTGGGGTTCGAATCCCCATCGGTCCACTATTAATGGAAGTTGGAGGTTGGAAGTGGGAAGTGAGAAGTGAGAAGTGGGAATTCTTACTCCTTAATCCTTTCTCTTCTCTTGTCTTGTTTTTGGGGTGAACCAGAAATCAAGATATTTTCCTAAAAGTAATCTTGTTTGGGCTTCTAAAGCCGGCAGACTGCCAAAAATAATTAGAGTTATTGGAACAAGAAGCCATTGGAGGACCATTGAAATAGTGCTTCTTTTAGGATAATTTGGTGGTCGAGGAGGAAGAATTTGAATTGTCAGAACAGCTGAACTAACTATACCCACCATAGCGATTGTCAAAATGTCTCTAGTTAAAAAAGGTAAATGGCTGGCTAAGAGAGAATAGCGAAATTTCTCCTCGCCAAAAATCAGAGGTAGCCAGCCGCCTAAAAAGATAATTAAAGCATTAGTTGCCCAGCTGTAAAAACCAGCAAAAGTGGGAAAACCGTATCTGAATTTCTTTTTTAGAGGAATTTTTTTATTTTTTAAAAAGCCATAAAGAAAATAAGAAACATCAGCTACGCCATAAGCCCATCTTCTTTGCTGCTTGTAGATATTTTTCAGAGTTTGCCAGAATTTCGGCGCAGTATTAGCATCCATTGAGATAGGATAATAAAGAGGAACAACTCGCCAATTGCCATTAAAATAAAGAAAAAAATTCCAAAAAATTCTTGAATCTTCAGAAACAACATTTTTCTGCCAAAAGTTAATTTCTTTTAAAGGTTTAAAAGGCAAAGAATGGCTGGAAAAAGTAATCTTTTTTTCTGGTCTGTCTTGGTTGAGGGTATGCCAGAAAGTAGAAGAGAAAGCCATTACTCGAGAAACAGGATTTGCTTGCCAGATATTATTTAAAAACAAAGGAATTGGCTGATAACTTGCCCTTTGATTGTTTGGCGTTGAGAGAAATTTGTAAGTTAGGTAAGCAAAATAATCTTTGAAGATAACTGAGTCAACATCAAATGAAGAGACAATAATTTTTTCTTCGGTTAAATTTAAGGGTTTAATAATCTTTTCGTCTGCCTCTTTGGCTGCCCAACTTTCATTGGCTCCCTTGCCAGCAATTTCTCCTTTTAGATTTTTTGGGTGAAAAGTAATTAGTAATTTAAAAAATTTATTTTCAAATTTTTTTTCAAGATAGTCGGCAATTTCTTTTCTTTTTGGGTTTTTCTCTTCAATTGAGAGAACAACGATAAATTTTTCTTTAGGATAATTTGCTTTAGTTAAAGCCAGGAAGCTTTCTTCAACTATTTCCAACGGTTCTTTGTACATTGGCAGAATAATTAAGTGAGTAATTTCTTGCCATTTATTAGGATAGTCATTTTTTAATTTTTCCAACCAATTTACTTTAAGAGTTTCTTTCATTTTTTGATAAGCCGAGCGGAGATGGATGCTTAAATAAACGGTTTTAATTAGCCAGTAGAGGTCAAAAAGAATAATAAAAATAGCCACCCAGAAAGGTTTTTTAAAAGAGAAAAAGAAAAGAAAGAAAAGGGTTAGCCAGCTAAGCAGCCCTGGTAGAATCTCTAAAAAACGGTAAATTATCTTTTCTTTTCCTTTTAAATCTTGAGCATTGCCAATTTTAAGATAATCAGCAGTTATTATTTTTGACATTTTGGACAAAAATGGGCTGAACGGCCATTGATGACTACTCTTTTAATAATCCCCTGACACCTTGGACATTTTTGACCTTCTTTTCGGTAAACTTTTAAGAATTTATCCATTTTTCCTTTAGCGCCATCAGGTTTTCGGTAATCAACAATTGAAGTTCCTTGAAGCTTGATAGCTTCTTTGAGAACTACTTTTATTTTTTGATAAATAACTTTTATTTCTTTTTCCTTAAGGGAGTTGGCTTTTCTCAAAGGTGAAATTTTTGCTTGCCAAAGAATTTCATCAGAATAGATATTGCCTATTCCAGAAATCAATTTTTGATCCATCAGAAGCGTTTTTATTGGTTTGTTTGATTTTTGGCAGATCTTTTGGAAGTAAGTCAAAGTAAATTCCTTGCTTAGGGGTTCAGGCCCTAAGGTTTTTAAATCGTCAGAATTCAAAACCTCTTCTTTTTTAGCAAAGATAATTTTGGCAAATTTTCTTAGATCAGAAAGGGCTAACATTTTTCCATTTGCTAAAAAGAGAAGAAAATGAATGAATCTATTTTGTCGGTCTAAAAAAAGAGGACTGTTTTTTTCTTGAGGCAACCATTTTCCTTTTTCTTTTTGCCATTTGCCATACAAAAGATGGCCAGTTAGTTTTTGGTGAATTAAAAGCAGATAATCTTGATTAAGATAAATGAGAATATTTTTCCCTTTTCTTTCGATTTTAGTAATTTTTTTGCCAACTATTTGTCTTTTTAATTCTTCTGGTGATGGTTTTTTGATTAAATTTGGTGTATCAAAATCTAAGCCAACAATTTTTTGACCAATAATTTTATCTTTTAAATATCTAACAGTCGTTTCAACTTCTGGCAACTCTGGCATTTTGCTTTTTTAATTTTAAAAATTGTCAAATCTTACCGAGAGAAAATTCAAGAAAATTATTAAATTTTATAGAATGTAATTCGAATTTTCCTTATTTTTTCAAAGTAATTAGCCAATCTTCATTTTCTCTTAACAAATCAAAATTTTTCAGCTTTTTGGCAAAAAATTTTTTAGCCCTGACTTCCTTTTTGATTTTCTCTGAAAAGCTTTGCAGAATAATTCGGCTTTCTTCATTCTTTGCCTTAACGCCCAAGGTTATCGAATCCTCTGGCTTTAATTGGAGTTCGCCTCTTAATTTTTGAATTAAACGAATTAACTCTCTGGTTTTTCCTTCAATTTTTAAAGCAAAAGTTATCTTTTGATTAAGAACTATTTGGTAATTTTTATCCTCGTCAAAATAGAGAAGTTCTTTTTTCTCTTTTTCAGAAATTTTTGCCAAGAGAACTCTTTTAACATTTACTTCTTCGCCTAACAACTTAAGAGACTCTGGTCCAATTTTTTTCTTGGTTTCTATTTTTAGCCAAGCGAGAGGTTGCTTGATTTTTATCCCTGCCTTTTGGCGCAGAAAGAGGGCATACTTGGCAATTTTTCTTATTTCTGCCATTTTCTCGATGATTTTTTTATCTAACAAATCTTTTCTAACTTTAGGAAAATCAGCCAGATGAACGCTTTCTTTTTCTTGATCTATAGAAAGTTTTTGCCAAATTTTTTCTGTTAGAAAAGGGATAAAAGGAGCCAAAGTTTTGGTTAGTTCTCCTAAAAGATAACTGAAAACCTGCCAGTCGCTTATTTTTTGTTTCTGAAGCTTTTTTCTGGCTCTCCTTAAATACCAGCGAGAAAAATCATCTAAGAAGCTTTCCATTTCCATAGCGGCTTGATGGATAAGGAATTTATTCATTAAATTAAAGGTTTTTTCTTTACTTTCTTGCCAGCGAGAAACTATCCACAAGCTTAAAACATCCTTTGGTTTTTTTAATTTTTCTAAAAATTTTTTATTTAACTTTTTAGGTAGATTTTTAGGCCGATAAGTTTGCCAAAAATTAAAAATATTCCAATAGGTGAAGATAAACCTTCTTAATGAACCAGCCAATCCTTTTTCTGAAAATTTTTTATTTTCACCCGGCGGGTTGATGGTAAAGAAATACCATCTGAGAGCGTCAGCGCCGTATTTTTCTAAAATAAAAAGAGGGTCAACAACATTTCCTTTTGATTTTGACATTTTTTGGCCCTTCTCATCTAAAACCAAGCCGAGACAAATAACATTTTTAAAAGGATGACCAAGATTTAAAGCGGTGGAGACAGCCAGCAAAGTGTAAAACCAACCTCTAGTTTGATCAATCCCCTCGCAAATATAATCAGCCGGAAAATCATTTTTCTTTAGATTCTGCCAATACCATTCTTTTTGGGCATAAGGCATTGCTCCTGAATCAAACCAAACATCAGCAATCCTTTCATCTCTTTTCATTTTTTCTCCCTTTGAACTTTTAAGAATAATTTTATCAATATAAGGCCGATGAAGATCTATTTCCCAATTTTCATTAAAAGGCAAAATAGCCCAATTAAATTTTCTTATTTTGCCTAACGGATGTTCTTTAATTCTGACAATTTCTTGCCAGGACAAACCTTCCATTTTTCCTTGGATAACTATCAAAGGATCCTGATGGCTAACAATTAAAATTTTTTTGTTTTGGTATTTTTTGTTTAATTCTTCAATAAAAGGAATAATTCTTTTGGCTAATTCCTGCCAATTTTCTCCTTTTGGCGGTTTTTTCTCAATTTTTTCTTCTCTTTTTTGAAAATAATTTTGATAATCTTTGATTTTTTTTCCGTTGAAAATGCCGACATTAATTTCTTGCAAACGTTTTTCAAAGAAAAGAGGAACTTTCAATTCTTCAGCAACAATTTTAGCAGTTTCTTTGGTTCTAGTTAAAGGCGAAGCAAAAATTAAATCTATTTTTTCTTTTTTAAGAAGTTTGGCGGTTTTTCTTATCTGCTCTTTGCCTTTTTTAGTTAAATGATATTTTTTAGAGTTTTCCCGAGAAACAACAATTCCTTGCCGATTGGTTTCGGCTTCGCCGTGTCTTAATAAATAAAAAGTATTTTGATAATAAGAATTTTCTTTTAATTCTTTCAAAGAACCAATAACTTTGATTTCTTTTTTTTCTTTGTCTTGCCAGATAGGCAAAGGTGTCCCCCAGAATCTTTCTCTGGAAAAAGCCCAATCCTTAATTTCTTTTAACCATTGGCCAAATCTGCCTTTTTTAATGTGCGAAGGAAGCCAATTTATTTTTTCATTATTTTTTAAAAGTTCTTTCCTCAAGGCACTCATCTTAATAAACCAGGATTCTTTTGGATAGTATAAAAGTGGTGTGGTGCATCGCCAGCAAAAAGGATAATCATGCTCATAAGGTTCTTCTTTGAAAAGAATTTTTTTCTTTTTAAGGTAATCAATAATTAACGGATCGGCTTCTTTAACAAAAAGGTTGTTCCATTTAAAACCTGGGGTTTTCATTAGGCCATTTTCGTCAACAGTTAAAGGAAACTCAAGTTTTGTCTTGAAAATTTTTTTCATTACCATCATATCGTCCTCACCAAAAGCCGGAGCAATATGAACTAAGCCAGTACCTTCTTCTCGGCTAACAAAATCTCCATTAATTGTCTTGAAAAAATCAAAATTTTTATTTTTGAAAATTGGCTGATATTTCAAGCCAAGCAAGTTTTTGCCTTTAATTGTTTTAATTATTTGCCAGTCGTTGCCAAGGACTTCCTTAACTTTTTCTTTTAAAAGAATAAAGTGCTGATTGCCTTTTTTAGCCAAGGCATAGTTAAAGTTTTTATTTAGAGCAATAGCCATGTTTGCCGGCAAGGTCCAAGGCGTAGTTGTCCAAACTAAAAAATAACTATTAGGAAAAGGAAAATTAACAATTGGGAATTTAATAAAGATGGCTGGCTCTTTTACTTTTTTATATCCTTGAGCAACTTCATGGCTAGAAAGGACTGTTTGGCATCTTGGGCAATAAGGAGAAATTTTGTATTCCCGGTAAAGTAATTTTTTTTGATTTATTCTTTTAATAACTTGCCACAATCTTTCAATGTATTTATTTTCTAAAGTAATATAAGGATTATCTAAATCAAGCCAGAAACCGATTTTTTTAGTCATTTCTTCCCAATCTTTTTTGTAAGTAAAAACCAACTCCCGGCATTTTTGATTGAATTTTTCTATACCAAAATTAAGAATATCCTTTTTGCTTTGAAAGCCGAGTTCTTTTTCAGCTTGAAGCTCTATTGGCAAACCGTGAGTGTCCCAGCCGGCTTTTCTTTCGACAAAAAAACCAGTCATTGTTTTGAAACGACAAATGACATCTTTATAGATTCTGCTTAAAGCATGATGGATGCCTGGCTTGGCATTTGTCCCTGGTGGTCCTTCGTAAAAAACAAATTTCTTTTTACCCCTTCTTTGCTCTAAACTTTTTTCAAAAATCTTCTGCTTTTGCCAAAAATGAAGGATTTGTTTTTCTTCTTCAATCAAAAAATTCTTATTTTCCATAAAGTTTTATTTTAACCAAAAAGAAAAAAATGACAAATAGAGATGCTTAAATACTTGTAATTGGAACATTAATTGACATTCGTCAAATTTTTAGCTATAATCAGCAAAATGAAAGAAAAACTTCTCTGGCTTAAAGAAATAGGCGAAAGTATTTTGATTTCCTTTTTGATAGTTGTCTTAATTAGGACTTTTCTCTTTCAACCGTTTTTGGTCAAAGGAGAAAGCATGGAACCCAATATTGAAGGGGGCAATTATTTGATAGTTGATGAGATAACACCGAAAATTTACCAATACCAGCGAGGAGAGGTTGTTGTTTTTAAAGCGCCTAATAAAAAAGATTATTATATCAAAAGAATTATTGCTTTACCTGGGGAAAGAATAGTTATTAAAAATGGACAAATAGAAATTTTTAATAAAAACCATCCCCAAGGGTTTAAACTAGACGAATCTGCTTATCTTCCTCAAGGAATTCGAACTTCTGGAAATATTGATTTAACCCTTCAAAATGATGAATATTTTGTTTTAGGCGACAATCGTTCCTTTAGTTATGATTCTCGACATTGGGGCCCTTTAAAAAAAGAAAATATTATTGGTATTGCTCGCTTACGGGCTTGGCCATTTTCTTCTTTGGCCATTTTTAGGTATTCATTCAGCTATTAGCAGTTGGCAATTAGCAATTAGCAAAAAAGGGACTTCAATTCAAAAAAACTAAAAATGCCTAAGAAAAAAAAGATTTTTCATCTTCTTAGAGGAATGAAGGATATCTTGCCAGAGGATTCTCCTTATTGGTTTTGGCTGAGAAAGACCGGCGAAAATTTGGCCAGGTCTTATAATTTTTCTTATATTCAAACACCCATTCTTGAAAAAAAGGAATTATTTGAAAGAAGTACTGGCAAAGAAAGTGAAGTAGTCAAAAAGCAGATGTTTTCTTTTAGAACAAAAGGAGGAGATAGCGTTGTCTTGAGGCCTGAATTTACTCCGGCTATTATCAGAAGTTATTTAGAGCAAGGAATGTCTTCTTGGCCTCAACCAGTTAAACTTTTTTACTTTGGGCCAGTTTTTAGATATGAGAGGCCCCAGCAAGGCAGAGAGAGAGAATTTCACCAGTTTGGTTTTGAAATTATTGGTTCGTCTGAACCGACTTATGATGCTCAGGTTATTCTTATTCTTTGGAAGTTTCTGAAATCACTGAAAATAAAGACCTTAACAGTCAAAATAAATGATATTGGCTGCCAACGCTGCCGAAAGAAATACATTCGTCTCTTAAAAAAATATTACCAGACAAAAAAGAAACTTATTTGTTCAGATTGTCGGGAAAGGTTGAAATCAAACCCTTTAAGAGTTCTTGATTGTAAAAACCCAAAGTGTCAGGAAATAAAAAAAGGAGCACCAATTATTTTAGATCATCTTTGTCAAAGTCACCGAGAGAACTTTAAGGAGATTTTAGAGATTTTAGACAATTTAAAAGTTCCTTATTTACTTGATCCTTATCTTGTCAGAGGTCTTGATTATTATTCAGATATGGTTTTTGAAATTTTTGCTTATGATGTTGAAGAAATAGAAAAAGAAATTAATCCTCTTGCTTTAGCTGCTGGAGGTAGGTATAATAGCTTAATAAAAGAATTGGGTGGCAAGTCGGTGCCGGCGTTGGGCGGCGCTATTGGCGTAGAAAGAGTGATTGATTTGTTGAAAGAAAGAAAAATTTCAGCAGCCAAACAGGAAAAAAGCCAACTTTTTCTTGTTCAATTAGGTAAGGAGGCCAAGAAGCAAGCAGTTTTGATTTTTGAAGAGTTAATCAAAGAAGGTTTTAGGGTTAAGGAAAATTTTGCCAAAGAAAGTTTGAAAGCCCAAATGCAGTTAGCTGACCGGGAGAAAATTCCTTTTGTTCTTATTTTGGGCCAGAAAGAGGTTTTTTCCCAAACCATTATTTTCAAAGATATGGAGACTGGTATCCAGGAGGAAATTCCTTTGAAAAAACTAATTCCTGTTTTAAAGAAAAGATTAAAAAAATGAATTGTTTATTTTGCCAAATTGCTAGAAAAGAAATTCCAGCAAAAATTATCAAGGAGACCGAAAATTCCTTGGCTTTTTTAGATATTAATCCTGTCAGTCCTGGTCATTGCTTGGTTATTCCCAAAAAGCATTATGCTGATCTTTTGGAATTGCCTGATGACCAGTTATTAGATTTTTTTAAGACAGTTAAAGAAGTAGTTCGCCTCTTAAAAGACAAACTTAATCCCGATGGTTTCAATATCGGTTGTAATAATGGTCGGTCGGCTGGTCAGGTTATTGACCATCTTCATTTTAACATTATTACTCGTTACCAAAATGATGGTGGTAAGGACATTCAGAGTATTGTTTCTAATCCGCCCAAAGAAAGTTTGGAAGAAATTTATCAAAAATTAACAAATTAAATTATGACTATTGAAGTTTACAAAAAACCAAAAGAGAGTACAGCTTCGCTTGTTAAAAGGTTTAATCAGCGAGTTCTTGGTAGTGGTCTCATCATTGAAGTTAAAAAAAGAATGTTCTATCAGAAAAAAGAGAATAAAAGGGCTAAAAGAGAAAAAGCCCTTTACCGAGAAAAGAAGAGGAGAGAATACGAAGAAAAGAAAAGAAAAAATTTATTTTGATTTATGCCGATAGAGATTTTAAGTCAGGGTAAAAAAAATTATTGTTTTGAGAAAAAAATCCTTTATCTTGCTAGAAAAATTAGCAAAGTTCTTGGTTTAAAAAACGAGAGGATTGTTATTAATCTTTTGCCACTCAAAGAGTTTTCTGAAATCTATTTTTTTTTAAGAAAAGAAAGCCGAGAAGTGGGATTTTAAGTTTTTCTTATCAGCAGAGCGATTTTCTTTGGCCTAAAAAGGAAAAAGTTTTTGGCGAGATATATCTTTGTTTAGAACTTATTTTCAGAAAAAGAAAGCCAGCTAAGGAAGAAGAGATTTTGAAAAAACTCTTAATTCATAGTTTCTTACACCTTTTAGGTTATCATCATCAGACAGAGAGCGCTTGGCGAAAAATGGAGAAGAAAGAAAAAGAAATTTTAGAAAAAGTTTAAAAGATTATGAGGAGAAAAAGAGAAAACTTAATAGTAGCGGTTGATTTAGGCTCAGCTTCGGCTAAAGCGATAGCTGCTTCTTTAAATAAAAACTTTCAGCCAAGAATCCTTGCCGCTTGTCAGATTCCTTCAGCCGGTTTGAGAAGAGGAGTGGTAACTGACTTAGAAGAATGTTCTTTGTCTATTGTCAATCTTTTGAATGAGCTTCAAGGAAAAATAAATTCTCCAATAAAGGAGATTTATCTTAATTTTAACGGTCAGGATGTTAATATTCATCCTTCAAGAGGAGTAACAGCCGTGGCTAGGGCTGATGGGGAGATAACTCAAGATGATTTACTTCGAGCCCTAAAAAATTCCCAAAACATTAATTTGCCAGCTAACCGAAGCGTTCTCCATTTAATAGATTTAGAATATTTTGTTGATGGTATTGGCGGTATTCATGACCCTAAAGGGATGAACGGTATTCGTTTAGAAGTAGAAAGTTTGGTGGTTAGTTGCTTTAACCCTTGGCGAAAAAATTTAATCAAGTGCGTTCAGGAATTGGCCGGTTATCGGGTGGTCGAAATGGTTTATTCTCCCCTTCTTTCTTCTCTTTCTACTCTTTCTAAAAATCAAAAAGAACTTGGTGTTTTGGTTTTAGATTTAGGCGGAGAGACAACTAATTTGGCTGTTGTTCAAGAAAATAAACTTTTGACTTTAAAGACGATTCCTTTGGGTGGCGAGCATATTACTAATGATATTGCTTTGGCTTTAAGAATTCCAACAAAGATAGCCAAAGAAGTTAAAATTCATTACGGTTCGGCTTCTTCTAAAAATATTTCTAAAAAAGAAACAGTTAATCTTAACGAATTTGATCCTTCTTTAGAAGAAGAAATTTCTCGGAAGTATTTAGCCCAGATTATTGAAGCTAGGCTGGAAGAAATTTTTGATTTAGTTAATCAGGAAATAAAAAAAATTGGCAAGCAGGCGAATTTGCCTGGTGGTGTAGTTCTGGTTGGCGGCGGAGCTAAATTGCCTTCTATTTTAGAATTTAGCCGCGATTATCTTAAAATGACCAGCCAGATTGGTTTTGCCAGTAATTTTTCTCCAGAATCTCTTTGGAGCGAGAAAGAGAGAGAAATTTTAGAAGATCCTCTCTGGGTAAATGCCAGCGGTTTAGTTCTTTGGGCGATTAATTCAGGAATTAAAAGTGGCAGCACTCCTTTAATAGAAAGTGAAACCCTAACCAATAAAATCAAGAAATTTTTCAAATCATTTATTCCTTGATAAAATATATTCTATGCCTCAATTAAAACCTGATTTTCAAACTTTTGTTAAAATTAAAGTAATTGGTGTTGGTGGTGCTGGTGGTAATGCTATTACCCGAATGCAGACCGGTCAAAGAATTAGAGGGGTTGAATTTTTGGCTATCAATACTGATACCCAAGATCTTCACCATACTCTGGCTAGGCAGAAACTTCATATTGGCCGGCATTTAACTTATGGTCTTGGTACCGGGATGAATCCGGAATTAGGTCGTCAGGCGGCTGAAGAAGCCAAAGATGAAATAGCCAGAAGTCTAAAAGGTTCAGAAATGGTTTTTATTACTGCTGGTATGGGTGGTGGGACTGGTACCGGTGCCTCACCAGTGGTCGCCCAAATTGCTAAAGATTTGGGTTGCCTGACCTTGGCTGTTGTTACCAAGCCGTTTGTTTTTGAGGGATTGCAAAGGGAAAGAATTGCTCAAGAAGGAATTTTGAACCTTAAAGAGATAGTTGACTCTTTGATTGTTATTAAAAATGATAAAATTTTTTCTTTAATAGATAAAGACACTCCTCTTCTTGAGGCCTTTGAGAAAATAGACGCTATTTTAAAGTCATCCATTGAAGGTGTTTCTGATTTGATTACTTTGCCAGGTATTATTAAT
>Ga0190316_1000496_pt1 | contig 11741 bp, 12 predicted proteins | sample 48701112_MG_FD_161663 | JGI IMG/M metagenome (GOLD analysis project Ga0190316, IMG submission 161663) | Hydrothermal vent sediment bacterial communities from Southern Trench, Guaymas Basin, Mexico - 4870-11-1-2_MG | ecosystem: Environmental > Aquatic > Marine > Hydrothermal vents > Sediment ... | reverse complement strand
AAGACCACCCCTGATTAAATTCTGGGCAACAGTGCGTCTTTTTACGAGCCCTGTTTTTTTAAGGAAAAGGTCAAGCCTCATTTGAGGTAAACAAAGAACACCTTCTCTGATGCCTCCTCTACAAGTTTCCTGTATTCCTCATCAAGCCTTTTTGAAAAGAGAAGATTATAAATTTTGTCCTGTATCTCTTTCAGTGGCGGTATTCCACCCTGTTTTTTCTCTGTTATTCTGATAATATTCATTGTATTACCTTCCAGAATAGGTTTTGAAATTTCACCAACCCTCAGAGTGTCAACAAGGGATTTCAAATCACTGTTCATCAGTGTTACAGGTATTGGCCCAACCTTCTCAATGGGAAGGGTGGTATCACCATTGAGCCATCTTTCCCGTAGTTTCTCTGCCTCCCTGTAACCTTCCTTTACAGTCCTGTCATCCATCTTAAAACCCAGAAAGATATGTGAGAGATTCACACTCATTGGGGTCCTGCTGTTCAACCTTATGATGTGTATGCCCAGTGGTGAGGCAAATATACCCGCTTCACCAGTTTCAAGTGTATCAACCCCACTGAAATAAGGTGGTATTCCCGTGATAGGTATATCACCCAGTTTACCTCCAGCGTACTTTGTTGAAGGGTCCTCTGAGTACCTTTCAGCAAGTGTTTCAAACGGAGTTCCATTTTCCATTTCTTTAAGAATCTTCTCCGCCTTTTTTATCACTTTTTCCTTCTCCTTCTTACCTATCTCAATGCTCAGCTTTTCCATTGAGACACTTGGGGGAAGCATAAGGGAATCTCTATTAGTGTTGTAAAAATCCTCTATGTCCTTCCTTGTTATATTTATATGTGGTATAACCTTCTTCTGGAGGAGTTTCTGTATATACAACTGGTATCTCACTTCTTCAATGTAGATTTTCTCGAGCCCTTCCTTCACCAGATTCTGGAGCTGAGGGTTCTCTACAAGTGCCTTCTGCAATGCATCCTCAACCTCATCCTGTGTAACCACTATACTCTCCTCCCTTGCAATCCTGTAAAGAACCCTCTCCTCCACAAGTTTTCTGGTTATTTCACTGGTTGTTGCACCCGGGTAGAGTGGGGCAACCTCCTTTACATATGAAAGGGGGATTGCCTGATTTTCAACCGCTGCAACCAGTTTATCAAAGGTGATTGAAAGCAGAATAAATATCAACCATTACCTCCTGCTTCCTCAACATTGAACTTCTTTTTCAAATCATTTATTATGCTGTCAAAGGCAGCCTGTTGTTTCTGAAATCTGAGAAGGCTCTCAATGTCCGATTTCACTTCTTCAAATGACCTTGCTTTTCTCAACCTTCTCTTGCCAACAAGTTTCACCACATCATAACCCATTGCATAGGGCGATTGAACCGGGCCACCAATATCCCCTATCCTTTTAAGGCTGAATATAGTGTCTTCAAATTCAGGGAACTTCAGGAAGTCTCCCCTTGTGAACCACCCCATAACACCACCGTTATTTACGGTTGTAGAATCAATAGAGTATTGCTTCACAAGTTTGCTGAACGATTCTCCTGTCTTCAGCCTCTTGATAACCTCTCTTGCCACATCTTGATTGGGAACAGTGATGTGTGCAATCCTTCTTTCTGTACTGTAATCACTTTTATGGGCATCATAGTAATTCTTTACCTCTTCCAGGGATACATCCGTTGAAACATTCTGCATAAGTTGCTGGAACATGGTGTTTACAAGAAGTTGCTTCTTCAGATATTCAAGCCTCTTCCTGAAGAGTGTATCCTTGTCAAGCCCCTTTGAAAGTGCTTCTTTATAAAGCAGTTCATTCTTCAACCACATATCAAGATATGCCCTTTGGATTTCCGGTTTAAGGCCGTTGAACTGAACCGGTGGTATCTCCATTTCTTTGAGAATTTCGTTCAGAGTATAACCCTTACCATCAATAACATAAACATATTCACCTTCTGCCTTTTTCTTACACCCTGCGAGAAAGGCAGTCAGTAACAAACCAGCAATAAGAAGTTTTTTCATACATCCTCCTTTAAAATTTTGATTTTTACCTTCTTCTTCATCTCCTCAGAGATTTCCTTCAATCTCTTTTCCAGAAGATATTCCTCATATTCCCTTCTGACTCTGGTTTTTATGTTCCCAAAGGGAATGGGTTTTTCCTTCTGTATTCCATTAACATAAACGATTGCCCAGCTCTTCCCATCAGGAGAAAAAACATTGGAAACCTGACCGTTTTTCAGTTTGAAGGCAACCCTGGAAAACTCGGGGAATCTATTTCTGGTAATCCAGCCAAGGTCACCCCCCTTATTCCTGGTTAAGTGTATGGAATACTTTTTGGCCATTTTTGAAAATTCAGCACCCCTTAATATTCTCTTCCTTACATTGTTCAGTTTCACCTTATCACTATTCACAATAACATAGACCCTTCTTCTCTCCGGTTCTGTGTAGTCTTTTATGTGTTGATAGTAATAGTCAAGCAATGAATCCTCGGAGATTTTTTGTGTTTTAATTTCCACGGTCTTAATATATCCTCGCACCAAACCAATCCTGTCCCTCATCGTCCTGGAATACACAGAAGGAACCCTGTTGTAACCCCTATTTCGTGCCAGAATAGTAAACCCATCCAGGGTCAATTCCCATTCTATATAGTGTTTCAGGTCACTAATCCTTGATAGATTCATTGGCCTATCAATCAACCCTGTCCTGCGCTGAAGTTCCTTTACAGTAAAATTACCCAGTGTTGATGTTGCCAGAACAATGTCCCAGAGAGAATCAGGAAAAACATAGGCCCCCATGTGTCTACCCCTGGGCATCACCTTCAAGATTTTTTTCATGTTATCTTCATTAAATTTTATATTAAGAAGGTGCTTCATATAATTCCAGTATTTAGAATTGCTTTTTGCCTTTTTCTGTCGTATAATCAGGTTCTTTATCCTTATTTTTTCCTGTTGATAATCACCTATCTCATTGTCTTTTATTTTTGAAACCTTTATGATATACCATTTGTCTTTAAAACGGAACGGGAAAGAAACCTCACCTTCATGCATTGAAAACGCCTTTCTGGTAATCCTGTCAGGGGTATAGCTCCATTTAACCTTCCCATAAAACCCTCCCTTATTTCTTAATCTTACATTGGAACTATATTTGTTCAGTATATCTGCCCACCTGTCTCCGGAAATAATTTCCCTGTATGCCTTCAACGCCTCTTTAAAGGACTTACAATCAATCGCATATACACTAATAGACTTGTCAAAATGTCTATATACAGAGAACATCTCGCCCTCATTCGCAGTCGCATTATCAACCACGAGTCTATTGTATGTGTAGTAAACCAGTAGATTTCTCTCCTTTGCCCAGATTTTATCATTCAACGAATCAAGATACCCCCTCTCAACACCATAAAGATACATAAGAACCTCATTGACCAGTTCATCAACCGTCTCCTTTGGCCTTAACATCTGCTTTGTTAACTTTATACCATCAACATAGCCTATAACCTGGGCATCCAGAAGTATGGAGAATATAAAAACAAATATGGGAGCAAGCCTCCTCATACAAACCTCCTTTTTTTGTTGTATCATAACAACATTTTTATATTTTTCAATACCTCCGGGTAAAAACCCATTTCCGGTCCAGAAGATACTTGGTGGTATAACCTATAATCAGGCCTATGAGGCCACCGAGTATCTCTCTGTTCTCAAAAGAAAAGACGAACCTGAACAGTGTTTCTGTTCCCCAGAAAATCATTGTGGTGAAAACAGCAAAACATGTATACAGAACAAACTGACCAGCGGTTCTCTGCAATGAACCAAATTTTTCCCCAAAGATATAAAACTTGTCCACTATAAACTTAAAAACAAAACCAGCGATCGTTCCTGAAATCAACTGTATCCAGTAAATCAGGTCATAACCGTGATATTTTACTTCACCTGCAAAATTAACAAGGGATTTTTTTACAAGCATCTGTGTGAGAAGATTTATGCAGATTGCAATACCTGCAAAAAACATGTACAATAGATATTGCCTTATCTTTATGCGCCTTTCCATAGGTATATAATAATTATGTCCAGGATAAAGAGTATCACAACTGTGAGAATATAAGGGTCATTTATAAGAATCTTTTCAGGTTCACCCCCCTTACCCATTGCGTACACAAGATAAAGATACCTCAAAATTCCATAAATCACAAATATCATTGATAACCAATACTCTGGATGTTCTGTTATTATATAAAGGGCATACATAACAATGGTTGATGTGGCGAATATTCCATTGAAGATATCCAGAAGTATTGGGGTATAGAGATTAACAACCTTTCTCCTCCTATCCTCCTCAATGTAAAGCAATTCATGCCTCCTCTTTGAGGCTGCAAGGAAAAGGGAGAGGAAAAGTGTCGTAAGAATGAACCATTTTGAAAGGGGAACATCTATAATCTCAACCCCTGCAACCGCCCTGAGTATAAACCCAAAGGCAATAACAAATATATCCAGAATAACCACATGTTTAAGCCAGAATGTGTATAAAACATTTATCACAAGATAAATCACCACAATCCAGAAAAAACCCCTGTCCGAGAGAAAACTGGCAACAAGCACAACCAGTATCAATATGAGAGCAAAAATTAAGGCCTGTGGTACCCCAATTCTACCAGAAGCAATTGGCCTATCCTTCTTTGTAGGGTGCAATCTATCCAATTCCCTATCGGCAATATCATTAATGATATACACAGCGCCAGATATACCGCAGAAAAGAATACATCCTATAAATACCTTGAGAAGGCTGTCAGGATGGAAAGAAAAAGAGAAAAGTGCACCTGCAAAGAGAAGAAGATTTTTTGTCCATTGTTTGGGCCGTAAAAGTCTCACATACTCCATAGATTTGAGTTTATCCATATAACAGTAAATGTCAAGCCTACGCTTTGCCCCCAACCATGGTTGAAAAGCACAAGATAATAAAGAAGTTCAGCAAGGATTATAACAGGTCAGGTAAGAAAGGCAAGGGAGTAATTGGAGAGGGAATATGAGGCATTAAATCCAGTGAAATTGATAAGGGAAATAAATCGTATTCAACAGAAGCTTTTAGATATTCAGAAACGGAAAGGAGGAATTAGCAATGGATTATACATAAGAAGATTCGCAAAGCCAGGAGTTATTGACATAACCATAATACTAATTAAGATCCTTTCGTATAGAAATAATTATTAGGCAAAGGAAAAAAAATTGGGAAAATCCATACACTCTCAGGGTTCGCGTTGGATTTTTTAGGTTGACACTTGAAAAGTCTTGCTTATTATCTTTCAAAAAAGGAGGAGGTGAGATGGTAAGAAAGATCTTAGGGATTTTAATCCTTGCAGGTTTGTTTGGCGCCTGCAAACAGACTTCCGCCACTACTCAGAACGGCAAGTTTGTCCCACCAAGGGATGGGATTATAAGGAAGGCACAGGCGGATAGATACATCAAGGTTTCAATAGCACTTTATCAGGCTCTCCAGAAACAGGCAGAGGAAATCAAGGCTTTCAAGGAGAAGTACAAACTCTCAGAATCAATGGAAGAACTCTCAATGGCAGATTACATAAAGAAACACCCAGAGGTCAAGGCAGCATGGGACAGCATAATCAATAAATGGCAGGCAACTGAAGATTCTATCTATAAGGCAGAGGGGATGTCCCAGGAGGAGTTCAACTGGATTGCAGGGGCACTGATAAATCCAAAGAATAAACCAATGAAGGATTACATCCAGAGGAAATTGAAAGAGGCTAACGCATTACCAGAAGAAGGGGAAGCAAAAGGGAAAGAAGAAAAAGGTAAATAGAGAAGTACTGAAGTTTCCTTGCAATAAGTAATTTTCTGAAAATGTAGATTGCAAAGATACCAGAGACAAAGGATACAAGGGTCCCAACCAATATGGGACCTATTTCTATTGATGCAAAAGAGGTGCTGTGTAGTTCCAGCAGGAATGCACCCAGGAGTGCGGGGACTGCCATTGCAAATGAGAACTCAAACGCAGAACCAAATGTGAGACCCAATAAGATTCCAGCAGAAACAGACATACCAGATCGAGAAATCCCTGGAATCAGTGCAATGGACTGGGCAATCCCTATGAGAAGTGCCTGCCACCAGAGGGGCATCTTCCCATTCTTCTCCTTTCTTGAACCTGCAATGAGCAAAACAATGCCCGTGAATACAAACGATGGTATAACAAGGGCAGGGGAACTGAAGAAGGATTCAAGGGTATCTTTGAAAACCAGACCAACAATGCCTGCTGGTATTGATGCGATGATAATGAGACCAAGGAGTTTTGGCTTGAGATACTTGAGCAGTCTCTTGTTGAAGTAAACAATAATGGAGAGAAGCGTTCCAGCATGGAGAAAAACCTCCCACTCAATCCCCATCTCCTTAATCTTCAATAAGTGCTTCAAAACAACAAGATGGCCTGAACTGGATACAGGTAAAAACTCTGTTAATCCCTGTAAAAGTCCCATGAGGATAGCCTTTATCATACCCCACCCAGTGTAATGGCAATAAGGCCTGATACCATGAGTAACTTCAATCTTTTTTGCATAACACCTGGTTCAGGTTGTTTTCTTAAACCTGTGTATATGAATACAACAAGTGGAATAAGAACCAGAACCACCATACCAAAAATATAATAGACATTGTAAAACCAGAGGGAGGATACAACCGTAAAGAAAAGCACCAAAAGGATAAGAAATGATACCAGGATACTTTTGTCCTTCCCTATAATCATGGGTAAAGTTCTAAGACCTGCCCTTCTGTCCCCTTCAAAATCTTCAACATCCTTAACAATCTCCCTTGAAAGATGTATGAGGAAGGCAAACACACCTGGATAGATGGTCTTTAATACACTCCCACCAGCAAGTCCACCCCAGATAAAGGCAAAACCACCAAGAAGTGCAATCACAAGATTCCCTAATAAGGGAACAGGCTTAAAAAGGGGTGTGTAGAGCGAGAGGAGAATAATATATATTCCTGCAATGGTGATATGGCGAACGCCAGCAGGTATAACAGGTAAAAGTGCAATTACAAAGAAAAGCACGGTTAAAAATGTCCACAATCCCCTTGATACACGCCCGGATGGAAGGGGTCTTTCTGGCCTGTTCACTCTGTCAACCTCCATGTCAAAAAGGTCATTGATGCCGTTCCCCCCAAGTACCAGAAAGAAAACAGACAGGGCAATGAGGAAAGTATCCCGATTAATGCTACCCGAAACAAAACCACCAGATAGAACTGACAGAAATGCAATCAACCCATTTACAGGTCTGAAATCACCTGATTTCACTACCAGGTGCAATCTCCTTATCAGGTGAGACAATGCTCACAACCCTTCCATCATCAGCAGCAAGGAGCATACCCTCAGATTTTACACCCCTTATTGTTGCAGGCTCAAGATTTGTTATGACAACGATGAGTTTGTCCTGGAGTTCCTCCTCCGTATAATAGGGTCTGAGGCCCGCAACAAGTGTCCTTGTTTCATCACCAAGGTCCACTGTGAGTTTGTAGAGTTTGTTTGCTCCCTCAACCGTCTCAACCTTCTCCACCTTTCCCACCTTCAAACCAAGTTTCTTAAAATCATCAATGGTTACATACTCCATCTGAAACCTCCTTTTTTCCAGAACTATAACCTCTTCCTCAATCTTTTTATACGGTGGCTTAACATCTTTGAGTTCTTCACCACCCTTAAGCACGGGTGCCAGCACCTCATCCCATGGTCTGAATTCTGTCCCCAGCATCTTTTTTACCCTTTCAGCTCCGCCAGGGATAAAAATCTCACCAAGGTCTGCAAGTGCATCGGCAAGCACAGCAGAGATATAGAGGGTTGTCTTTGCCCTTTCAGGGTCTTCCTTCCTTGTCCTCCATGGCTGATTCCTGTCAAAGTATCTGTTCCCCTCCCTTGAGAGTTCCCTGAATACCTTCAGACCATCACGGAACCTGTACTCAAACAGGTATTCTGCCATTCTCTCTGCATCTTTCTCTATTCTTCTGAGAATCTGATTGTCGTCCGCTGTGAGATTTCCCGGGTGTGGTATCCTTCCACCCATGTACTTATTTATAAAACTCAGTGTTCTGTTCACAAAGTTGCCAAAGTTGTCTATCAGTTCAGAGGTAACCCTTTCCTGGAATTCATCCCATGAGAAGTTTGAATCCTTTGTCTCCGGCATGATCATCGTGATGTAGAACCTGAGATAATCAGGGTCAAACTTACCTGCAAAGTCATCCAGCCAGATTGCCCAATTCCTGCTTGTTGAAATTTTATCACCTTCAAGATTCAAAAATTCATTTGCAGGTATTGCATGGGGAAGGACAAATTCACCATAGCCTTTGAGCATTGCAGGCCAGATTATCGTGTGGAAGACGATGTTGTCCTTACCAATGAAGTGAACAAGCCTGGTTTCTCTATCCATCCAGTAATCCTTCCACTTCTCTGGCTCCCCTATCCTCTCTGCCCATTCTATTGTTGAGGATATATAACCAATGGGTGCATCAAACCACACATACAGAACCTTGCCCTTTGCCTCAACAAGTGGCACAGGCACGCCCCATGAAAGGTCCCTTGTGATTGCCCTTGGCTTCAATCCCTCATTCAGCCACTTGTAAACCGCAGAGGAGACATTGGGCTTCCAGTCCTTTGTCCTGACCCATTCCTCTATCCATGGCTGCATCTCATTCAGTTTCATGTACCAGTGGGTTGTTCCTTTCATAACAGGTGTTGTACCACATATCTTGCATCTTGGATTTTTAAGAAGAACAGGTTCAAGCCATCTTCCACACCTCTCGCACTGATCACCCCTTGCCTGTTCATATCCACAGTAAGGGCAGGTTCCCTCAACATACCTGTCTGGAAGGAACCTCTGGCATTTCGGGCAGTAAAATTGTTCAGTATCCCTTCTTTCAATGTATCCCTTTTTCAGTAATCTAAGGAAAAATGACTGGGCAAGTTTTGTATGTATGTCTATTGTTGTTCTTGAAAAGTTATCAAAATCAACATAAACTGCGCTGAACTCTTCCCTTATTATTCTGTGATACTTCTCAGCAATCTTTTCAGGTGTTGTCTTTTCCTTCTCTGCCGTGATTGTTATGGGAACACCATGCTCATCAGTTCCACAGATGTGTATTGCATCAATCCCCTTTTTTTTCAGAAACCTGGTGAAGATGTCTGCTGGAAGATAAGCACCTGCAAGGTGTCCCACATGGACCGGACCATTTGCATAAGGAAGGGCTGATGTTACAAGATACCTCATCCCTTCCTCCTCGGAAGTAGCCACCACATCTTCTTTGTCTTCACCCTGCTCACATCAAGGTTCTCCTCCCTTCCATCCTCATACCTCACCTTCACTATATTCATAAGGAAGTTCACATGGATAACCTCCCCCTTTCCTGATTCTGTCTCAACAATACTACCCACCCTTGGAAACTCCTGTGCCTTTTCCCTGTAGAACTTCAACTCATAACTGAGACAGCAGAAGAGCCTTCCACATATTCCAGAAATCTTCGATGGGTCAACAACGATGTTCTGTTCCCTTGCCATCTCAAGCCTCACAGAGGTTTTGTTCCTGAGGAATGTTGAGCAACACAGGGGTCTTCCACACGGTCCATATCCACCCAGGAAACTGGCGAAATCCCTCACCCCAACCTGCCTCAACTCAATCCTCGTATGGTACCTCCTTGCAAGGTCCTTCACCAGTTCACGGAAGTCAACCCTCTGGTCGGATAGGAAATAAAATTTGAGTTTCCTTCCCTCCCACTCCTTTTCAACACCAATTAGTTTCATTGGAAGATTCCTTGCAGCAACCCTCTCCTTGAAGAACTCACCAGCCTCTGCCTCCTCCCTCTCCAGTTTCTCAAGATACTCCCTCTCCTTTGGATATATGGGCCTCAAAACCTTCCCCTCTATTTTCCCGGATTTTGCCTCACTCTCAACAACACCCCTGTAAAGTTCACCATCTATCTCGCACATGACAATCTCACCCTTTTTCAGGGAAAAGGTGCAGTGCATCACCTTTGAAACAGCCGCAAGTTTTATGATATAGTTCACTTAGACCTCCAGTATTAAAAACCTCATCACATTCTCTGGTTTTATGTTGCTCCTCAAAAACTCGTACGCCCTCTTTATAACATCCATTAACCTCTCCACCTCCTCAATCCCTAACTTCTCCCTCTTTTTATCCAGAAGGAATAGAAGGGCCTTGAGAACAACCTCTGTGTCCAGTTCTTCTGGATTCTCCACAAGCCTCTCCTCTGGTGATTTATTAAAGAATATTTTATCCACTTTTTCAACGAGGTCAACATTCTCCTTCAAAAAAAGATAATCCTCAACACCCCTTGATAGTGTAAGGAAATCCTCATCAATTTCTATACCCATGTTCTGAAGAACCCGTTTTAACTCATCCTGTGAAAGGGCCTTGAACCTCAAGTTTACTGCCCTTGAGACAATGGTCTCCGGAAGGAGTGATGGGTCTGTGGTAATAAGTATAAAGAGATTCTCAGGCCCAGGTTCCTCAAGAACCTTCAGGAATGCATTCATTGCCTCAACCGTCATTCTTTCAGCCTGAGCAATGATGAACACCTTCCACTTCCCCTCGTATGGAGTCATCCCTGAAACCCTTTTAATCTCCCTTATTTCATCTATGAGTATGTTTCCCTGCTTGTCCCTCAATTTATAATATTTTCCATCCCTCCTCATCTGGAAAACCTCTTCTCGCTCCACCCCTTTGAAATTGGGGAAAACTACCATAACATCAGGATAAATGTTCCTGAATATCCTTTCTCTATCTCCATTCAGATGTGAGGCCAGAACCAATGAGTATGTAAATTTTCCAACACCAGGAGGACCCCAGAAAAGAAGGGTATGGGGGAGTCTATTCTGCTTCAAAAACCCCTCAACCGTTCTCTTTACACCCTTCTGACCTATCAGTTCATCAACGCTTTCCAAGATATTTTATAGGATTAACAGGTTTTCCTGACCTTCTTATCTCAAAGTGGAGAACAGGCTCCTCAACGGAACCTGTATCACCAACAAGCCCTACCAGGTCCCCCTTTGCCACCTCCTGCCCCACTTCAACGGATATGGTTGATAGGTGGGCATAGAGGGAGATGTAATTCCCTCCATGATCAACGATGACCATCTTCCCGTAACCAAGGAAGTGGCTTGCATAAACAACCTTTCCAGGTGCAATTGCCTTCACCTCTGTTCCCAGTGGTGCTGATATGTCTATACCGTTGTTCCTGGTTGCAGTTCCATACTTTTCATCCCTTTTGAGCCCGAACCTTCCGACTATCTTTCCCTCAACAGGCCAGAGAAGGATTTTCTTCTTGAAGAACTCCTCGCCCTTCTTGTATTTTGTCTTCTGGATTGCGGCAATGAGTTTTTCAAGGTGTCTCTGTGCCCTCTTCATCTCCTGGGCAAGTCTCTCCGCCTTCTCCCTCTTGCTTGAAACATCCTTGAGGAACTTCTGTTTTCCCTCTTTCTGGTGCTTCAGATTTTCCTCCTCCTGCTCGGCCTCCTTCCTTATCTCCTCAAGGTCTTTCAGTTTCTTCTGGAGGCTGTTGCTCTGGTCCTCAAGCCTCTTTTTCAGATAGAGTATTTCCTGAACCACCCTTCTATCCCTGTCCGCTATCATTGCAAGGTATTTTATCCTTTTTATTGCATCACTGAAACTGTATGAGAGAAGCACGACAGCCAGTGGATGGAGTTTACCATACTTGTAAATCTCCCTCACCCTCTTCTGGAG
>Ga0190316_1000494_pt1 | contig 11761 bp, 16 predicted proteins | sample 48701112_MG_FD_161663 | JGI IMG/M metagenome (GOLD analysis project Ga0190316, IMG submission 161663) | Hydrothermal vent sediment bacterial communities from Southern Trench, Guaymas Basin, Mexico - 4870-11-1-2_MG | ecosystem: Environmental > Aquatic > Marine > Hydrothermal vents > Sediment ... | reverse complement strand
TCGGGCCTGCAAAGAAGACATTAGCTCTAATTCGTGCAGTTGCATGCGTAACTCCCTTTTCGGCGGCTCCCATTATTTCAATCGGTGTTTGAGCACCTAAAGAAATCAAAGACAGCATAAATGAAAGATAGCTATCTATGTTTGGGACGCCTTTTATATCAATTGTGTTTATGTCAATCATATCGGTTGTAACTATCTCATACTCGGGCTTTAAACCGCTAAACATACGAGCCAGAGCTTGTCTTTCTTCCCAACTCGGATAATGTCCCAATTTATCAGGTTTAAGAATTATATGTAGGCGAGGCAGATGACGCTCAACAGCTGTTACTAATGCACTTTCCAATCTTTCTTTCCTACGAACTGCACCATACAGGGGTTTAAGCAATGGCAAACCATAATTAGAATCTTCACGCTGGAAGAACACTAAATTAAAAATCTTATCAGAGCCGAACACTCGTCCACTCTCCCTGTGTATGTATGAAAAACTTCCATTCTCGCTCTCAATGTCTATATCAAGAGGATAGAGAGCTTCTAAGGAATGAAACTGACCTGCACGAGTATAAATTATTTCACCAAATCCATTACCAAAAATTAGCGCATTTCTAACTAATGAATGAATAGCGGGCCATGAGCGTGAAAAAGCTCTTTCAATAACAGATTTATCCTCACCCTCACCTTCAATTATAAAGCCAGGACCTGTAGTGAGAGTTGTCAAACCATTTATTAGTCCGAACACCGTCTCATCGGTTAAATAGAGTTCCCAATATTTCTTTATTTCCGAATGGCTCCTCTCCTTCTCTTTCGTATCAAGAGCGTATATTGGTGTAACAACTCCTTGCCACTTGTTTTCTTGCATCTGTCGTTTTCTTACTATCTTAATCATATTAGCTCCACAAACCACTTTGATGATTGAATTTCAATATCTTGGCTCGCTTTTGTTTTTCGTATGGGTTTCCACAAAGATAAATCAGGTGGAGTAGGCGCTTGCCTTGCGGCAAAAGAAAGCGCCAACATAAGAGCATCCACTAAATCATCATGAAGGGATTTCGTATATGGCCCAAAACTCGTTCTATCCTCATTTAAATAAACATATCCACTTAACTGGTCAGCAAGCTTGGGAAATTTACTGGGATTGAATTTGACTTTGTGTCTTAAAAACATCAGCTGAGCGTTTTTCACTAAATTAATCTTCTCTTTGCCAGAAATATAAACGCCCTCAACTGGATATTGACGGAGCTCATTAACAATCACATCACCAGGCCCTCCTCTATCAAGCATTATTTTAATAGGCTGGTATTTTTCAATCAACTCAGCAAGCCTTGCCAGTTGTGAATCCCAATCACCTGTGAAAGTTTCAGTATGTATTACCGCTTCATTACGCAAATCATATAATACAACTGCTGTCTCGTCTATTTTTCTTGCCAAATCAACACCCATCACAAGCTCTTCAGAGCGGCGAATTTCATAATCAATCATATTAGCAAGAAGCATCTCCTCATCAAACACTCTATCAGTTACTGTTCTAAAACGAGCTTCGTAAAGGAGTTGGAACATTTCTGGAGGAAGAGTTTCTCTCGCTTTTTCTATCACACTTCTTGGTATCCACCAGCACTCGCTTAAAGCAGGAGAAATCCGTATAGAATCTGATTGAGACCAAAGCTGATAAAACACATCCGATGAGACGAAGGGCGTGGAAGCCATCACTTCCACTACATTTTTTGACTTGCCCATCTGATAAAATAAGCCCCAATATGCTCGTGAGCGTATTCTTCCTATTTCATCAATTAGCAAGTAATTCGGATGATAGCCCGTCCGTGTTTCCTCGCTCTGTGCGATAGCAAGCAGTCGTGTATTAAGAGGCTCTTGGAGCCAGATTTCCTCTTTGCTGAAGGTGCTTTCTGGACCAAGATAAACTCTATACGGAGAGTTCTTAATCCAATTTCTAATACGCAGGATGTGCTCCTTGGCAACATTAAGAGAAATTGAGCCTATCACACCAAAAGAATTTCTGAAATGCGTTAATTCCAGCAAGGCTATCATATCAAGAAGATAAGATTTGCCAGCGCCAGTTGCGACCTTGACTAACAAACGCCTTCTGTTCTCGTATCCCAATCGCATTTTCAGATAGGCTGCAAGAGCATCATACTGAAATCCTCTCGGCTCTAATCCGAAAGTATGAAAGATTTCCCAGAGACAGAGATTTAACTTTGTAGCATGTAACTTGCAGAAAATCTTGTCTCTTCGTATTTCACGACCACAAACGGGACACTGCCTTATGCTATTCTCGCTCACTAATTTCATAGTTCGGTAAAGTATTTCTTAATATTTTCATCCTTTCTTGATGAATAGCCTGGATTTGAACATCAATCTCTTCAAGAGAGACTTTATCAAGAGTTGCCAAGCGTGCAAGAGTTGAAGTAAGATTATCTATCACTTTTGATTTATTTACAAGGCTTTTTTCTCGCCTGAGCTCATCAAGCATATCCTCAAGAATTATGCTTATCTCTTTAAGATGTCTATCAAGCTCCGAGCGGATTTTAAACTCAGATGTAAAAACTTCCGCTATCCTCTTTTCACCTTTGACAACCTTATCAAGGACGCCCAAATCGTCAAGTTCCGTAAGTATTCTAACGCAAGCAGCGAGTAAATCCACACGAGAACGACCGTATCTATGAACATACTCATCAAATTTATCAATTACCGCTTTGCTCTGCGGAGATGATGCACCTATGGGATAGGTCTTATACCGTGTCTCTTTTGATTTCTTCCCAGTAGATTTTGTAGCCATTTTTATTGAAGTCCAAAGATTTTGCTCTCGAATGGCATATATCAGGATTGAACTTCTTTTTCACAAACTGCTTGAAAACTGTTTTCAGGACACGATAGAAATCCTGCTGAGGAGGTATCAACATACCAACATGTCTATTGAGGATTTCCTGCGAGCCACCTAATCCAGTTGCGAGCACTGGTTTCCCGAAAATTAAAGCCTCCGTCATTTGTAATCCAAAGGGCTCGGGCCAAATATGTGGAGCAATCAGAGCACCAACTTCTTCAAGATATTTTATCTTTTCACGCCAAGTGATATTGAAACGCACTTCCAGATTTTCGAGCTCCTCAGCTGCCTCTACACACGCCTGAGCAACATGCGGCTCTTGCGTGAAGAGAGCATCGCCAATCATTATGAAATTATATGAGGGGAAGTCTCTTGCTAATTGCACTACAAAATGCGGGCCCTTAACTGTTGAAAAGCGAGCAAGGAATAAAATTGTTTTTCTATCGCCCTCGGTAGGCGTATAATCTTCATATAGTCTTGCTACGAATGGATAAGCATAGCGAAATCTGTGAATGCCTTTTGGATCTTTTTGTCTCAGTGCAGACATTATGTGCTTTGAAACGGCTATTACAGTGAATGGGACATCATGAGGAAAGCTCTGAATAGCAGGCTGGAAGTCCCATGAAAATAAACACGAAGGACACTCTTGCTGCTGTCTATAAGCCAAACATTTCAAATAATGAAAATACTTAAAATGTGTATCGTCAATCACAAAATCACAGGTATCTAAAATTTCTAAATTATCTAAAACTTGCTTTTTCTCCAAATCATAAGGAGATGTCTTCTGGCTTGGATTCCATGTGGGATGATTTGAAACAACCTCTATACCTTTTAGCTTTGAGCCTTCAGGAGCAAACATGATTACTTCATGGCCGTCATCTCGCAAACGGAGTGCCAGCTCACGAGTGCGGATTTCTAAACCACCATATAGCTTATGTGAATCCTCAGTAATCTTGAAAAATGGGGGAAACAAAATACCAATTCTCATGTTCAAGCTCACCCCAAATTTTAGGCGTAAGACTAATACGAGTCCAAATTTTATTCGTATCGTCTGGAAAGATGACAGCGCTCATACCCATTCTATTCCCTCCAATTTGCCAGGTTTAATTCCCACAGTTGCCAAATGGAGAACCTCTATGTCATCGCAGAACGTAGGTCTGAAGCCAGCGTGATGACATTTAAGAGCAAACCAGAAATCCTCGCTATTATGAACGGTTGTTCCTCGCAAGAGAAAAGTAGCTGGACCCTCAACCGTGAGATCATAGACATAGCCTTTATATTTCAATCGTGTGATTGACTGAATTGGATATGTAAATTTATTGTTCCAATACTGACTGTAGGAAGCACCTCGTTGTTTATGTATTCGTTTGCCGTATTCCTGCAGAACCTTTCGCCTAAAATCATCGGAGCCATCCGCAATTACTATCCTCCAGAATTTATTGCCGGCACCGAATGCTTTTTCTGGCTGTGTGTATTCTGCAACTCGGAATTTTATTCCTAACTTTGCGAGACAAAGAGCAATTCCTAATATCAAACTCTCCGATGAAAGATTAATAGCATAAACCTTTATCTTAGATTGCCCCGAATAAGTTTCGAATCCATCTCCTTCCCAAACACCACGGAGAAAAGCAGCTATTCGTTGAGGTGGAAGATTAATTATCCAAGAAGGAATATATTTATTTTGAGCTCCCGATCCGAACCATTCTTTAAGCTTAATAGCAAAAGCTTTATGGGATACTCGAACATTCGCCATATGACCAGGAGCATCAGGTCGCTCTCGGATGTCTATTCTTGTTTTCCTATCCAACAATGTAGATAGATATTCTGAATAATAAACCATCCTGTCTTGCTCCTCATAAGCGTTAAACGCAAGTGAGATTTGACCGGTTAGGTCTCCGTGATCGTGGCTAATACTTCCGTCTGAAACATATTTGCCAAGGAAGTGCAAAAACTCATCATCAACCGTAAAACGGTATTCATTATCTTTAAAGCTGAAACTCACCTGCTTGACATCTACATTTTCGCTTGGAATAGGTAGATACAGCTTGTCAGTCTTTATATTAAGATTTCCAGCTTCTATTAGCTGCTCGCTAATGCTAGTAAGAGCAGAGCGAATTACAGGTATTCGATGCTGGGGAGTAACAAAAATCGGAAGCTTAATTACAGAAGGAACTATCTTAAGAACATCACCATCCCAAGGTCGCTTAAACACATTCACAACTCTATGAAATCTTCCATCCCCACCAAGAATCAGATCGCCGACACAAACCTGCTCTATAGGCTTTGGCGGAAGAGTATAAACCCTTTGGCCAGGAAGAACACAAGTTCGCCAATAATCATCTTCATCTTCATTTGTTATTGTGAATTTGAAATACGGCTCTTCTAACTTTTCAAACACTTCTCTCTTTACAAGGACGCAACCAAGTCCAAACAACATGGGGTCAATATCTTTCAATTCCCTTCTTTCACCAGGTCTTACCTCAACTTTTTCATCACGCCTGAATGGGACTTGCGAATGATGATAGCAGTGATATGATGCTTCCGTTTTGCCCTTCTCCGCATACTTAGCGACAACAACAGGTGCATCAACCGCAAGCATTTTCGAGAGAGTATCTGGCGCAAGAATAATATCTGCATCCATCATGAGCAAGTGAGTGCAATCGGAGTTCAAAAAGGAATGTGCAATTTCCTCTCGTGCCTGAGCAATTTCAAATTGTTGTGAAATAGTGAGCGGGATGCCTGGAAATTGTCGCATAGTTTGAAGTATTGCCGAAATCACTCTAATATGCAAGTAAGGAAACGAGGGATGAAGAGGAACGCCTATCATTGGTTTAGCATTTTTAACAGGCTCTATTTCCCAGGCAGGCATTTCTATTTAAAAAATTTTGGTAATTTAATTGAAATTTCAGCTCGTCTTAAAAGAGCTGTCCCCATAGAAGTATCTTCCATGCTCACCGTGCCTATTTCATACCCTTTCGTGAGGAAATAATCTATCAAATCAGCCACCTCCTCATCTAATTGGGCATCTTGATTAAGTGGAATTTTCTTATAAAGAACAATCACAGCAGAGAACTCGTGAGAATATCCAGAGGAGAGAGTGTAGGCAGTTATACTCGTAGCCGACAAATAGTATGCGAGTGCTGGAAATCTCGGAATCAAATCAGGCTCAGTATCGTAAGATATTAAATGATATTGTTTGCTGTCTGCATAGGCTTTGATGTCTGCTCTTATATTTTTTAATGTTTTCAAAATTTCTTGACCTAATCCCATTTCTCTTTTAATAATTTTAAAACAAACTCCACGAAGCAGTCAGGACACGCCTCTCTTATCTCGCCTCTCTCCAAGAGAATTTCGCTATCCTTACCGCAATAGGCGCACTTCATTTAAATCCCAAACTCTTTTCGCCTGCAGCTCAGACTAATCTCCCTCCCCTCCTACCCCCACCGTCTTGGGTGGAATAATGCCTGATTATATATTTCTATTTAGATTTCTCCTTATTTCTGGACTTCTATATAGATTATGTATTTCTCCGTATTTAGCATATAGGATTTCATAGGATATTGAGGATGCATATAGGATAAGTGGATAAGCGTAGGCATATTGAGAAGGATAAAGATTTATGTGTGCGAGCATAGGATTATGGATTTCTATATAGGAAAGGAAGTGAGTTTCTGGGAAATTTCATGTGAGGCTCTTAATCTCAAGCATGACGCTTTCCTTATATTTCTATATATTCTATGGCGAATGTCAAGCAGCTTCTAAATGCTTTATGAGAAGGATAGGCGTCTATATAGGATTTATAGGCTGGAGCGGGATTTATGGATTCTATATAGACCTATGCGGATGTCAAAAAATTTCACTAGAGCGATGCGTTATCTATATAGGATATGGACTTAGCGTTTGTCAATATATAGTCGGTATGAATCGCTTTGAGACGCTTCACACTTAGCATATTCATTATCCTTTTTGGCTTATGGTATTGAAAGAATTTTTTCAACAAGGCATATATTTAAATACCCTCCTTAAGATATAGGATATTGAAGGGAAACAAGAATGAGGATGAACGCCGAAAGGGCGGGACGATTTCCCTTCCGAGAGGGTGCGTGAAAATGGCCACAAATAAGACGGCCGGGAAGAAAGCGGGGAAGGGAAGTGGCGAGCCCTTCCCAAATGTTGAGGGAACGCCCGAATTGTCGGAAGAAGAGATAACGAAAATCCTACAGGCGAGGCAACAATATGAAAGAGCGCTAGAGATGGCGAGGAAATACGAGGAAATGCTGAAGACGGCTGAACAAAAGAAGAAAGAAATTAGACCCGCGGTATTCAAGGAAATCAAGGAAAAATACGGCATAGATGAAAAGGAAATCAGGCGAGCATTCAAGGAAAGGGAAAGGAAAAAGGAAATCATAGATGCAATTATTGATGCAATAGAAAAAGAGGGAAGCAAAGCATGCGAGGGCAAACAATTCAAAGAATACATGGACGCATGGAAGAGAATTCGCACTATAGAGATGATGGCAGAAGAAGATGTAAAGAAAATAGCGGTGTTCATAGATGATGCACGGCGGTTTATTGAGGGGAGGATGGCTGAAGAAGGCAAAAAACAAATTCATCACACAGGGCGGATGTCTGCCGAGGCGAAAGAGATGCTGAAGCATATAAGAGATGAAGGTGGAAGAATAGGATGGAAAGAATTTCTGCAGTGGAGCAAGGAAACATTGGCATTAGATAGCGACACAATAAACAAGCGAAGATGGCAATTAATCACAAAGGGGTATTTGACAAGAGAGGGCAATGAATTAGTGCTTACGCAAAAGGGATATGCGAGGCTTGAGGAGGAGGGATATTAATCCCTCTTCCTTATTTTTTTGAAATAAAAAAGAGGGAGAGAACAATGGGAGAAATTGAGAGAAAGATATGGGAGGAAATACAACAAAACGAGGATTTCAGAAAAGCATTAAACGAGAGCATGAAAAAGATGGCCGAGAAATTAGCGGACATCTCATTTTTTAGCGAGACATTTCGGAGATACAACGAAAAGATAGCGAAGGGCGAAATTGAGATATACTAAGGAGGCGAAAGATAATGAAAGAAAGGGAAATAATGACTTCCATAATAGCGATAATACCGAGAGATTTGAGAGGAAAGGGAATAATAGCATACATGGAAAGGCCCTTAGCGGCGATGGAAGTCAACGAAGAAGTAATAAAACCGCCTTGGCGAGAGATACATGGCTGGTGCCGGCGATGTAAAGAATTTCATAATTTCATGGAAGCGGACTTTTCAATAAACAATAAACAACAACATGGCATAAAATATGAGTGCGTTAAGTGCGGGACAAAATATAGAAAGAAAACAATTTTAAGGGGGACAATAAGACATCTGGAAGATGCCTATGCAGATATAGAATTTTAATCTTTCTTTTTTATTTTTTGGTCGTTTTCTATATAGATTTATATAAGAACTTATAGGATATGTATTTCTTGGTAGCAAGCAGAAGGCATTATTTGGCAACAGTGATTTCTTTGAGTATTAGGATAGCATAACGGTCCTGGCATTATCAAGCAGCCTTCTCGGAGTGTTAATTTGATATTTCATAACGGTCCTGCGTGGCAGAGAGCGATTCGTGGCAAAGAGCACCTGCATAACCATTAGCAAGGCATAACGGTGGAAGAATTCTCTCAAAAGATAAACAAAAGCGGGTCCTGAAAGTTGGCAAAGGCAGGCAGGGCAGATTGATTTCTTGAGGCACGGCGAAAATCCCCTTTTCAATGAGAGAAGGATTTAAATACCCTCTTAAAGAATAGATTAATGCGATGTGGGGAAGAAAAGAAAGAAGGGGAAGGGAAATCATGGAAGCATGGAAGCCGAGAATCAAGCAAACCGCAGAGGCAATCTTAAATGGTGCAGAGGTAGTCGGAAGGGCAGTGTTGTTCGTGGTAATAGTGCTTGCGATTGGATTGTGTGTTGTGGGGCTGTTGTATGCGATAAAGGAGGTGATGTGCTAATGGATGAATGGGAAGAGCAAAGAGTAGTAGAAGCGCTCAGAGCGATATTCAGAATCCCAGAGCATTGGCACTTTGACCTTATAAAATTGAGGCAAGCAAATGCAATTCTGCGAAACATAGCAAGGGAGGGCGATTTGATACTGAGAGGCGACAAGAGCCATGATTACGGCGAATATACAGTCCTATACAAACGAGTCTATGTCCGCTTTCTAAGTGGAAATGAATACTTCGTTGCAAACATTGCATTGACCGAGGATGATTACGAGCATCTGCCGAAGCATGTGATAGTAGAATGAGCGTATGAGGAGGTGGTGAAGGAATGGCAAACAGAGAAGAGGCAATAAGGCGAATAGAAGAGACGAAGAGGAGAATAATGAAATTGGTTGAGCAAGCGCAGAAGGCGTTTGAGAGTGCGGACCGAGCAGAAAAACAGTTAGAGAGAGCAAGAGAGAGAGCGAGTAGAGCACGGAGGAGGAGGCAGCGAATAGTGCAGAGGTTTTTGAGCGAATACAGACGGATAACAGGGTTAAGCGTAAGGCAAACGCAATGGGCAGTCAAGTGGATGAGCATGAATCTGGACCCCGAGGCAGAGAGAAAGACATTTGAGAGCCGAAAGCAGATATTTAAAGAGATGATAGACGGAGCGGAGGACTGGGCGGATATGATGGCAGCTATAAACAGAATAGCATACGAAACGAGGCGGGAGATAGCATTCAAGAACTTGGCGAATTACGAGGAATTGCTAGAGGCAGCGGGGAGGCTTGGATACCTCACGGATGATGAAGTGGTAACGATTTTGAGGTATGGCGGGAAGGAGGTGGATTAAGCCTCCTTCCTTATTTTTTGAGGAGGTGAGCTTCTTCTTTTTTATTTTTTGGTGATATAAAAAGCCTATTATTTCCTTTCTTTTTATTCTTCTTTGCCCACCTTAAAAGGTGGAGAAGAAGCAGGCATTATTGCCTTGCTTCTCTCTTTATAACTAGCGATTTATGGCCTGTTTTTATAAAGATATTTGCTGGCTCATAACATTCCTTTGCTGGTTATATATAAATGGCAGGCCCTTTTCTTTTTTTATTTTATAGGCCGATCCTATATATAGGCTTTGAGGTAAGGAATTCCTTTGCCTCTCGGCAAGCACAGGAATTTCCTTTGCTCTTTGTTTTCTTTTTCTTTTTTTCTTGGCTGGCTGGATCTAGCTGGCCTCTTTTTTATAGATCCCTTTTTTTCTTGGCCTGGCCCTTCATATATACCCCAAAGATTCTGCTGAAATTCAATTTTGGTGAGAGATAGGAAGAAAAGAAGAAAAATGGTATGAGTGCGTGGGGTTAGCAACTTTTGATAAGATTGTTGCTACTCATTCTCTTCGCCAATTCCTGCCCCACTTCTTTGCTAAATCCCACGGCGTCATACCATAGCGCTCTTTATTTACTCTCCACACTATCCTCCGCCATCTCTTCTCGGATGTCTTAAACAAGGATAAATAAAATCGCTCCAGCCTCCTATCCTCCATTTTGCTCACCTCCCAAATTTTCCTCTATAGCCTTATTGAAAAATCCTTTCTATTGAAATAATGTGATCCGCTCATCATCTCTCAATCTCTTGCCATCTTCCGCCATTTTTCAAAAGGGCGAGTTTGGTAAGAGCTGGCGGATCTCGCACCAGAAACGATTTCCGCCTCCAAATACATCTATATATCCCCACCCATCTTTTGCTAAGAACTTTAAGGTTTAAATTTGAGATCCAGATTTGACATGTAAAAGATATTGAGGGAGAGGCGAGATATGAGCAAAAGCAAGGATTTGGCACGAGATAGAAATTCACAACCCTTCAATGCATAACGCAGACACAAACACAGAGCATTCCATGACAGAGGTCCTGAAGACGGCAACTAGCAGGCAAAGGCATCCAGCAAAAGCATAACGGGAATAGATAATCACGGGTCCTGAAACCGCCTTGTGAAATTCCTTCTTTTCCAAAATGGCAAGCGGAGAGCTGAGATCCGAGGCACCAAAAACGCACCAGAGGCGCCCTTTCAGAAAAGTGAAACCGCTTGGCGAAAACCGCCCTTTTTGAAATTGGGCAATTCTGGTGCGAGTTTGGCATCTTGGAATGACTTCTGGCGCCTCAGAAGCGCCCATTTGACGATCCATCTTGCGAAACCCCTTCTTTCCCTAAAAGAACAAAGCAGAGCAGAGTTTGAGAATTCTTGGCAAAAATGAGGCAAGCCACACATGGCTGAAACAAGTGCTGCCAAAGAAGGATTTTCCGCTAGCCTTTCGCTCATATCTCTGCTCTGAGCCTGGTTAATAAGATTTGCCTTAAAAGATATTAAGTATGTATATCCCTTCCTGTCTCTACTCTCTATATCTCTATATATAGCGGGTGAAGACCTACGGCGAAAGAAGCGTTTAGAGCATGGAAAGGATTTCCTTTCTTCCTTCCTATATAGATATGGATATGCGAGGGGAAGAAGGGATATATGGAAAGGGGAAAAACGCAAGGAAAGAGGAGACCGACGACAGCCTCATATACATAAGCTTACGAGACGGAGACGCAGAAAAAGTGATATTCGTGAAAATCGTTGGCAGAGTGTCAGAAATAGCCATGGGGCGATGCCCTGCATGTGGTAGAAAAGTAAATCATCTTGGCATACCTGGGACGCCTTATTTCCAGTGCTTGGCGTGTGGAGCGGTTTGTAGGGAGCGTGAAATAGTGCGAGAGAGTATTAGGAGGTGGTGGCTGTGAAATTCTGTGAGATGTGCAAGTATTGGGATGGCAAGCAGTGCGGCCACGAAAATCGTGCCTTCGTTCAGAAAGACGAATATGGGTGCCAGTATTTCAGACCAAAGAGCGAACAGGCGGCAAGGGAGGCGCTTCGGATACTAAAGGGAAAGGAAAGCGAGCTGAAAGAGGAAACGAC
>Ga0190316_1000492_pt1 | contig 11776 bp, 10 predicted proteins | sample 48701112_MG_FD_161663 | JGI IMG/M metagenome (GOLD analysis project Ga0190316, IMG submission 161663) | Hydrothermal vent sediment bacterial communities from Southern Trench, Guaymas Basin, Mexico - 4870-11-1-2_MG | ecosystem: Environmental > Aquatic > Marine > Hydrothermal vents > Sediment ... | reverse complement strand
TTAAGGGCTATCCACTTGAGGGGTTCCTGTATTGCCTTAACAACAATTTCGCAACCAATTCTCTCATCACCCTCAAGCTTCTCTGCCAGTTTTTCAAGTTTTGGTATTGCCCTTATAAATGCTGTTCCACCACCCGGGATGATTCCCTCTTCAACAGCGGCCTTGGTGGCATGGAGTGCATCCTCAACCCTTGCCTTTTTCTCCTTCATCTCCACCTCTGTGGCAGCACCAACCCTGATAACAGCAACTCCTCCGGAGAGTTTTGCAAGCCTCTCCTGGAGTTTCTCCCTGTCATAATCAGAGGTTGTCTCTTCTATCTGTGTCTTTATCTGCTTTATCCTTGCCTCTATATCCTCTTTCTTGCCCATACCATCAATGATGGTGGTATTATCCTTGTCAATCCTCACCTTCTTGGCACGGCCAAGGTCACTGAGCTGTGCATTCTCAAGTTTCATTCCTGCTTCCTCAGATATCACATTGCCACCTGTGAGGATAGCAATGTCCTTGAGCATCTCTTTTCTCCTGTCACCATAACCTGGAGCCTTGACTGCAGCACACTGCAATGTGCCACGCAGTTTATTCAGAACCAATGTGGCAAGTGCTTCCCCTTCCACATCCTCTGCTATGATGAGGAGTGGTTTACCCATCTGTGCAATCTTTTCAAGAAGGGGAAGGAGGTCCCTCATTGAGGATATCTTTTTGTCATGAATCAGGATGTAGACATCGTCAAGTTCAACTTCCATTTTCTCAGGGTTTGTAACGAAATAGGGAGATATATAACCCCTGTCAAACTGCATACCTTCAACCAGTTCAAGTTCTGTTTTCAGGCCCTTACCTTCCTCAGCTGTGATAACACCATCCTTCCCAACCTTGTCCATTGCTTCTGCAATGATCTCACCAATCTCCTTATCATTGTTGGCAGAGATGGTGGCAATCTGCTCTATTTCCTTCTTGTCCTTCACCTCATCGGATATACTCTTCAGGAATTCAACCACCTCATCTACCGCCTTCTCAATCCCCCTCTTCAGTGCCATTGCATTTGCACCTGCTGTCACATTCTTCATTCCCTCTTTGAATATTGCCTCAGCAAGCACAGTGGCAGTTGTGGTTCCATCACCAGCCACATCACTTGTCTTGGATGCCACCTCCCTTACCATCTGTGCTCCCATATTCTCAAATGGATCTTTTAATTCAATCTCTTTTGCCACTGTAACACCATCTTTTGTTACAGTGGGTGCTCCCCATTTTTTCTCAATCGCCACATTCCTTCCTTTGGGTCCGAGTGTCACCTTCACTGCTGATGCAAGTTTTGTAACGCCTTCAAGAATGGCTCTTCTTGCTTCCTCTGAGAACTTTATATCCTTTGCTGCCATAGTTCACCTCCTTATTTTACTATTGCCAGAATGTCATCCTCATTCAGGATGAGATACTCTTCTCCATCAATCTCCACCTCCGTGCCTGCGTATTTACCAAAAATCACCTTGTCACCCTTCTTCACGGGGAGTGGATCATCATCCTTTGGAACATCGGCGACCTCAATAACCTCACCCATCTGGGGTTTTTCTTTTGCAGTGTCAGGGATAATGATGTTCCCAACCTTCTTCTCCTCTTCCTCAATCCTCTTAACAAGAACCCTTCTTCCAACTGGTTTAACCTTCATATACACCTCCTTTTTATTGTTTACCCTGAAACACTAATATAATTAACTCAAGTTTCAGATATGTCAAGACCTGAAAGACAAAATCTTAAAAAGAAATAACGCTTTAATAATCAGAGGATTAGAGAATATCAGATAAAAATTTATAATAAAAAAATAAAAAAATGACTTTAAGATTCAATATTAACACCAATTGTATGTTTTTGTTGACTGTGTGTTTTATTGGGGTAAAATAAAATTCCACACAAAAAAAGAAGGTAGGTTGATGGGAAGGATTGGAATTGGTCCTGGGCTCACACTCCTGATAGGTTTCCTCATGTACTCCTTTTACATTTCCCCTTTTTTCAAGCAATTTTGAACAACCCCTTTTGTGTTTTAATTGAGTGATAAATGCGTGTCCCAATCTAAAGGAGGATAACATGAAAAACTATTTTATTCTCTAAAAAGAAACCCTTCAGTTTTAAAAATTGATTTTGTTATAAAAAAGGCTAATGAGGCATATATAAAACTGGAGACTATTGTGATTATAAAATTTGAAATATTTACTTCACCCACAAGAATCTCTTGTTGGAGCAGAGCTATATTCAGCACAGGGATCATAAAGAGTTTAGGAGTAGGTTGGGTGAGCCTCATTACCGAAAGTACTGCAAGCAGTATAACCAAAAAGTAAACGTAGAGGCTATAACCATCTGCTTCCTTCCTGCTTTTTGCAATTGCTCCGATTAATGTAATTACTGAAGAAAATAACCATATTAAAGGTAGCATAACTAATAGTATAAGAATGCAAGATAACCAGGGAATAGAAGCAGAAGAAGATAACTCATATCCAATTATAGAAAACCCACTGGAAAATGTAATCATAAGCCCTACGAGCCCGGATATTGTGGACAAAAGCGAAAGAATAAAGATAGAAAGAGTTTTTCCTATGACTATTTCGGACCTTTTAACATCTGTTACAAGAAGTGTTTCTAATGTTTTCCTATCCTTCTCTCCTGCTGTAATATCAAGACCTGATGTCATTGCCCCAGAAAATGCAATTAGTATAAGGATATATGGTATAATAGTCCCCAGAATATATCCTGCCATCTTTTTGGCAGAGGCAATATTGTTTCTTTCGGTAGTAAAAGGTTGAAGTATATTTTCATTTATTCCTCGCTCTTTAATTCTTTTCTTAATAATATCTTCTTTATAATTAGTTAAAATTCTTTCTATCCGTTCTAAAGCATTTTTTGAATCTTTGCTTGCTCCATCGTAATAAATAAGAATTCTTTTAAGATATTTCGTGTAATCTATTTTTAAAACTACCTCTACCCCTTTCTTTTTTATTGATTCCACTGCATTTTTACATTCTAATAGTTCAAGATTACCCGCATCTTTAATAAGCCTGCAAATGTTATTATCTGCATCAGGATTAATAACACCGATTTGATAAACAACTTGTTCCTCTTTTACTTTCTCCCTCACTGTAAAATATCCCATTGCCATAAATAGTATTGGATAAAGAAAGAGTGGGGTAATTACCACAATGATGAAGGTCCTTTTTTCCCTTAAATTGTCCAGGATTTCTTTTTTAACTATAGTCCATATTTTCCTCATTTTCCTCCTTATCGGATATTAAATCCATAAATATCTTTTCTATTGTATCACATTCGTATCTTTTTTTTATTTCTTCTTTTCCACCAACTTCAAGTAATTTCCCTTTATATAGAAAACCTACACTGTCACATAATTCTTCCACCTCGCTCATCACATGGGTTGATAAAAGTATGGTTTTCCCCTCAGATTTTGATCGTCTGATGAATTTTGCAACCGACCTTCTTGCAAATATATCCAGCCCTGTTAGTGGCTCATCAAGGATAAACACTTCTGGATTATGTATAATTGTCCTTCCAATAGATACTTTCTGTTTCATTCCATCTGATAACTCGGAAATCCTTCTATCCATTATATCTTCTAATTTGAGTATTAAATTTATATTTTTAATTCTTTCCTCTATCTCATTATCTTTCATATTATAAAGCCTCCCAAAATAGTAAAATGTTTCTCTGGGTGTAAGCCTCTCATATAATCTTGTTTCTCCAGTTAGAAACCCAACAATTTTTTTAATCCCATCGGGATTTTTACTTACACTTACCCCTTCAACAACAACATCGCCGCTTGTTGGTTTAAGTATTGTTGAGATTATTCTTAGTGTGGTTGTCTTTCCTGCGCCATTTGGGCCTAAAAGTCCAAATATCTCGCCTTTATTCACAGTGAAATTCAGATCATTGATGGCTATCACCTTTTTCCCTCCTCTTTTTTTATATATCTTTGTAAGATTTTTTATCTCTATTGCAGATGTTCCCAATCCTCCTCTCCTTTATCTAATTTTTACCGTGAAACCAGCATTTATAGTGAGCGGGAGTTGAGAAATGGCCTTCTGTTCCCCATTTTTATTATAGTAAACATAACCATAAATGTTATTGCGGTTAAATATATTAGTCACCCCTATGTATTGATAATAATCAAATTTGAAACCCAGGAATTTCTGATCTACCTGCTTGGTATCAATTCTGACATCGCATCTGAAATAGTCAGGGAGTCTCTGTGAATTTATAGGGGTTGACTCAAGAAGAAGCCATCTTTTGTATTCGGGAAAATAGGTTAGAGGGGTGTAAGGTTTTCCACTGGCATATTTAAATGAAAAGCTATAAATGGTTTCATCATTGATAAGGGAACCAAAAAAGAACTTAAATATACTGAATAAAGTATTTTTATTCAGTTTATCATACCAGGCCATCCCCTTGAATTCTACCCTGTATCCACCATTGGCCCCGACCATTAATCTCTGGTCATAATCACCAGGACAGAATTCACCAGTTCTTAAATCCTGTTTTTGTGACTTCATCCATGAGAACCCTATGTTAAAAAAGCCATCTTTATAAAATTTTCTCTGCAGGAAAACTTCTACCCCATACGAGAATGCAGATTGTGCATTTATGTATACATTTGACCAATCGTCTGGTTCAGGGGTGGTATAGGCTTTATTCACAGGAAGGTTGTAATATCGCTTGTCATAGCCTTCTATAGAGAGCTTTGTCCTTTCGGTGAGTAGATGGGTTATACCAGAAACCACAGCATCAGCATAATAGTAACCAAGTTTATTCTCTTCAGGATTTTTTGCAATGAGCAAAAGTGAGGGTGATTGATAGTGCCTACCTATTCCAATATACCAGGTGGAAAAGGGTGTAAAATGATAGGTAAGGAATAATCTTGGACTGAAAACATCCTCATTTATGAAATCAAACCTATCCCATCTTATGCCTGCCTCCATTGTAATCTTTCCTATATCTTTTTTATAATTTATATAACCATATTTCATGAAGGAAGGTATTGTATCAAAACTCCTGTCCGAAACAACCTCAACAAGGGAACTATCAATCACACTATCTATATTAACAGAGTCATAAGTGTAATAGAAGATACTTTCGGGTTCTGTCATTAGAGAATAGTGATAAAAAATCCTTTTAAATCCGATGCCACCCTCAATTTCCCCCCAGAACTGTTTTCTGAGCATATATAAAGAGATAGAAATTTTACGATTTGAAGTAGTGTTCTGTAAAACCTCTTTATCATTCCTTAGAGACTTAAAATTCCAGTCCCAGGTATTCTGGGTTGCATAGGCAGTGACACCTATGGAACCATTACTTGTGAACCTGTTTATATTAATTACAGCATCTAACATTCCATTTCCAAGCACCGCACTCACATTCTCTCCCCTCTTTTCTATACTATCTATCTTCATATAATTGCTTGCCCATATCCATGTAATAGAGAGGCTGTAATCCTTTTTATTATGAGAAACCTTTCCCTGGATACTGTTCATGCTCATATCCTCGGGCAACAAAATGTCTTTTTTAACAAGAAATTCCCTTATTTCCTTATTTTTAAGAAAGAAAGGTATGCCTGTTCTTTCTGCTCCAAGATTGAATGTAATTGAAGGAATAAACAAAGGTCCCTCTAAGTGAATCTTTCCTCCAGATGCAAAATCCGGCTCAATATCCACCTGAATCCTCTCTTTATTTCCAGGTTTTATAGTTATATCAAATACAGAGGATATCTTGTCCCCAAACCTTACCGGTAATGTACCATAATAAAAATGGAAATCCTGAATCATAAAAGAGTTTAATACAGAATATCCTCCTCCCATTCCCTCCATTTCAGGGAAATAATTCAGATTCTCCACCTCCATTCTGTCAACAACAATAAGATTTTCATCAGGATTACCGCCCCTTACAATAATATCGTTGGTGTTGTCACTTGCAAATATACCTGGATAGTTCTGAACTACCCTCTGCACATCACCTATTGAACCAGGGGAATAGTAGATTTCATTGGAAGAAAGGGCAATTGAAGAGGGTTTTTCAAGGGTCTCCTTTGTGTAATAAGGGGCCTTTACCACTACACCTTTAAGTGCTATTGAAGATGGTGAAAGCTCAAAAGTAACCTCCGTGACCTTACCAGGAAATATTTCTACAGGGGATTTTGTTATTGGGGTGTATCCTATAAAACTAACCTTTATACTATACATACCTGGATCCAGCAAAAATTTTGCAACTCCGTTAGAATCTGTAATCCCTCCTGTTTTTGTTCCCACAACCATAACATTTGCATAGGGAAGAGGAGCATGTGTCTGGGTGTCTATAACCTTGCAAAGTGCAATACCTTTATTGGTACAGAGCAGAAGAATTAATAACATCTCATTCCTCCATTTTGTATTGTTCTAATATGTCTTTTATCAGAAGAAAATTGAGTTTTCCTGCATTCTCCTTATCAAATTCCCCACCTGCCTTTTCTATTATCTTTTTTTCATCTTCGTTCAGTAAGGAATCAGGCCAGTATTCCTTTGAGTAAAAAGATTCTTTCCCAACAATACTGTTAAGTGAAGAAATAAATAAAATTTTCAGACTTTCTGGTGGCTCCCCACTATTCCACAGTATAAGAGATTTGATAAATGTAGTGTCCTCAAATTGAATCAACCTGGAGAGAGGAACTTTCGGCTTTTCCTCCATACAAACCTTTAAATCCTTTAACAGTTTCTCCCAGTTCCCTACATCTTTTATTGTAAAAAAGTTGTCTGCACCCTTGCTTAAAACTTGATTTAAGGCCCTATATAAAGAATCCCGGGACTCTTTACTAAACTTAAAGTCAAAATAAAGTGTCCATTTTAATGAACCATGTCTGTCAAACAAAAGACAGGAAATTTTATCCTTATCAGTATAGTATACCTCTTCAAAATCACCATCAAAATCTATCAGTACGGGTTTTCCTGCGTTTTGTTTCTTCAGGGTGGAAAGAACCACGTTTCTTACCAGACTATTATTTTTATATTCAGAAAGATCCAGGAGTTGATAGACTCCAAGAACATTATTCTCAAGTTGCCGGGCAAAAGAATCCTCAATAAAAAGCCTTACCTCTTTGGAAACCCTGGATTTTTTGAAGTTCACACTTATAATAAGTGTATGATCGGATTCTTTTATGAGATTGTTAAAATAAATTTGGTTACCTTTCACATCATACAATACAATCTCCTTTGCGGTTCCCGATAGATGAAGCACCAAACACATCAGCCACACCATTTTTACCTCCTTTCTTTCCTTATCCTTATCAAAGTATAACCATCGCTCATAAACCACCCTATCTTGTATGGTAGGATTGAAAAAAGATGCAAAACAAAACAACCATATAAAACATATGATATTCCTTTCTTAAAGTCAAGCGGTAGATTCAAAGGCGCAAAAGAAAGCATTAAAAAAGAAATCAGTATTATCACCAGGGGAATCAGTGGTGGAAGTAAAAAAATTTTTACAAGATTTAAAAAGTTTTCTCTATTAGTCAACAAAAACTTTACTTTTTGTCTCAGTAAAAATGCGGGAACCCCAAGAAAATTTATATTTTCTACTTCTACTACAACATCTTTGCAGCATTTACTGTTTTTAGCAAAAAGGAAATGAAGAGACTCCTCAAGTGAAATTGAAATTAAAAGGGCTGTATAAAATAAAAGGGGCATTAAGTTATTAAAAACAATTGCTATAATCACCAAAACAAAACCCGTTATTGCCGAATTAAAAATAAGTTTGCCAAGTATGGTTAAAATAATAAGTAGTAAATTATCATGTTTTATTTTATATATATTATTTTTATTACTCAAAATATATTTTCTGGATCTCACCATAATAATTACCCTTTCCTTTATGAAAATGCTGGAACAAGCTTTTTTGGTAACGTGTTGGATGATGGATCGATTCAACGACATAGTCATAATAGAGGGCACGGATTTCTTCATGTGTTAAATTTTCTAAATCCATGACTGGATTATCAACGCTAAATCTTTCATAGCTTTGCTCTACTATCCTAAGGATTCCAGATTTTTCCGGGAATCTCCATATATATGTACCAGGATAAGGGACTGTTATACCTACTACAGCAGCTATACCGTATTTATCCTGCAAATACTTAATAAATTTAAGTGTTTTTTTAACACTTTTTCTTGTATCACCGGGTATTCCTATCATAAAGCTACAAGCAACTGAAACTGGATTAAGACCTGCATCAATTACATACTTAATAGCATTTTCTACCTGTACAAGGGTAATACCTTTCCCCATACGATCAAGCACTCTTTGATCCCCTGACTCTACTCCAAATTGTAAACCAATACAACCTGCCTTAACTATTTCCTTAGCTAACTCAGGTGTAATTACATCAACCCTTGATTCAGCAGCCCACTTTATTTTTCCTTTTCTTAGATATTTCAGAAGTGTCATAAGTCTTCCAACATTGGCCGTAATCGTATCGTCTCCAAAAAATATCTCGTTGTTTTTGCTAAGTGAGGAAATATAGTTGCATTCCTCTATTACATCTTCAACACTCCTCATTCTATAAGTTCCACCAGACATAGCGGTTGCAGCACAGAATTTACAGCCACCAGGACACCCTCTTGTTGTAATAACAACATTTCTTGATGGTGTTATTTCCTTTAATTTCATCAAAATACCATCAATGTCTGGAAGATTCCTTTCTGGAAAAGGTAAAACATCCAAGTTTTTTATGAAATTTCTGTGCTTATTTTTTACTATTTGATTGTTTTCTTTATAGGTAATACCATCAACCTTACTTAAATCACATCTTCCTCCAAGAATGCAATCTAAAAGTTCATAAAAGGTAATTTCACCTTCATGCCTTACTACAACGTCTACACAACTTTCTAATAGTGTTTCTTCATCTGTGAAAGTAACATGGGGTCCACCCATGACAACTGTAGTGGAAGGTAGAATATTTTTTACAATTCTTGCAAGTCTGATACCATTATTATAATTCTCTGTCATTGTTGAAAAGCCAACGACTTTTGTTTTTTTTCTTTTGATGTATTCGGAAAATCTATTTATGTTTTTCAAGCCATTATATAGATTTAACCCATATACTTTATTAATACCTTTCTTTTTCAAATATGAAATCAAGTATCCAATTCCCAAAGGATCAGTTGTGGTTAAGGAAGGGAACAGCATCGACATACCAGGGTAAGGGGAAGGTGGAACTATTAAAACTGCATCTGCAGATTTATTCATCTTTATCCTCTCTAATTGCATTAAGTTTTTTATAAGGGAAAAGAGAATTATAGTCAATAATAATTACATCTTTTTGTTCAAATTGATCCAAAAACTCTATGATATCTTTTTCAACTTCTGAAATTGAAACCTCCTCATATTTTTTGCTAATTATACTTGCTATATCTCTTATTGTTCTTCTCCCATCCATTAATAACCATATTTCTGATGCTACCTCATTCAGGATATATTCTCCACTAACTCCCGCTACCTTTACAATAGGATTATTCCCTTCATTTGTATCAAGAAGTCTCCATTTGCATAGATATTTATATGGAACAACCGATTCTGTTTTTATTTTGTATCCCATAATTTTATTTATTGAATTGAACCAGAGGGAAATTTCCCTCTGGTTCAGGGTTCCGCTTATGCAGCTGCAGCTATAGCCAGTACTATGTATGCTGCCGCTACTGCAGCAGCAGGTATAGCGTTTGCATCAAACACTTGAGGTTCGTAAGAAGATACTTCTTTTGCCACAGGCTTCGCATACTTCTTTTGCATTTTCACCTCCTTTTGGTTTTTTGTTGATTTACCATATATCCATAATACATAATGCAAATTCTGTTCCAGAACTGGGATTTTCTTAATCCTTTGAAAATCAAGGTATATTCAAATTTTGAAATATTCCTGACTGTGACAAAAAGTCACGCCTGTTTTAAATATTTTTCTTCCAGAATTCTCTCAAACCCTTGCTATTCCTTGTTTTCACTGAGGTGTGATTAAAAATCACGCCAATTTGACTAAAAGTCACAGTTTATATTTCTTTACATATCTTGAGAGAACTTCTCTCCTTATCCCCAGTTCCTCTGCTGCCTTTGTTCTGTTGCCGTTGTGCTTTTTTAAAGCCTTCTTTATCTCTTCTTTCTTTAATGCCTCTATTTTCTCCTTTAATGTTTTTGGAACCTTCCCTCTCCCATCCCTTATCTCATCGGGTATGTCTTCTATGGTGATTGTATGTTCCCCTTTTATCTTTTTCACTGTTATTAGCCTCTTGAGAAGGTTCTTGAGTTCCCTCACATTACCAGGCCAGTGATAGGACTTAAGTGCCTCCATTGCCTTATCTTCAATCTTTATTCCTCCATCCATCTCCTCAAGAAGGCATAGTATAAGTTCCTCAATATATTCCCTCCTCTCCCTCAAAGGTGGAACATATATCTCCATACCGCCTATCCTGTAATACAGATCCTCCCTGAACGTCTCTTCCTTTATAAGCCTTTTTAAGTCCCTGTTCGTCGCACATATCACCCTGAAGTTTACACTCCTTCCCTTTACCCCTCCAATCCTCCATACCTTCATATCCTCCAGTACCCGCAAAACCTTCGCCTGAATCAGATAGGGCATATCCCCTACCTCATCAAGGAATAATGTCCCTCCCTCTGCAAGTTCAATTAAACCAGGCTTTCCCTTTTTGTGTGCACCTGTGAATGCACCCTTCTCATAACCAAAGAGTTCTGATTCTATTAAACCGTGGGGTATGGATGAACAGTTCACGGGTATAAACTCACCCTCCATCCCTCTTTCTCCATGTATCACCCTCGCTATCACCTCCTTACCTACACCTGTCTCCCCATGCAAAAGAACGCACCCCTCATATTCTATTGCAACCTTGATTCTACTCCTTAACCTCTCCCCGATGCCACGAAGAGATTCCAGCAAAGGATACTTTCCCATCATTAAACCTCCGGTTTTTTAATATTATAAATGCAAATTATATTCCAGATACTAAGTTTTTGAAAATGAATGGAATTAATTTCCTTATCACACTTAAATTGTGACATTTTTGTCACGCAATTTTTAAATTGATTGATTTTTAAGGAATAGACTGTGACTTTTCTGTCACAAATGGTGTGACAGGTGTGACATGTATTTAATGGATTTTCCTCTCAGGGATAAAAATTAAAATATCTGAAACAGAAAGATCCCTCACCCGTTTAATTTTCTCTTAATTGAAAATTCTGGGTATGCCTCAAAAAAACAGAAGTTTTTAGATATTCAGAAACGGAAAGGAGGAATTAGCAATGGTCTCTACAAAAGAAGATTTGCAAAGCCAAGGGTTCTTGACATAACCGTAATACTAATTAAGTTCCTTTCGTATAGAAATGATTATGAGGCAATGGGGTACAAAAGTTTTCCAATATCTTTTAAATTATACTTTTTACTATAACGCCTTTTAGTATAATTCCAATTTATTATTGCTTATAACTTAGATGTATTCAATGTTCCACTCTTAACATATTGACATATACCTGATGACTTTCTGACATACTCTATCCTATCTCCACCGCTTATCACAAGACCCCTGTTCTCAACTCTCTTTTTGTAAAATCTCTTTGATCTGCTGTTCAAGCAAAGGCTATATGCTCACTGCTTTTTATTAAAAACTCTGTTTCATCCTTTATATGTTTGAGGTACTCAATCTCCCCTGACAAATATAACCTCCTCCATAATATAAGGTTTAAGATAGGGGCTGAGA
>Ga0190316_1000491_pt1 | contig 11782 bp, 16 predicted proteins | sample 48701112_MG_FD_161663 | JGI IMG/M metagenome (GOLD analysis project Ga0190316, IMG submission 161663) | Hydrothermal vent sediment bacterial communities from Southern Trench, Guaymas Basin, Mexico - 4870-11-1-2_MG | ecosystem: Environmental > Aquatic > Marine > Hydrothermal vents > Sediment ... | reverse complement strand
CTATTTTGCGGCAAGGTTATAAGAAAGGGGGTAAAATACCTCGTTGCGAGAAATTAAGGATACGAACGGAAGACGGCTCTCGTGAACTGCAAGAGATAATATTCTATGATGTTTTTTGTCCTATTGCTTTTGCTGGTCTTACTATTGCTGATGATCAACTGCTTGACAGATGCATAAGCATTAATTTGGTTAGATCTAACAGATTTGAAATTATCAACAACAATATTAATACCAGATGGTTTAATAAAGATAAGATTGTTACTTGGGAAGGATTGCGTAACAGAATTGAGGAAACTATTTCTAAGGAAAAGGTTGAGGAAAGTTATAATCAACTTGGCGAATGTTATATACCTCTTTCTGGTCGTGACTGGGAATTGTGGTCTCCTCTGCTTGCTGTGATGCATTATCTAACTGATGGCAAACATTCTGATTTATGGGACGAATTGGTAGAGTATATGACTGAATATGTGAAGAAAAAACAAGAAGAAGATCTCAGTTCTTTTGACTTGCGGATTGTTGCTGAACTTGGAAAATTGGGGGACATTAGCAGGTTTCAGGCAAGCGATGTTGCAGAAATAATAAACCAGTCTGCTAGATCTGTTAAAGATCAAGTTAGTTCTCACTCTATAGGCCATGCTTTGAAAAGGCTCGGCATTTCTTACAAAGTTTCAGGCGGTAAAAAATATTATAGTTTAACAGATGAAGAATACAAACTGCTTAAACAAAGATTTGGAATTAATGATGAATAGAAAATTCTACAAGAAATTAGAGAAAATTCTAAAGAGGAAGAAAAGAAAACAAAAACATACATAATTCTTTCCCGAGCCTCTGCGGTTGGCAGTATTTAATATCTCTTGGCTATCCTCACATCTGTGAGTAACGCCCTGCCTCACCACCCACCCATAACCACCGCAGACAAAAGGCTGTTCGGGGATTAAAGCAACTTCTGCAACTTCACAGCCAAATAGGCCAATTCCTGCTCATTCAACTGGAATATAATCTGACTGCTTCCGCCTCCTTTCTGTCCATCTCTCATCTGCATTACTATATTTCCCGAATCTGTCCTTAATACACTCAGTGTTTTATATGTCTGGTTTTGTTCATTATAATGAACCAAATCTACCAGTTTTTCCCATTGCTGTTTCTGTGAATTTTGTTGTTTCTGTTGCTGATTTAAAGGACCCTGATTATACTTAACTAATGTATCATTCATTGTCAATCACCTCTAAACCTAATTTATTCCAAAATTCCTTCTCTGCTGCTTTCCTGATTATTTCTGCATATTCCTTTTCCTTTGCTTCCAATAATTGTCTTGTAAGCCAAATATCAACTTCCTCTATCATTTTTCCTCACCTTTCTTTTCGGCAATTGTCGTATATAACTGATTAATTGCTTCTGATATTATCTTATTTTTGCTCATTCCTAATTTATTATGCAATTCCTCTAATCTTGCACCTGTTTCCATATCTACCTGCACCAACAACCTATATACATATGTCATTCTGCATCACCCTTTCTAATAAGTGAACATTCAGGGCTATTAACCACCCATTCATCTGTTCGGTGAGTCACTACCATATATATATATGTATTAAGTTATATTTATAGTTTTCGGTTCTGTATTATATATATCATACTTTATACAACAATTGACGAAGTTTATTTACAATCATAAACAATACTATTTAAGCATTTGTTTACTTTCCTAAATAACCAGATAATTTTGGGGGTTCAGGGGGTTTACCCCCTGATAATAGAGGCAGGTTCTGCCCATTTAAGGTATGGGCAGGTTCTGCCGATATTTAAAATTCACTCCGATTTTTATATGAACACCGTTCAATTAAGTTGAATTATTCTCACATTGTATTTTTCAAATATTTTTATTAAACTATCTTCTACATGCCTACATAATGCAATCATCTCAATCTTTTCAGGATCTAGATTATACATTTCTGCAAACAAATCCCTGTAACATAGCAATTGTCCTAATTGACTGGGATTCATTCTCGTTTTTGCCTCAACAATTACATAATTACCATCATCTTTAGAAATGAAAATATCAGCCCTCAAACTGAAAATCCCGCTTAAAGTATTCACCACAACCTTGTCATCTGATAATACTTTTGTTTTAGGAATTGGCTTTTCAACCTCGTATTTTCCCTTAATGTCTGATTTCTTGATAAATTCCTCTACTAATTTTTTTTCTTCCCTTCTTCGGGTCATGATTTATTCTTCGTCTTCGTCACCATCTCCAAACATAATCATTTTTTGTTATTTCCGTTCATTCTCTCTATTTTTGCCTCCAATTTTCCTATTTTGTAGTTCAGCATTATCAACTGAACCCATGTTGCTATAAAACCACCCATAACCGCCGCAGTTGATAATCCGTCCATATTACTCCTTCACCTTTACAATTCTAATCTTTTCTTCCTCGCATTCGTCTTTTTCTTTCTTTATTTTCTCTTTTTCTTCTTCTATCTTCCTGCTTCTTTCTGCCATTTCCTTTATGTCTTTAACATATTCGGTTCCTTTGCTTCCGAAGTAGAAAGCGTAAACCATCATGATTATATTCCATACCTGATCTGGAATTGGCATGCAGAAAATTACTGCTATCAGTACCAGTATTGTTAAAAGAAACAACACGCACCTTCTTATCCCTCCGAAGACCTTTCTAATCCAACTCTCAGGTTCTTCTGGCATAATTAATCACTTCTTTATATATATTTAACTTCTCTTTCTTGTCGTTATCGTGTAAATCACAATAATAACCAATCCTGCTGCTGCAATTGCTGATGGCAAATTAGATGGCGGATAACCGCTCGTTCCCGTGTCTTCTTCCAAATAGAAACTTGTCCCGCTTTCTGCATCTAAGTTTATTACCGTTATGTTGCAGTATTCAGAGGCATTTGTTATTTTTATTCTATCTGCTCCTTCTGTGATCTTATAATTGCATTCCTTGAATGTTGCATTTCTTACAAAGAATGAACTTAAGAAAGTTGCATTTATATCCCCTGTTGATGTTGGTGTAATTGTTGCGTTGTGTTTGCTTGTGCATGTTGTTATGTCTAATCCTGTTCCTGAATAAATATAAGGCATTAAATAAAATGTTCCGATTGTTGTCGTGTTTGAATTTCCCGAGCTGTCATTTGCCGTTATTTTCCATTTTACTGCTTTATTGCAGGTATTGTTTGAATAACTAAAATTAGTCCATTTTGCTGTTGCTGAATCATTTAAATCAATTGTATCCACTGCCTGATAACTTCCTGTTATATTTACATATAAAATTGCTGTATCAAGTTTGTATCTTAAAATATATTCATAAACTTTATCATTACCCCTTCCTACTACATACAATTTAGACCCATCATTATTAAATGCTATTCCCTCTGGATTATCGTCTTGAGCGCCTATGCTTAAATAATCGTTATAAACCCCTGTACTTACATCATAAGCTGTAGATAAGTTGTATTCATAAACTTTATCATTAGCACTTCCAACCACATATAATTTAGTTCCGTCATTATTAAAAGCTATGCCAGTAGGAGTACCATCTTGAGAACTTACACTTAAGTAATCATTATAAACTCCTGTTGAAATATCATAAGCTGTAGATAAGTTGTATTCATAAACTTTATCATTAGCACTTCCAACCACATACAACTTACTTCCATCATTATTGAATGCTATTCCTTGAGGACTACTATCTTGAGAACTTACACTTAAATAATCATTATATGTTCCAGTAGATATATCATATGGTGTTGACAAATTATACTCATAAACCTTGTCATAATCTTCACCAACCACATACAACTTACTTCCATCATTATTGAATGCAATCCCACGAGTATGACCGTCTTGAGAACTTACACTTAAATAATCATTATATGTTCCAGTAGATATATCATATGGAGTTGTTAAATAATATTCATAAACATTATGATATTCTATTCCAACCACATACAACTTACTTCCATCATTATTAAAAGCTATGCCAGTAGGAGCACCATCTTGAGAACTTACACTTAAGTAATCATTATAAACTCCTGTTGAAATATCATATGGAATACTTCCCGGCGTCCACTTCGCCCTTAACTCAATATAATCCCCCATTCCGATATATGTTGCGTTCTGCCCTGCATTGCTGTATGTTGGACTTGCTTTTGCTATTGATATCATCATCAAAAGCCCAATTACCACTAACAAGAACCCGATTATAAACCAGACATCTCTTTTCTCTATCATAGTTTCCTCCTCATAATTATAAAGTGCGGTTTTATATATTTAGTAAAAGCATAGTGAATTTTTATTTCTTCTGGTGTCAATGCCCTGTTGTAAATGCGGACTTCGTCGATGAGACCGTGGAAAGGTCTAATTCCTACCGGTGAATCTCCTATGTTTAAATGGTTTTCTACAGAAGAAGGAAAAGTACTCTCATCCCACTCTTCCCAATTTCCATTTAAAAAGAATTTCCACTTCGTTCCTGTAATAATGAATGCTAAATAATTTCAACTATTTAATGTTGCAGTTGAAACAGAAACATGATATGCTTCACCTGCTGATAAATAAACTTTATAGTTTTCCGTACTTTTCAAATATATTTTATAGCCGGGGGCAGTACCACTCACGCTACTTGACTTATCAATTATGCGAGGATAAGTACTAACTCCCGCTCCTTTCGGATAAATCCACGCCTCAATCGTAATCGCATCAGTAATATTCAAACTATCATCACTCCCGCAATCCACATAATCATCTGTTCCATCAAACTTCAAAGCATATCCGAATTTTCCTCTAACCCAACTTGCTCCGTGAATTGTCCCGTTGTTCCCAAAAGGCGAAGAATCTTTTGCTGTTGAGCCTGTTCCCTCATTAAATCTCCAGTGTCCGACCAGTCCCCTTTGCGAGAACCTTATTATTTTCATAGTCATACGGCTTTGTATAATTTCTCAACTTCGCAGGGCTTGTTTTCTTTCTCATCGTGGAAGCACTTATGCAATTGGATATATGCATCATCTAAATCAAACCTCTTTTTCAATTTCTTTATCAATGCTTTTGCAATGTCATCTCTCTCTTCTTTTTTATCAAACCTCATCAAAACTTGTATTGCATATTTCATATCTGTCCTTCAACTACGCATTTAACGGTAACAGAGCTTGAATCGTTGTTTTTAACTACTATTCTCATATAATGAGCAAAATCGTTAATTCCTATTGCCTTTTTCACATTATTGACCGTGTATTCATAAGGAGTTCCTGCTGCATCGCACAAGTCATACCAGTTTGAATTATCATCTGAAAACTGAATGTAAACTGCACAATTCCCGGTTGTTGAGATTAACATTGTAACCGTTCTTAATTTGCTTATGTCTATTCCTGTATGAGTTACAACTGCACCCGCATCTACCGAAACAGAATCCATCACAACAAAATCCTTGTATTCCGTTCCTGCAATAACTTTTGCACATTCTGTATATTCATCATCAAAATATAATCCTATTGCTTCTGAACCAACAGCAGTAAAGCTTGCAGCTCCTCCTATTAATAATTTCAGAGTTTTTCCTGATTGCGCTGTGTTAGTTACATAAATCTTCTCAAATTTCTCTGGCGATGTCTTTATTTGCTTGATTTTGGTTAAATCTATTGAATCGTGTCCCGGATTGTCTAATTTTATAGAAGCATCGCCATCTAACGATTCAACTAAAATAAAATCCCCTGAAATATCTAATTCTTCATCTGTTCTTGCAGTTCCCAAATCAAAAGTTAGCTCTTGATATTTTTTGTATTCTACCATAATAATACTTCTTTATATTTATCTACTAGTCTCATCTCCCCAGCAGGCAATATCTACGGTGTTTGAACTTCCTGAAGTGTCTGTTATGTTAAAGACCAAATCAGAATCTCCTGTTATTTCTATTGGCGGATCTACTTCAAACACCTGAGCATTAGCTTTGTTTTTCAAGCATGTAGATTTTAAAGTTCCGCTCACATAATTGTAGTTTGCTGCTGTGTCTTTTATCTCGGTAATGCTGAATGCTCCTGTTGAGTTAAAGGTTATTCTCTTGATTATAAAAGTTCTTCCTGCTGATATGTCTATTGGTATCGTTCCTGAACCATTTGCGGAGAGAGACTTACTCCCACATTTAACTGCGAAGACCATAATCTATATTATTTTTATATAAAAGAAGAAATAAAATAAAAAAGGATTTAAGCGGAAGAACCAATTAAGCACATTGTAAGATTTGTGTCTGTTGCGAAAGCATTTGCAGTTACTAAATCAACTTCTAATTTTGTGTTTGCTGGAATGTTTAATGGTTCTTCAAATGTATAACCGTTCATTGTTGCGTGAACTCCTGTCTGATCTGTATTTCCACTTGTTAATCCACCATTAGAGCCAAATGCTACAAATGCGTCAGTTAAAGCCAAAGGAGCTGGTGCTATGAAAAGTCTCTGGTTGTCAAGTTTTATTTCTATCATTGCTTTTTCAAATAGTTTCAAAGCATCTGTTGTGTCAATATCGCTTGCTGGAATAAGCTCTATTCTTTTTAGCACGAAGTCCTTATCCAATTTGTTGGCTTCTGTCAAGTTTGTTACGGTTACTCCGTTAGATTTCTCTGTGTGAGTAAAAAAGCTGTGAGTTGTATTGCTTGTTCCTGTCGCTACCACATCATAATATACTTTGTCTGCCATATTTCATCACCTTCTAAATGGGTATCTCGTACCTGCTGGTGTTGAAGAAGGACCCAATACTCTGCCAACTGCTCCGCCAACTTTCTTGGCGTGAAGTGCCTCTGCAATTGGAACAACTCTGTTCATAACATTTTCTCTTGGTTGTCCCGGTGTCTTTGCTGGTAATGAAGGAACAATTCTGTCTAATTCGCTTGCATATGGTTCAAATCTTGATTGCCATTTGCCACCTGCTCCTGAAACTTTGTAAGCGTAAACATCTTGCGCTCCGCTTACTGCTGAACTGAAATCTGCCGCAGAAACTCTTTGAAGCCCTTTAAGCCTCAATTGGTTTCTTGCTGCTAATTCTACACCGGTTTGATAATTTCTTTCTGCATCTGCACTTTTAGAATTTCTGTCCCATTTCTCAGCTGCCTGAGCTGCATTTCTTGCCCACTCAGGAGCTGCATTCACTGCATTTGTTGCATACTTTCCTGCTATTTCCCCAAGTCGTTCTAAGACTCCCATAATATATAACATCTTTAGTATTTATTATTTTCGTTAATTGTCGTATTTTTATGTTTTTCTCACCAATCTCACAAATCTCTCAACCGTTTCATTTTCCTTTATATCAACTTCTATTTCTCTGTCTTCGTAGCCCTTGTATTTTAAAGTTATTGTGTAAGTTCCTTCTTCCAATTCAAATTTCTGAGGCGTCAATAATTTAGTATCAACTCCGTTTATGTAAATTGCTGCTTGACTTGGCCTAGATCTAATATGCAAATATCCTATCTTCATTCTTTCCAAATCAAAATGCACTTCTGCCCTTCCTTCTTCTTCAATTGTTACTTCTTTTGCATCTGGGATTTTGTATCCTTCCAAAGACACGGTTACGGCATAAGTTCCCGGCGGTAATTCCATTGTTTCAGAAGTAAGCAAATCTACTGGGTTGTCATTTATAATTATCTGTGCGTGCGTTGGTTTGCTCGTTACTCTTAATTTTCCTAACTTCTCTTTTGCCGTTAAATTAAGCATTACATCAATATCTTCATCTGAATAGTTCAATGCTCTTAATTTCTCCTTTGCCGTGTCTTCGTCTATTAATTCCTCTCTGTATGCTCTCAATATGTCCGTTTTTGTCATCTGCCTTTCTTTCTTTTCTTCCAATCTGCTTATTAAATTCTCATAATTCGTTATATTGTTCTCTGCTGCTACAAAAAATGCCTCAAATGTGCTGCCTATTGGATCAATATATTTTACGGTATCGTGGATTTGTTTTGTTGCATTTAGGATATTTTTATAGTTTTCTAATGCTTGCCTGACAACTTCAGGGTCTCTCGTTTGAGATGCCATATAAACTCCCATTCCCGCCGTCTGAACTGCCTCCTCGCATATAAATTCTGCAAATACTACCGTTCCAACAATTCCCGTAATTCCTTTTAATATGCTGCTTGCTTTCAATCCTCCTATTGTTGCTGCAATTGCTCCTCCCGCTCTTGTTAGTGCTCCTTTCGCCGTGTTTAAACCTAACTTGCTTGCTAAACCTCCCAAACCTCCCGCAAATCCTGCTGTTAAAATAATAACTTTTCTTTTCTTTGTTGGGTCATGTGGATCTGGAACTTCAATTCCGAAATTATCATTAAGCCATTCGTAAATTTCGTGGTATTTATCCGCCCAATCATCTAATCCAACCTGCCTTAATGCCGTTTCTATTGCCGGTTCCGGTATTTCCCCCTGCGTTTTTGCTGCGTCCAATTGCTGTTTTGCTATTTCGTTTGCTGCTGATAATTCTTTATCCATTCCTTGCAGAGGCGGAGCTATCGGCGAAATGTCTATTTGCGGAGCTTCTGATCTTTCCAGTTCAAAATTTACTTCCAAATCCCCTTCTGTTGGAGCTTCTATAAATTTTGTTGCTGCATTGTATCCCGTTGCCGAACAAACAATTTGCCCTGAATAAAATACATCTTTTATCTCGTATTTTCCGTTATTTCCCGTATAAGCGGTTTTTCCTCCAAATGTTACTGTCGCTAAATTAATTGGAGTTCCCAAGGCCTTGTCTTTTACTATTCCGTAGATTCTGTTGTGGTTTTCTTCTGGTGGTGCTTCTTCCTCTTTTGTCAGAACAAAATCTTTTCTTACATCTTCTGTTCCTACATCTACCCATTCGGATATTGAGTTATATCCTTCTTTTTCTACATCTATTCTGATAGAAACTGCGGGGTCTGTTGAATATTCGTAATATCCCCCTGAATTTGTGTATGTTGGATTTATTCCTCCTGATGAAACTTTTGCCCCTTCAATCGGATTTCCGTCTTGATCTTTCACATATCCATATATTTTTGGTTTTGGTATTTTAGTTAGGCATGTGCTAACTTCATAACCACCACCTCCATATTCAATTTGCTTTTCTGTTGTCTCGTAGCCTTCCTTGCTAACTCTTATGCTACCGCTTCCTGTTTGTGGATTAAGTAGTTTGTAGAATCCATTTTCGTTTGTTGTTGCTGATTTCGTAAACCATTCTACTTTTGCACCGGCTATTTTTTCTCTTGTATCGCAGTCAATTATATGTCCGTATATATAATCGCCTGTTGATTTTTTTAAATTTACTGAGCCTCCTCTTAATAAACTTCTGTGAAAATCCTCTGTGTTGTATCCTGTTGCGCCTACATAAACATTTCCATCAAAATTCATATACCAAGACTCGTCATATTCTACTTCTACCTCTCCGTTTTCGTTACCTTTCCATTCATAAGGACCTGCTCTTACTGTGGGATATGGCACAGGATTATGTGTTAAATATTCTTCTACTTTTATAGTTGCTTTTGTCATAATTTATTATGGAAATAGAAATACCATACGGGGATAAAGTCGTCAGATTAAGGATAGATGTCGTTAGCGTTCTTTCTAAAACTCCGGTTACTGCGCCAACCACAATGACAGCCACAAGGCCAGTATTAAAGCCCAAGGTGTAATTTTATAAATTTTTTGCGTTTTTTTAAAAATTAAAAAATCAAATTATTCCTTCTTCTTCTTGAGTTTCTTCTCTCTTTCTGCCAATTGTTTTTCTCTTAAATCCAATTTTACTGCTTCCTGCTCAATTATCTTTCTCTGTTCCTGAATTAATGCTAGTTGGTTGTTTAATTCCTGCATTGCTTTCTGCATGCTCATAAATTGAGTGTTGTAGTTCTGAATCATGTCATTTAATTGCTGTGAGAAATCTTGTTGAATTTTAACATTATCTACAATTGCCTTTTTTGCTATTTCTGAAAGTTCTCTCATGTGATCAATTTCCTGTTCTTGCTTGCCTAATTCCATTGCCTTTTTTACTGCTCCTGCTCTTTTGAGATTTACTCCTCCTGTTTCCAAGTCCCAAGCCATTAGTTGTTGCATTCTGTCTGTTGTTGATATATCTATACCAGCGCACATATCACTCCAAGCGTCAAACAAATCTTTCTCTCTCTTTTTAACATTGCTTAGTATATTGGCCAATCTCATGAAAAGAGAATTTTTCTTTGCCATAATATACAAACCAAAAATATAGAACAATATACCGCAAAATTTACGCGTAAATCTTATAGTCTATATAGTATGTATGCATAATCCTACCCTCTGTGTTTTTAAAAAAAAGAAAAAGAAAAGAAGAAATCTCTTTCCAGATAATGATCGCGCCTTCACCGATTACACAGAGAGGCGCGAGGCGAGGCGAAGCCTTCGGCTTCGCCTCGCCCTTTGGAAGCAGTTGCTCCCGTTTTGTTTATCATGAAAGCAGTTGCTTCCGTTTCGTTTATCGTGAAAGCGGTAGCTTCCGTTCTGTTTATCATGAATGCGTCAGCTTCCGTTCTGTTTATCATGAAAGCAGTTGCTTCCGTTTAGTGTCTTGGAAGCGGAAGCTCCCGTTAAGTATTTTGGAAGCAGTTGCTCCCGTTTGGTTTGGCGAACCTGAGCAAAGGAGTGGAACCGAACAGGTTCCACTCCGACGAAGGTTCGCCCATTATTGAAGCAGTTGCTCATGTTGAGTTCCAGCGAACCTTGATTTTGGAGCGGAGCGTAGCGGAGCGTGTGGAATCGGACAGATTCCACCCGAAATCACAGGTTCGCTCATAATCCATAACCCTTGTTTCCTATGGAACATTATGACTATGCATTACGGAAGCACTACGGAATCATTACGGGGGGCGGTGAAGCTTATTAAGGGCAGACTTACTGAGTTAATGAGGCAGACTTACTGAGTTGGAGAGGGGGGACTTTTTTTCTAACATACACCAAGATTCATTAAGGATTCACTACCGATAGCAGAGGCCGTAATATTGACATTCTGAGCGGTATTCCTGAAACAATTTCCTTAAGTGGTCTTTTATGAGCGGAATTTCTTTCTCATTATATCCTCTTGTCTCTACTGCGCAATAAGCATACTTTTCCATTTCTTCTATTTCCCAATACTTGTGGGGGAACCCAAAGATTCTCGTGGCTTCGCCAAAGATTCCGTATGCTACTTTCAAAGCTAAAGTATCTAAGTATTCTTGTTTCATAATTAAGTTGGTGTTTTTATTAAGTATGATTTGTAGGTATTAGTATGATTTTATAGAAAGATAAGGCTTACTTACTTAATACCCTAAAAAAATACCTACAAATACCTACAACCTTTAATATACTACAACTACAAGCCGAATACTCCCAAAATTTGAGTAGGTATTTGCTCCAAAAAAGCATACTAAATACCCACCACAAATACCTACAATTAAGCTTAATTTCCACTTGAAATACCTACATTTCCATTGCACTCTAATATATACATTCCACAACCGAAATCTATATATACTTTTAATTGTATGTATTTATAATGGATAAACTCCTACTTTGTAGGGATATAAAATCCTACATTTTAGAGCATTTTGACTTAAAGGATAAGCGGGAGGCTACTGCAATCTGCGTTTGGGCTTTGGGTACTTATGTATATGATGTCTTTGATTCTTATCCTAGATTGGTTTTTTATGGACCCAAACAATCCGGCAAATCCAAAATGCTGACTTTCTTATCTTTAACTTGCAACAATTCTCAATATACTATTATACCAAGCACTGCTGCAATGTTCCGTATAATTCAGAAATGGAAACCTA
>Ga0190316_1000488_pt1 | contig 11801 bp, 7 predicted proteins | sample 48701112_MG_FD_161663 | JGI IMG/M metagenome (GOLD analysis project Ga0190316, IMG submission 161663) | Hydrothermal vent sediment bacterial communities from Southern Trench, Guaymas Basin, Mexico - 4870-11-1-2_MG | ecosystem: Environmental > Aquatic > Marine > Hydrothermal vents > Sediment ... | reverse complement strand
TATTCTTCATACAGGGGAAAGGTAAGGCTGAGGAGTGGAAGGAAGGTGGTTGTTCAGAAGGAACTCAAGAGGGTGATTGAACTTGAAGACATCTTTGGTGGTGGTAATATACCAAGGGAGAAGACCTCCCCATCAACTGCATTAAAGAGGGCATTCATACCAGGACTTGGAGAGATGTATAATGGAAACTTTGTAGAGGGTGGGGTGATACAGTTCAACACCCTTCTCTATGGAGCACTGGCATATCTTTATCTATCTCAGGTTTCGGTAGCCTATGATGAAAGGGATAAGCATAACCCGAACTCCACAGACTACTGGGATGCAAGGGATTATTATGATTATGACAGACAGGCAAAGGCCAACATGCTTGAAGGGATAATTTTCGCAGGTTTTGGAGGACTTCAGTACATTTACTCCATTGTTGGTTCTTATCAGGATGCCTCTGCTGAGTTTCAGCATCTGAGTTATTTTTACATTACTTTTGGAGGTGCATATGATAACCTGAATGTTCAGACAGCACCTGATAGGAATTTTTCATCCAGTTTCAATAGTGTGGTAGATGATATATCATTTCAGGGTTTGACAGGGAAGTTTGGTTTTGGCTTCTCTGGTAAGAGAACGGACTTCCTTCTCAACATCCTATTCTCTGACAGGATTGTATATATACTCCTTTCAGGCAACCTTAAATTTCCCGTGGGTAAAAACGCATCAATACTTATATCATCGTTAATGTCCGCTAACCAGTCTCAACCCTCTGGTTTTGACTGGACAGTTGAAACACCTTCAACAGTTCCAGGGGAGAAGATAGGAATAGGGCCTGGTTTTAAGTATGAGAGTCCGAGGATGATTGTGGAGATAAAGGGCTATCCTTATGTGGTGGGTTCTGGGTGGACATTTATTCAGAGCAGTTCTAATTGGGCTGATAAGAAGTACATCAGTGGTTTGAAGGGGTGGGAAGGGGATTTATCCCTCACATACTATACATCTATGAGAACAGGATTCAGGTTAAACATGCGATATTCTGCCCTTTCAGACGCATATCCAGAGATGAATGATGCTGGCTTTTCAACCATCACCAGCCTTAAAGAACTCCTAATCAACACAGGGGTTGTGTATAGGTTTTAATAGCCCTCCTCCTTTTTTTCATATTATATTTACAATTTAATGCGTACAGGATGTGCATCAATATTACCCTCTCGCCATAACTTTGCTGGATTTTTAATTTTTTTACCCCCGACTTCCTTTGTTCCAGCCCCGTAAACTCTATATATGTAGAACTTATCTTCTTTTTCCATCATAAAGTACCACTGCCTTTCTGAGACTTCAAAGTAAGTTTTGGTATCATCTGTTGTTGATTTTACCTCTATATAGAAGTCCTCGCCCTTATCAACGATTTTTATGTCATAAGGAGCGCCGCATTCTCTATCTTTATTTAGCCATTCAACTTTTACAACCACCTTTCCTTCTTCCTTAAGTTTAAAACCATTTTGCGTCTCTTGAGACACAGCATTAGGGTAGTTATTTTTGAACCCTTTTTTAATTATATTGAAAACCCATTTTTCACCCCATTTTCCTACCTCTTTTAATATGTCAGATGTAGTCTTTTTACTCTGGGGTTTAACATTTAATCCTCGAGGGGTGGATCGGGTGGATAATGTTTTAATTTCCCTATCAACTTTAGTTTCCTTATTGGGCATATAATCTTTTATTCTTTCTGGTTCTAATATCTCTTCTGCATCCGGAGAAACTTCTGCTGTCCATTCATTTCCCTCCTGAGTTTCAACTGAAACCACCTCTCTACCGTCTTTTCTTTCCCCAAGCCTTTTCTTAGTTCTCTGACTGGATGTTTTTCTCGTCTCTTTGCGTTTTTCTATTTCTTCCGCTCCCTCTATTATAGCCGCCTCTGCCTGATCACTTTCCTCTTCTTCAGAAACAGACACCTCTGGCTCTGTTGCTTCAGGTTTTTCTTCTTTTAACTCTTTACTTTCGGCCCCAAGGATTTTTTCTAAAAAATTTTTTTCTTCGGGGGGGAGATCTCCTATATTCTTTGCCTTCATTATATCCTCAGGCACAGGATTATTCATTATGTTCATTATGAAATCGTCAAGACCATTTATTGCTCCAAATGCCTTTGAAAATTCCACTGCCAGGTGAAAGATATTACTTTGTTCTTTATTAAAATATAAATGAGAATCATAATAAAAACATTTTCTTTCAGCTTTTCTCTTTATTGTTTTTCTATTATTTACCTTTATTGAATATTCTACTTTAATATTATCAGTAATATAAACCTTAACTTTCACAATTTTTTCAAGTTTTTCGCTCATCTTAAGTTCTTTATATATTTGATTCTTCTTCCAGTAAACATATCGTAAAATATACGGTATAACACCCTGGATACGGTAGGTGAGTTCCTCATCCTCTGTATATGTTGCATTTTCAAGTAATTCCGTTGTCTCAATACTATCAGATAAGTAACGCAAGCCAGAAGATTCAATAAAGAATTTAATATTATCTGGATGATAGTCCTTTGGTAGCCAAAGAAATGCGATTTCTTCTTCATCCTTGAATAATTTATAAAGTTCATTGTTATCGTTAATGAAAACATCCCACTCCTTACACCAAAACTCTCTTTTATTTGTAAAAAAAATACATTCTTCAATGAAATCTTCCCACCAGTCCTCCTTAGATATGGGCTCTTTAACTTTATCCCTATCTAAGTTACGATTCAGCTCTTCGTATATTCTAATAATTATGCCTTTATCTTCTTCTGTTATCTCACTTTTCCGAGAAATGTCCAGTAATACATTTGCATAGTCCTTGGGCTTGGGCTTTTCACTTACGCCCAATTTATTTACAAAGAACTCGCTGAGTTCTGGATAAAACTTTACAAGGTATCCCCGGTTTTTACCAAAAATCTCACTAACATCATACCATATAACCTCTTTGAGTTTATAATATTTTTTTTCTCCATCAGGAATAAAGATAAGTGAATATTTAGAAAATTCCTCTTTAATATATTCATCATCTTCTTTAAAATGTTTGTTAAGGAATTTGTATATTTCCCTAAATTTTTTCATATGTGTCTCTTTCTTCTCAGTGAGCGTTTTTAGGTAGTTTAAAACACTTTCTACGTTAGCTTCTGTATTAACACCGATAGATTTAATAAAATCTTCATTTTTAATTTTTACTGCTAAATAAGGAACTGTATCACCTAAAACTTTTCTAATTTCTCCTCCTTCGTCCAGAAAAACCGCAGAGGGTTTTTCGAGGGTGTTTTTAGTTGTGGGAATACATGGATTACTAATTAAATATTCAAACCAATCAGATTTTTTCTCTTCACGAATCCAGCGATGATAATGATAATAATCAGTCCAGGTTTTATATTCATTATAATAATCATTCCAATGTGTATCTAATATTGACAGAAGTTCTTTATTCCTTTGCATTTCTCCTTTTTCAAAAATTCTGATTATATCAGGAGAGCTGTACTTTTTATAAGCCATTTTTTTGTTTTCCCAACCTGTATAGTGCTTTCTTTCGTTCACTTCTATCTTGACCATAGGAATATCTTTTACCCCTATTTTTAAAAAGAACTTTTTCCAATTCTCCTTTATGTCGTTTATTTCCTCCTCTAATTCTTTTATTCTGTTTTTGCTTGTCTTTTTTTCTTTCTTCTTGCCTTTCTTCCCTTTTAAATTTTGTTTGTTTTTCAATTTTTCAATCTCTTTTTCTTTTGGCCTTATTTCTTTTTCAAGATAACATTCATCAACATAACTTACCTCTATTCCTTCAAACAACTCTTCCAGTTTATATTTGTTTCCGTATGATTTGGGCAGGTATACATTTTCTGGAGCATCGTATAATTTTTCCCTTCCCCTTCTAACCCGGATACGCAAATTCTTTTTTAGTTCATTTAGGAGGTCATCATCTAACTTATCTATATTATCCTTTATGTATCTTATATATCCCAGTAGAATTTTTTCATCTCTTTCTTCCCATTTACCATTTTCATAAACAGGTAAAATATGTTTTTTTATAATTTTAGAAGGTTCTGGTTCCCTTAATCCGAGTTTTTCCAGAAACTTTTTTATATTTTTTTCATCAAAATTTTTTATCTCATCTAAGATTCCCTTTTTAATCACTATGATTTCATGCTCAAAGCCATAGGCACTTTTTTTATCCAGAGGGAAAAAAATAGAACTATCATTTGAACTATCATTTATAGAAGTCATCTCTCCATTCTCCAGCTTTATAATCTTTAACCCCTTCAGTTTTTCCATATAACCTTCAGATGCTTTCTCACTTAAATATTTAAAAAGAAGAGCAAACCATTTGTCGTCTTTTTTCTTTACCCAATCTTCCTTTTTTAGACATGTACGTAAATCTTCAAATTTAAACTCCTTCACACCGAATTTTTTTAGAATTTTGTAATATTTTAATTTTTTAGATATTTTAGGTAAAACATACTCTTTTTCTAATAACTCTTTTAATTCCCCTGTTTTAATAATTTTTTCAATCTCTCCATCACCTATCAAAACCTCATCTGGCTTACGCCATTTATTACCTTTTATTAGAATAAAGTCTTTATTTTTCAGACGTTTGATTATTCCATCTTTTAGTGGCTTAAAGAATTTATCCTCAACATTGCTGAAGTCCAAGTATCCGTAAAAATCATACTTAAACTTTTTATCCTTTTTAAATTCTTCAATAGCATCTAAGAAAACGTCCACAACTGAATCCCTAAGAAATTCATTCCATTTGTTGTCTTTCTTATCAATTTCCGTCCGATTAGTTGCTAATAGAAAGTCTCCCTGTATAATAAACTTGAACCCATATTCTTTTACGGGTAGAAATGCATAAACAGAACACCCCCCTTTAAGTATTTTAGGTTTACGATTATCATTAAGCGGAAATGCCAGGACTATTTCAGTAGTATCAATTTGTTCCATATCCCTTTCTATTTCATTCATAAGATATTCTTTTAATTCATCTTTTATTTTCATCGTTTTCTTCACCACCTTCCACTTTTCTTCACCGTTTTTATGCTTTATTGAAACAATATCATCCGACTTTCTTTTTTTAAAATTTTTATATTCATTGTTTATTTGGTTCTCAATTTCAATTGACTTGATTTTCTTCAGGAAAAGCAATAAATCCCAAGAGATCTTTTTTTATATGTTCCAATACCAAATCTTTCTTTTCTTCACTAAAAGGTAATATAATATTGGTTACCTTTTGGTTCACAAATTCTGGAGGTTTATCTACCCAGATAGGTTCAATTAAAGAAAAAGTGTCATCTTTTTTATGTTCAAATTTAAAACTATACCCCTTTGAAAATATATAAGGGTCGTTAGTAATAGAAAAAACAGACTTAAAACCAATCCCAAATTCTCCAATAAACCCAATTTTCCTTTTGGTAGAGCCAAAAAATTTACATAAATTTTCTACATTTTCCTTTTCAAAGCCTTTTTCATTATTTTGAATCCATAGACAGTATGGATAGCCCCATTTGTCAAAGGGTATAATTGAAACCTTAAAAAATGGGGTTATATTCTTGTAATATTTATTGTCATCTGCATTCTGTAACAGTTCAATTACGAATCGTATATTAGGATTAAGGCGTTTTATGGTTCTTGCTACACCCTTAAAATCCACTGTTTGATATGTTCCTTCTTCTTGTTCTTTTTTTTCTTTATCAATCCTTCTTTTAATATTATTAATTATCTCTTTTGGATTTTTCATAGTTTTATCCTCCTTCCTTTGTTTTTTGCCTTTACTCACTTATCACCTTTCTTATCACTTTCAAACACCCTGATTATTTCGGGGTAAATATATTTGATGAAGTATTCGGTGTCGTAAGGTATTGTCCGGGAATGATATTTAAGATGGATGTTGTATCTTTCTAATTTCTCTTTCAGTCGCTGAAGGGCTTTTTTGCAGCTTTCTCCAGAGCATATTCTTGGTTTGTCATTGGAACTCTTCACATATTTAGATATTATATCCGTTTCATTCTTTGTAAGATGCACCATCTTTCCATCAGGGAAAATAATAATTCCCTTCCCGTTATCTACATGAAGTACACCAGTATAATTCTTGGTATAAAAATCGTCCTGAATATCGTCTGTTTCAGGGGAAATTGTGAAATACAGATTGTCGTCATCAGGAGAAATTCTGTCTGACTCAATACCTTTTATAAATTCTAACATGTAACGTTCAAAGAAAGGCTCCTTCTGAACATTTAACTTCCTCTTCCTACGATACCTGAATTCTATCATCAATACATCTGTCCTAAGATACTCCTCTGCCCATTCAATTTCTTCAAACAGTGTTTTTACTGCTTCATTTGCCATATCCTTCTTTTTTGACCTGTAAAGGGTTTCTATTTTTAAAAGATGCAATGCTGCCCTTTCAACAGCAGGAAGTTCGCATTTTAAAAGTAAATTATTCTTTTCCAGTGCATCTTCATACTTCTCCCTTATCATGAAATAAAGAATTTTCAAGATTTCATAGTGTTGTTTGAGATATCTGCTCAGGAGTGTCTTTTTTATAGCCTCCTCTTTCCAGTCTTCAAATAGCATTTTAAAGCATTTCTCTGCATCTTTATCCTCAAAAAGAATTTTTGTATAGAGAAGTTTTGCGTAAAGAAGTCTCTGGTCATGCGTAAGCCTTTTTATATAGAAATCGTATGGATGCTCTAAATTGTCAACATTGAGAAGGTAATTGATACTCCTGAATCCAGAAACCTGCTCCCTTCCGTTTTCAGTTATCTGATAACCAAGAATCCCCCTTATTAGTTTTCTTTGATGTGAATATCTGTTGAATGGGCCAAAAAATAGGGCAAGGGGATGAATGAACCTGTTCATGGCATCTATTGTCTTTTCCCATTCTCCCATGAAGTCGTGAACAAGTATTGTTGCAGGTTCACCAAGGTGTTCAAGGGTGTTTATCACATTTGGATAGTAATCCTCTGTCATATTTGACCTATTCCTGAAATACATTCTTATTTCCAATGGCAGGGAATATGTTCCTTCCGATGTTTTTTCAAGAAGGGCAAGGTTTTCAAGTTCAGTGAGAAGACACTCAGATTTTTTATTTCCGAGACATTCATCCACCCATTCTTTTCTAAAACCACCATTTTTATAGGGGAATCCATAACCATTGAGAAGGGAAAGAATGCATAGCCCCTTTTCTACAAGGTCATTCTTCAACCTTTTTTTAACATGGGGAAGTACTACATCCTCTATGAAGTCATACGTTACTTCAAATATTTTTTCAGAGAGTCCCTCCTTTTTTTCTCTGTTTACCTGGTCCATGAGTCTCTGTATGGCAGGCCAGCAAATTCTGTCTTCTGGATAGAACATAACATCCGCCATCAAGTTAAAAAGATTTTCGCTGCATTGCAGGTCATGTTTATCAAAGACCTTTAATCCATCTCCAAGGGCATATCTAAGATTGGCCGGAAGGGTATAGTTCGTAGCAAATAGTATTATTGGTGGATTCTTTGACTTTTTGATGAATTTTTCCAGGTCCAGGAAGAAATCCTGGGCATTATCAACAATGAGAATGCTTCTTTTATCTGATAACGAGTCAGAAGAATTGGCAAAGGTGGCATTTTTTTCACCAATCTTTTTATACACCTCTTTTAAAATCTCACTCTTTTGAAAACCAGGTGGAGCATAAAGCATGACATTAATACCATTTTCCAGTAGTGTAGTTATCTCCTGTAACAAATTATTCCTTTCCATATGGTCTACCTTGCTTTTGAGAGCATATTTTATTTTTATTAATTTGTCAAGTTTTTCAAGGTTTCTAACCAGTCCTCTGAACTTTTCAATAAGAAGGGTGACCTCTGAAGTAACAGAGATAAAATCTTCCTCAGTTGTCCAGATTAATCTCTGGATAATATTACTCAGCGTGTCATCTCTCCCCATATTTTATAACCAGGTATTTCAGAATTTTATAAAGAACATCATCAGCAAGGAATCTCAGATGGTTTGGCTTTAAAATCTGGTCATAGTCTGAGTAAATCACCCTTGCCGTCTCAACATCAATCAATTTCACATCCACCTCTATTTTGCTCTGTATCTTTGTTATACTTCCCGTGATTATATAATCAACGCCAAGCATTTTTCCGATTTGTTTTATCTGTTCAGGGGTGATAAGTCCGGTGAGTTCCAGTTTTAGCTCTTCAACAATTTTCTCAAGTTTTTCCCTTTCAACAACCTCAATGCAGGTTTTTCTTTTCATACCAGTAGAAAGCATAGCACTAAAAGACTCTCCAAGTCCCATTTCCTTTGCTTCCCTTCCTGATGAAGTAAATGGTAGAATACTTGTGCTTATTTTACCGCAGAGTTTTCGCAACTTTTGCTCCTCAAAGAAGAAGTTTCGGTAAGATTTTATGGTTGAGACCACAGTGTCTTTGAGTTCTTTTGCCATCTTTCCAAGACATACTTTTTCATTTCCTTCAAGGCGTCTATTCAGGGTTCCTGCAAGAAGTTTATCCTCATTTTTTTCATCCCTGAGGTAATAAGACATATAGACCATTTTGTACTTTAAAAAAGGAATAGGCATTATGCAACATTTCCGACCTTTATTTAATACCCACATATCAATATAAAGAACATATCTCGGGATTTGAATGTTTTCTTTGTTTGTTATAGTTACAACATCCCTGAAAACCCTGGAGGCTCTTAATGAATCTTTAAGAAACTCAGAGAGTTGATACTGATACAAATCGCTTTTCCTGGCAATATTTCTGATTTCCTCTGGAGCAAGACTAACTGGCTCCTTAAAAAAGAACAACCCAACAGGTGCAAGTTCCATGCGGGAAATTACGAGTGTAAGTAAAAGAAGATTCATGTTAACCTCCTTATGTTAATCATTGCCACCAATCAGATGGGAGATTCGCCTCGGGTGGATACTGTGTTATGCTAAGATTAACCTGTATCTCTGCATTGCCCGATGTCTTGTCAAGTTCAAGCCTATAACGGCCTTGAGATTCTGAATTCCCCACAACATATAAAATTTCATAAGAATATGTATTCTCCTTGTAATCAACCGTATTTCCATCAGGGTTAATTAAATAAACATCTACAGATGAACCGTCGGTCACATTTACGGATAAGTAGACTTTACCATTTTTATATAGGCTAAATTCAACATACCAATATTGTCCCCCGGAAAGGCTAACATTGTAATTCCATGAATCTGTATGGGCAACTGCCACTTCTACTGGGTCAGAAGCTTCAGAAATATTATCATCTTTGTCTTTAGCATAAGCGTGAACCTCAGAAACAAATCCTGTATAATTAGAAGGGTTATCATAAGTCAGATAAAGATGAATGTTATAATCTGGCTGTTCTGGTCCATACCAATACGTCTCATTACCAAAATCGTCCTCAATTTTGATCCATATTTCGCTGTCTCCATCAGGGTCTTCAGGAACTATTATAGAGAAAATTGCACGTTCACCGGGTTCAACATAACGGGTATGGCTTATAATGATAGGTTCGTAAGGTGCTTCTCCATATTCGCTGGTTGAGGAACACCCTGAAAAGATAAGAAGTGTTAAAAGTAGTGAGATGGCAATGAATCTTACCATAATTTACCTCCCTTTATTTTCCCCAGATTTTTATGAGGGTTGCTGCACATTCTTTGCAGAACCACTCTGCGTCCATGTTTGCATATCCCATTATACATTCAGGATCTTTGCAGTGGCCGTATCTTCCGAGAAGATGACCAAATTCATGGATGATTGTGCCCCTGAAATATATATCCATTGCACGAACAATCCCGAAATCTCCTGGAACTGTATTTCCGTATACTGCTTTTCTTTCTTTAAAGGTGAATCTATCTGGAACAAGAAGAAGAAAGGCAAAATTTTCAAAGTCAAAGCCTCCACCATCCGAGAAATGCGCCTGCATGCCATAAAGGTCCATTTTCCATCCAGCTATCAGTGATTCTTCAAAAACACAATAAATCCTATTTAATATCTCATCAGGCATGTCTTCCTGAAGCATTACCTTCAAAGGGAGTTCAAATCTTGATATAACTTCAACCATTGCTTCCTTTGCTATCTTTACATGCCTTTCCAGAACCTCTGGATAGGTAATAAGAAAGACCCTACCTGAATTTTTGAATAAAGGTATTGTTGGATCATTTGAGATAACAAGTTTTCCTTTTTCCATAATACACCTCCTTTTTCTACATTTTAAATGGTGTTAAGGGACAATTGAAGGGACAGAATTTGAAAAAATCCAACAGCAGATATCTATGTATGTTTATGATTTTCCGATAATTAAAGGATTTTATACTTCCGTGAACAATTTAAATATAGAATACAAGGGGTAGATTTTGTATCTCCCCCTTTCTTCAAAGTTTGAAGCAGAGAATATTATACCGTAAGGCGATTTTTTTTCATCAAGAAAAATGGCAAGGCTCTTACCCATCCTTTTTTTACCACTTTTTACCTCTATTGGAACTATGGTCTCATTTATTACCTCAATGTAATCAACTTCAGCCTTTGCTCCCCTCTTTTCTCTTGACCAGTAAAAGAGGTTTTTTTGCATAAACGGTTGTGCATAGGATATAAGTTCCTGTCCCACAAAACTTTCCACAATTTTGCCTCTAATTCCAATACTTTTCTCTGGATGTAAGAACCAATCTCCTCTCTTTTCTCCAGTTATAGTCTGCGAGATGCCAATATCCATAGGAATGACCTTGAATCGTTGGGGTTTTGCCTCTGCTCCGAGTGGAATACTATTTGCTGAGGTATGTGTTATTAGATGACAGACACCTGCCATATTCAAAAGTCTAAGTGCTTTCTTCAGTTCTCTTGCCTGAATCTGAGGTTCAATTTTTGAAAAAATGAATTTTTCCCCAATAAAAAGAGGAATCCTGTCAAACAGTATATCAACATATTTTATATTTCTTTTATCTACATATTTGAAGAAATCCTGACGGTATGTATCAACAATATCCATCTGAATACCTTTTACTTTTAAGAAATCTCTTGTTTCAATCCAGACATCTACAGCCTCAGGCATTCCACCTACAGCCAGATATTCGGCAAGAAATGCGAGAAGTTTACTGTGTATAGCAGAGTCAATAGGCTTTCCCAGTGGGTGGTTTATTAAATACTCAAGAAGGGAACTTTTTTCTTTTGCAAGGAGAAATTCATAAAAGTTCATTGGATAAAGATAGAAGCTCCGCACCTTTCCTACGGGTAATCCTTGTTTCTTTACCACAAATTCAACGAGTGAACCAGCAGCAATTAAAGGAATTTCAGGCCTGATTTCATTGAAATATTTCAAGGATAAAATTGCCTCAGGACAGGCCTGAACCTCATCAAAAAAGAGAAGAGTATCTTTATCAATTTTTATTTCCGTAATTGCCTGTATCTTTGGAATAATATCGTCAGGATTCAGAGAATCTTTGAAGAGTTTACACATATCCCCGTTCATTTCAAAATTTATTTCAAGAAATCTTTTAAATTCCTTACCGAACTCCCTTACAAGATACGTTTTCCCCACCTGCCTTGCCCCCCGGATAAGCAGAGGCTTTCGCCTGCTTTCTTTTTTCCACTCTCTCAAATACTCCATAGCCATCCTGTACATTTTTATCCCTCTGTTTATACAATAAATTAATCAATTCTGCAGAAAAGTCAAGGTTAATTTGTTGAAAATTTGCAGAAAAGTCAAGGTTAATTCTCTTTATATCTGCATGGAAATCAGGGTTAATTCCAGCAGAATTGCAGAAAAATCATGGTTAAATTGGGTGCAATAAACCTTTACGATGGA
>Ga0190316_1000486_pt1 | contig 11804 bp, 10 predicted proteins | sample 48701112_MG_FD_161663 | JGI IMG/M metagenome (GOLD analysis project Ga0190316, IMG submission 161663) | Hydrothermal vent sediment bacterial communities from Southern Trench, Guaymas Basin, Mexico - 4870-11-1-2_MG | ecosystem: Environmental > Aquatic > Marine > Hydrothermal vents > Sediment ... | reverse complement strand
GGGCGCGCTGGAACCTGAAACCACCGTCCACGAAAAAGTGGGACAGCCCGGCGAGTGGTTGCAGGTGCTCACACCAGATGGGAAAGTAGGCTACGCCGCCGCCTGGTACCTGGCTCTGCCGGAAGCTCCCCCGCCACCGCCGCCTCCCTCGCCGCCCGAGGTCGTCTACCCGGTGGTTGCAAGCCCCGACTACGGGCTGCGAGTGCGCAGCGGGCCGGGCACGACACATCCCACGGTCTGGTGGATACCGCACCAGACTGTCCTGACCTCGCTGGAAGCGCCGGACATCACCAGCGACAAACTCGGGCAAGAAGGCCAATGGCTGAAGGTACGCACACCCTCCAGAAAAGAGGGATACGTCGCAGCATGGTATCTCCGCGCTCCTGAGGGGCCTGATAACCGTCAGCCGGTGGAAGACCAATCGCTCCCGCTGGGACATTCGGCCTGGCTCTTTGGAATGCACGCCGCGACCATCGCCGACGACGATCCGCACAACCGCCACAAGCTCCGGGAGCTGTTTGAAAGTCAAGGCAAGCACGGCTGGATATTCTTCACCGAGAGCCTCGGATGCCATCCCCAAAACATCCACCTGAACCCGGAAATGCGCAACCGGCTGTGGGATTGGGTCACAAGCGGCTATGGCGTCGTCGTGCGCCTGAACTACGGGTACCATCCCTCCGGGACCCTCCCAGAGTCGCAATTCTACGACCAGTTCGCCGCTACCTGCGCCCGCTGGGTCGAGCTCTACCTGAAACACGACGAGGTTCCCGCCTCCACTTACGACTGGATTATCCAGATCGGGAACGAGCAGAACAATATCAGCGAACATCCCGGCAACGACGCCGGAATCAAAGAGCACATCACCCCCCAGCGCTACGCCTCGGCCTTCAACAAAACCTACGCCGCCATCAAAGCCGTGCTGCCCAACACCTCCATCGCACCGGGGGCCGTTGATCCCTACCATTCCGCGCCGTGGGTGCTGGAGGGCAACAAACGCTACCGCCCCCTCGACTACTTCCAACAAATGTTAGACGGCATCACGGAGCTGGACGCCTTCGTCCTGCACGCCTACACGCACGGCCCGTCGCTGGCCCGCATCACAGCCCTGGATACCTTCGGCGACCCCTTCTTAGGCGATCACTACTTTGATTTCCAGACCTACCGCCTTTTCATGGAACGCATTCCCGCCAAGTGGAAGGAGTTACCGGCCCTCATCACAGAAACCAACCACATCTGCCGCCGCTCTGGCGCTCCTGCCTGCGACAATCCCAGTCAGCATGGCTGGGACAACGCGAACATCGGCTGGGTGCGCCAGGTCTACGCGGAGATCAATGCCTGGAACCAGACGCCCTACGCCCAGCAGATTCACGGAGTACTACTTTATCGCTGGTTAGGCGATGCGTGGGAGCTCCGCAACAAGGACCAGGTGTTGGAGGATTTCAAACAGGCGATGAACCACGACTACCGCTGGCGCGCACCCGCCGGCGTGATGACAGGGGGACCAGTCCCGCCCGCCGGTGTGTTGACGGCAGAAGCTGCCCCATCCGCCGGTGTGTTGACAGCAGAAGCTGCCCCGCCCGCTGACGACCTGACCCGCATCTGGGGCATCGGCTCGCGGACGGCGGCCCTGCTCAAGGCGGCCGGCATCACGACCTACACGCAGCTCGGCGCGATGGACGCCGGTTGGCTCAAGGAGCTGCTGGGGGAAGCGGGGATCCACGTGGGGTGCACCACGACCTGGCCCCTCCAGGCGCGGCTGGCCGCCGCCGGTAACTGGGAAACGTTAGCAACACTGCAGCGCACCTTCCGGCAACACGCCCGGTAAGGCAACCTTACGGCCTCCGGCATGGTTCACAGAAGAGGAGTCTGAGACCAAGCTTTTCGGTCCAATTTTACTTGTAGTAACGACTTTAATCGTTCAAGGCACTTGCCACAAGGGGGGCACGTACTATGCTCTTCGATAAACTCCGCGACTTGTTCGCCGGTTCGGGAGAGCCGCACGACAAAAACGGCATTTACACCTACGTGAAATGCGGCAGGTGCGGCGCTCCCGTCAGAGTCCGGGCCGACAAGCTGCACGATCTGCAGCACGATTTTGAAAGCGGCGGCTACATCCTGCAGAAAGAAGTGATGGACGGCACCTGCTTCAACCTCTTCCACTTCACCATCCACTTCGATAGCGCGTACCACATCCAGAAGCGCGAGATCGAAGGAGGCGAATTCATCACCTGGGAAGAGTACCAGCAATTGGCTCATCCCAGCGAGGAATAACGCACCATCTCAAATCAGGGGAGGTAATGTGGAACGTTTTGGCTTCATCCTCAGCGCCTCGGTGCTCCACGACGACGAGAGACTCAACCGCCTGATCGCAGATTACACCGAGGCCCTCGAACAGCTCGGCGGGGAACGCTGGCCGGACGGGCAATGCAACCGCCCGGCGCCACTGCTCATCTTCGTCGTCACCGGCGGAACCGAGCAAAAGATACTACGCCTGTGGGAACGGCGCCAGGCTGCCGTCCCTCACGAGCCGGTCTTCCTGCTGGCGCATCCGGGGCACAACTCCCTGCCCGCCGCCCTGGAGGTCCTCGCCCGCCTCCGGCAAGACGGCGCACGCGGGCGCATCTTCATCCTCAACGGCCCTGACGACTCACAGGGATTGCAGCATATCGCTGCCGCGATCCATGATCTGGCGGTTTACCATGCGCTGCGCCAGGAACGCCTGGGGCTGATCGGCGCCCCGTCGGATTGGCTGGTCGCCAGCAGCCCCGCGCCGGACATCGTGCGGGAAAGGTGGGGGCCGGAGGTGCTCCCCATTCCTCTGGATGAGGTCTACCGGGCAATGCGGGCTATCCCACCGGAGGCCACCACGCCGCTCCTTGATTCGCTGATCTCCGGCGCGGACGAGGTGCGCGAACCTTCGCGGGCTGCCCTGCAAGACGGTGTGCGGGTCTACCTGGCGCTGAAACAAGTGGTGAAAACACACGCCCTGAGCGCGCTTACCCTCCGCTGCTTCGACCTGGTGCTCCGGCTGAAAACTACCGGCTGTCTGGCCCTGGCACAGCTCAACGACGAGGGCCTCATCGCCGGGTGCGAAGGCGATCTGGTCAGCGCCGTAGGGATGCTTTGGGCGGCACGGCTACTCGACAGCCGGCCCTGGATGGCGAACCCGGCGCGGTTAGACGAGGTACGTAACACCCTCTGGCTGGCACACTGCACCGTTCCTCGTCGCCTGACGCAAAGCTATCGTCTGCGCTCGCACTTCGAGTCCGGCCTGGGCGTGGGTGTCCAGGGCACGCTGCCCACAGGCTCTGTCACCCTCCTGCGCATCGGCGGCAAGGAGATGGAGCAACTCTGGTTGGCCGAAGGGGAAATCCTCCGGACCGGTGACGCCGCAGACCTCTGCCGCACCCAGGTAGAGATCCGGCTGAGCGCTGGACACATCACAGAGCTCCTGTACGCCCCCCTAGGTAACCACCTCGTGCTGATAGCGGGGCATCACGCGCAGCAGTTAGCGGCATGGTGGGAGATGATGGTCAGCCGTGCAACGACAGACGCGCGCTCATAGCCCCCGTCCCCGGGGGCGGCATACGCAACGGTTTCCTGTCTCCAGACGCCCCCGGGGACGGGGGCTGCGAGCCTTGGGAAATAGAATTGAGAAAATTGCAAAAATCTCAGCGCTGTGGGTACTGTCTGCCCACACCTACGGTCTGCGTCTCTGCGATGAGAATTTTCATAGGAGAAATGCTGTCACGTGCTTGACGTGTGGCGAAATGGCTCTATCCTCGCACACATCGTGATGTTGAAGAAAAAATGGAGGGATGAGTAAATGTGGGAAGATTTCTACGATGCTCTCATTGCTCGTCAGCGGGCTGATGAACCCCGTGAATCTTTGGAGTCGGTTCGGGAGATGCTGAAGCAGCAGGGGAAGTTGGATGATTGTAGCCGTGCGTCACAGAAGTCGGGTTTATAGGTTCAGATAGCCGACAACTGCACCTTAATTTTCTCCACACAAGGACAAACTCAATGGAATTACGTCAAATGTGCAAAATTCTACTCCGCTGGTGGTGGCTGGTCGCCATCCCCGTTCTCGTGGTAGCGGCCTACGTGGGGTTAACCTACCACCCACCGGCGACAAACTACCAGGTCGTCATGCGCTTTGCGGTGGGCACCGAGCCGGCGGGGCTATCGCAGGAATACGACCGCTATTATCCCTGGCTCACGTCGGAGTACATCGCCAATGGTCTGGCAGATATCGCCGTTACGGGAGCCTTCGCCGAAGCGATCACAGCGCGGCTGGCAGAACAGGACATCAACGTAGCGCCTGCCGCCGTACAAGGGGCTATCGTCAGCGATAACGCCCAATCCATCTTGGTCATCTACCTTACTTGGCCCGATCCAGCGCAAATTGTGGACGTGGCCGAGGCCATCACAGCAGAACTCACGGAAAACGGAGCGGACTACTTCCCCCAGCTGGCGAAAGTGGGGATTGCCGCACGCCGTCTGGACACTCCCACCCCCAGCCCCCTGGCTCCCGGGTTGCGGGCACAGCTGCTGGGACCAGGATTACGGCTGCTTTTAGCCGCTGCGGCCGGGGTAGGATTGGCATTCTTAACACATTTTCTTGACCCCATGGTGCGCGAGAAATCCGATGTGGAAGCCACGGGCATCCGGGTATTGACCCGCATCCCCCGTTGAAGCGTCTCTCTCATAAAAAACCAGGCGCGGGGATTGTTCTCCCCGCGCCTGGTGCTGAAGCCGAGTGAGGGCTTAACGCAGCCCCAACAACCGGTCAATCTTCGCGCGATCAAATCCGACCACGATCCGCCCATTGATCTCAATCTGCGGCACTCCCTGGCTACCACTGCGGCGCACCATATCCCGCGCGGCCTGCGCGTCACGCGAGACATCTACATCCTTGAAGCGAATGTTATGCTGCTTCAAATAACGCTTGGCCGACCGGCAATGGGGGCAAGTCGGGGTCGAAAAAACGATCACGCGAGGAGCCTTTTTCCTATCCATGTCATATCCTCCCACAATATTATAGAATATTTCTATCATACATAATTTCCCATGTTTGTCAAATCTCATGTGGCCGGAGGTGTGTTTCATAACTAAGGCAAGTTGGGATTTTACCGGGTGCGTGCAGCCAAATCCCCACTGAGCTGTCATCCCTCATGCTTCGGGACAGGCTCCCGAGCGTAGCGAGGGGTCTCGTTCCTCACCAACGAGATTCCTTCCCTCATTGCATTCGGGACAGGCTACTTCGTTCGGAAACCTATCCCGAACTTGGTGAGGGATGACAAGTTCTCCACCATCCGGCGAAAGCCAAGAGACCCAAAACTGAAAAATCTCTGTGTCCTCCGTGTTCTCAGTGGTAAGAAATGTCTGGCGCTGCGTAACTACTGTTAATCGCAGGCTGGCTAATTGCCCTTCGGTTCCGGTTGCGCCAGCTGTTCCAACGGCGTCTCTTCTCCGCAGGCGGTACACCGCGCCATGTTCTTGCGTCCCTCGACCAGCAAACCTCCACAGGCGGGACAGGGTTGCACAAGGGGTCGTTTCCATGAGGTGAACTCACATTTCGGCCAGTTGGAGCAACCGTAGAAGGTGCGGCCCTTCTTGGTGCGCTTCACCACGATCTCACCATCCTCGCATTGCGGGCACTTTACCCCGATCTTCTCCAGCCACGGTTCGGTGTAGCGGCACTTTGGGAAATTGGAGCAGCCGATGAATTTGCCGTAGCGTCCCCAGCGGATGATGAGGGGTTGGCCGCACTCTGGGCAATCGCGCCCCACCGGCTCCACCTGCACGATTTTGGGGATCGCCGCATCGGCATTTTTCAATGTCACTTCGAAGGGAGCGTAGAAATCACGGAGCAGCGCGATCCAATCCCCTTTCCCCTCGGCGACCGCGTCCAGCTGGCGCTCCATCTGCGCGGTGAACTCCACGTTGATCAGGTCCGGGAAGTGGCCCACCAGGAGATCGTTGACCAAGATGCCTGTTTCAGTGGGGGAAAAACGCCGTTTTTCCCGCAACACGTACCCGCGCCGCTGGAGAGTCGAGAGAATCGCCGCGTAGGTGGAAGGGCGACCAATCCCGTACTCCTCCAGGGTGCGGATCAACGTCGCGTCGGTGTAGCGGGGCGGCGGTTGGGTGAAATGTTGTTCCGGCAGCAGGCGGATCAAATCCAGCAGCTCGGCTACCGTTAGCTGCGGGATTTGCTGCGTTTTCTTTTTGCCGTTGTCGTCTCCTTTGGTCTCCTCGTACACCACTAAGAAGCCGGGGAAGCGCAAAGTGGAGCCGGACGCGCGGAAGAGATAGGGCCTGTTCTCGCCGTGACCCGCCAGTACCTCAATACTGCGGGTATCGTAAAGCGCGGCGGCCATCTGGCTGGCGACAAAACGCCGCCAGATCAGGCTGTAGAGGCGGTACTGGTCATGGGAGAGGTACGATTTGATCGTCTCCGGCGCGCGTAAGACGCTCGTCGGGCGGATGGCCTCGTGGGCCTCCTGTGCGCCTTTGGCCCGCGTCTTGTACTGCGGCGGCTTAGCGGGCACAAATTGCGCTCCGTAGTGTTCGGTGACGTAACGCCGCGCTTCTTCTTGGGCCGAGGCGGCCACGTTGGTGCTGTCGGTACGCATGTAGGTGATGAGGCCCACTGGCTGCCCGTTCCCCAGGTCCAGCCCCTCGTAGAGCTGCTGGGCGATGCGCATTGTTTTGCGTGCCGTGAAGTGTAGCTTGCGCGCGGCTTCCTGCTGCAAGGTACTGGTCGTGTAAGGCGGCGAGGGTCTGCGGCGGCGTCGGCCTTCTTTAACCTGGGAAACGCGATACTCAGCTTGCTCCAGGTCATCGAGAATCGGCCGCACCTCGGCTTCGCTGTGCAGGGCGACTTTCTCCCCCCGGATACGGACCAGCTGCGCGACAAAGGTTTGCCGTCTCTTGCGTTCGGCCTGCGCCTGCGTTGAAAGCTCGGCAGCCAGCGTCCAGTATTCGTCCGCGACAAAGGCCTCGATCTCCCGCTCGCGCTCAACGATGAGCCGCAGCGCCACCGATTGCACGCGCCCGGCGGAGAGCCGGCTGCGTATCTTGCGCCACAGCAAAGGGCTGAGACTGTATCCCACCAGGCGATCCAACACCCGGCGAGCCTGCTGGGCGTTGACCAGGTCCATGTCAATCTCACGGGGGTGGGCGAAGGCCTCATCCACTGCGCTGCGCGTGATCTCATGAAAGACGACGCGATGCATCTGTTCCGGCGTCAGGTTCAGCACCTCGGCTAAGTGCCAGGCGATGGCCTCGCCCTCACGGTCGGGATCGGTCGCCAGGTACACTTCGGCGGATTTCTTCACCGCCGCCTGCAGCTCCTTGACGACGGGGCGTTTTTCGTTGGGGACGCGGTATTTGGGCGTGAAGTCGTGCTCCACGTCCACCGAGAGCTGCGAACGCAGCAGGTCGCGGACGTGTCCCACCGACGCTTTGACTGTGTAGCCCTTCCCCAAGAAACGCCCCACCGTCCGCGCCTTGGTCGGCGACTCGACGATGACCAGCTTCCCCGTGGGTTTGGGCGGCGCGGGCTTGGGCGGCGGTGTCATCCCCTCGTGGAGCGGCGTCCGGCCCATGCGAAACATGTTTGTCTTGCAGACCGGGCACGTCCCCTTCAGAGCAGGCTGTCCCTTCGCTGTGAAGACGGCGGTAGGCTCCAGCATTTCCCGCTTGGTTTTGCACTTTACACAATAAGCTTCAAATTTGAGTTCTTCAGACATAACCCTTCCCGTTTTTCCTATGACGATACACAACGCCCTCCGCAAACCCGCAGAGGCCAACGGGACAGAATCATAAAGGAAAGTACCGGGCTGTCAAGTGGGGAGGCTCAAGGTTGCGTGTAATAATCCAGGTTGTACGCCGCGAGCACGCCCAAATCCAGTGGCCGGCCATCTAAACGCCGCGCGTCAATCTGCACTGCACCCTCCGCCGTTACTTTGAACAGCAGATAGTTTTCTTCCTCGGAGCCGCCCATGCCGCTGGCGATCAAGTGGATGTTTTGGGCCTCGTCGTAAAACAGCGACATCTTCGACGAGACTCCCACGTCGCCGGCGATTACGTAGACCGGCGCACCGGTTTCCTCCAACAGCGGCGCGATCTGCGTCCAGAAATCATTGTGAAAATCGTATTCCAGCACGCTGTTGACCCGGGGGATTAAAACACGATATGGCGAATCTTCTACTACCCAAAGCAGCCGGTGAACGAAAATGAAGATATTGCGAGGCGAACCGGAGGCCAAAGCGCCCTTCAGAAAGTCCAATTGCGCCCCCTGGATAGTGCCAGTCGTCAATTCACTATCCAGGAATATGAAAAGATCATCCTGATATTCGAAACTGTGGTAAGTAGGGCCGTAACGCGCAACGAACCGCTCACGATCTCGCATGTCGTGATTGCCGACCGCGAAGTAAATGGGCAGCTCCAGTTCCGCCAGGTCGGCATCTACGTTATCCCACTCCTCAGCGTTCCCGTGGATCACCACGTCGCCGGTCAGGACGCCAAAATCCACCTCCGACGTTTGTAATTGACCCCAAAAACTAGACCACATGTTAAGCGAAACTTGTGGTATCATGAACAGCATATGGAGGTCAATTATATGTCCAAACGAAAGCACCGTAGCGCCCAATTCAAGTTCAAAGTGGCTCTCGAAGCGGCCAAAGGCACCAAAACGCTCAGCGAATTGTCCAGCGAGTACGAGGTGCATTCCACCCAAATCAGTGAATGGAAAAACCAACTGCTCAAGAACGGGGTCAGTATTTTCAGCACGGCCACCGCTCGCCAGCGACGAGAGCAAGAAGCCCTGCAGTCCGATCTCTACGAGCAGATTGGGCGGCTCAAGATGGAGCTGGAATGGTTAAGAAAAAAAGCTACCCAATGATATACCGGCGAAGCGTGCGCTGATCGAACCTGAACATTCACAACTCAGCATTCGCCGGCAATGCGAGCTGGTGGGCCTGAACCGGTCAACACTCTACTACACGCCAGCGCAAGAAAGTGATCTCAACTTGCGTTTGATGCGCTTGATCGATGAACAGTATATGAAAACACCGTTCTATGGTTGGCCACGGATGACAGCTCATCTGCGTCGCCGAGGCCACCAAGTCAATCACAAGCGTGTGCAACGGTTGATGCACCTGATGGGCTTACAGGCGATCTATCCCAGGCGGCGGACGAGTGTTGCAGCCACGGAACACAAAGTGTATCCTTACCTGCTGCGCAATCTGGCGATCACGCGGCCCAACCAAGTGTGGAGCACGGATATCACCTACATCCCGATGCTGCGCGGGTTTATGTACCTGGTTGCCATTATGGATTGGTACAGCCGTTACGTCGTGACCTGGCAACTCTCCAACACGTTGGACGGCCGCTTCTGCCTGGAAACTCTCGATCAGGCGCTGGCACAGGCCCGGCCGGGGATCTTTAACACAGACCAGGACGCACAGTTCACGGCTCTGGAGTTCACCTCACGGCTGGAATCTGCCGGGGTGCGCATCAGCATGGATGGCCGTGGGAGGGCGCTGGACAACGTGTTTGTAGAGCGGCTCTGGCGCTCAGTCAAGTACGAACACGTCTACCTGTACGAGTACGCGCTGGTTCCCGAATTGGAAAAGGGCTTGCACGACTACTTTACATTCTACAACCACGAGCGCCCTCATCAGAGCTTGGCGTATCAGACCCCGACCGAGGTACACTTCGCCAGCGCCGACCGGTGAACTGCTGTCATCATCGTGGTTCCGTACTTTTATATCCGTCAGGTGACTCGTCGGAGTTGTGCTCTCTCCTTCTGTGTGGTATCATTCGTTTGCCCAAGAGGGAGGGGGGAAGGGCTGTTTCCTTGCCCTTTCTCCCTTTCTTGTGGCAGACGAGGTCTTTGCTGGCGATGTAAAAGTTTCGGTTATTTTGACTGTTTCGTGGTCTAAACAATGGGGTCAACCTCAGCTGAAGGTACACTCGGGGACTTTGTGCCGTAAGTCGTCCATCAGCTGCGCCAAGACCTGCTGATCCCGGCAATTCAAAAAATACGTCATCTGTAACGTCTGGTTATGCCGATCCAAGCGCCGCATGTCCACCGAGTCGGCGTGCTGGGACAGAATCTCGTTCACCATCTCAAACGTCGCCGACATCTCTCCCTCCCCTTCCGGCGCTCGCAGGTTCAGGTATAGGTTCCGCCGTCGCAGACGCGGCGCGAACAGCCGCGACACGATCAGCATCAGTAAGATAAATCCCACCGCCACCAGCGTGGCAATGCGCTGATCCGCTCCCATTCCCAGGCCAATGGCGATTGCCAGAAACAGGTAAAGCAACTCCTCAGGGTCCTTGATCGCGGTGCGAAAGCGCACAATGGACAACGCCCCCACCAGCCCCAGCGACAAGGCCAGCGAAGCCTTCACCACCGAAATCACCAACAGCGTGACCAGTGTCAGGAATGGCAGCAGCCGGGCGAATTTCACGCGGTTGGAGAGCGCTTCCCCAAAACGCGCGTAGTAAACGGCCACCACAACCGACAAGACAAAGGCCAACAACAGATTCAACACCAACGCGCCCGTGGAAAGCGGCTCCGGATTTATCAGCAAATCTCCCATAACATCCTCCTAGAAAATTGAATTTACTAGACCTTCGAGGTTTACGCAATGTTCCCCTTTTGAAAGGTTCTGGTGATACACAGATCGCCTTCCAAGTCAGATTACGGTCAAAACCTCGGAGGTCTGATACTTACAAATTATAGTTGTTCTGTGCGTCCCTCTCGACGCAGTCGCTCCACCACCTCGCGTACCCGCTCAGATTGGCTCCGCGAGGTAATCAAGAGAGCGTCGGGCGTATCCACCACAATCAAATCCTGCACGTCAATGGTTGCAATCAATCGCTCTGCCTGGGAGAGAACCATGGTATTGGTGGTGGCAATCTTCAGCACGTCGCCAGAAATGACGTTCCCCTCCCCATCCGGCTCGCGCAGCTCCATCACCGATGACCAGGCGCCCACGTCGGACCAGCCCAGTGCCACCGGGATGACGGCAACCCGCTCCGCTTTCTCCATGATACCATAGTCTATGGTCTCCTTGTGCAGAGTCGGCCACAGGTCAGCTAACGTCTTCCCGTAGGCGGGAGTCCCCAGCACGGCATCCAACGCGATCAAGGTCTCGTGCAACCCCGGTATCCACTGTCGTATCTCGGCTAAGATGCGCTCAACCTGCCAGATGAACATGCCGCTATTCCAGGCATAAGTTCCCGCGCCGAGGAAGCGCAGCGCCGTCTCTGCATCAGGCTTTTCGGTGAAGCGTTCCACGTGGAAAACGGGGAACCTGTCCATCTTGCCCAATCCTATCCCCTGACCAATATACCCGTAGCCAGTTGCCGGGAAGGTCGGTTCGATGCCCAACGTGACTAAATACCCTTGCTCAGCCACCTTCCGGGCCGCGGATAACACAGCGCGGAAGGTCTCGGTGTGGCGGATGTAGTGATCCGCCGTAAGTACCGCCATCACAGCGTGCGGATCGCGTGCGCGCAGGTGCAGCGCCGCCAGGCCGATGCAGGGCGCGGTGCCCCGTCCCAGCGGCTCCACGATAAAGTTCTCCCGTGGCAATTCTGGAACCTGTTCTGCCAACGCCGCCACTTGATCTGCCGCTGTGACGACCAGGACGCGCTCCGGCGGCAACAGCGGCAACAACCGGTCAACCGCCAATTGAAACATACTGCGGCCGCCCAGCAGGTTCAACACTTGTTTGGGGTGCTTCTGGCGGCTCAAGGGCCACAGGCGCGTCCCCCCACCGCCG
>Ga0190316_1000483_pt1 | contig 11855 bp, 10 predicted proteins | sample 48701112_MG_FD_161663 | JGI IMG/M metagenome (GOLD analysis project Ga0190316, IMG submission 161663) | Hydrothermal vent sediment bacterial communities from Southern Trench, Guaymas Basin, Mexico - 4870-11-1-2_MG | ecosystem: Environmental > Aquatic > Marine > Hydrothermal vents > Sediment ... | reverse complement strand
TTAACACTTCAGCCCCTTGTTTTCTTAAGGCTTTTGACATGGGGGAGTCTTGCCCCCTCCCCGTTCTCCTTCGCTGCGCTCAGGAGCCGGGGTTTCCCCCACAGCAAAAGCCGGGAAAACTACGGGGCTTTCGTTAAACCGTTCAAAGAAATATCCCCTGCCAGTGAACGGTTGCCGTCAGCCCCCTGCCGCAGGAGCGGTTTGCCTTTTGCAGGGTTTCGATCGCGGGCCAAATTGCACTGGCTCTGGTAAAGGCAACGAATTAGCTTTGAAACCTGGAAAAAGGTAACCGCTTCAAGGCGGGATATAACGGGTTCATAAGAATATTTACCCGTGAGCGCTTACTTGTTTTTTAATTACGATATGGTACAGTCACCTGACCGCATATTGATCCGACTGGCTGCGGATATAATTAAGAGGGGCGGAGTAGTAGCCTTTCCCACCGAAACGAGCTATGGGCTTGGGGCCTCAATAATTCAAACAGAAGCCCTTGAACGAATATATGTAATCAAAAAAAGGCCGAGACACAAGCCGCTCTTGGTCCTCATTTCAGATACCTCGGATCTCATCCGTCTGGCCAGCCGGGTTCCGCCGGCAGCGGTTGCCTTGATGGAGCGCCTCTGGCCGGGCCCCTTGACCCTGCTTTTACCGGCCAGACCCGGGCTGCCATGGCCGCTCTGTGCGGATACAGGCAAGGTAGGTGTAAGGATTTCCAGCCATCCATGGGCACATTCACTGGTGACAATCCTGGGGAACCCCGTGACCGCTACCAGTGCAAACCTCTCAGGACACCCTGCCGCCTGTAAAGCCGAGGAAGTTGCGGATCAATTACGGTCTACACCCCCTGACTATATACTGGATGGGGGCCCTGTATCCGGAGGGCCTCCATCCACGATCATAGATGTAAGTATTGATCCTCCTGAAATTATACGGGAGGGGGCTATCAGCCCTAAAGATATCAGAGATGTTACAGGCTGACCGAAAGATTCTTCGTAAATATTCTAATATATCCTGCCTTGAAGCGGTTACCTTTTTCCGGGTTTCAAAGCTCACTCATCGCAGACCGGAGAGGCAGTGCAATCCGGCCCGCGATCGAAACCCTGCAAAAGGCAAGCCGCTCCTGCGGCAGGGCACGGACGGCAACCGTTCACGGACAGGGGATATTTCTTTGAACAGTTTAACGGAAGCCCCCGTAGTTTTCCCGGCTTTTGCTGTGGGGGAAACCCCGGCTCCTGAGCGCAGCGAAGGAGAACGGGGAGGGGGCAAGACTCCCCCATGTCAAAGCCTTAAGAAAACAAGGGGCTGAAGTGTTAAGTGAAAAGAAATATCCCCTGTCCGTGGACGGTTTGTGCAGTGGACCACGGACGGGTTCATAAGAATATTTACAATTTTCTATTATTAATGACCTGATTGCATTACAAAAACCCTGAACATGATTCTGTTGAAAAATCCGATCTAAAGAATATGCGCATAATACGTGAACTCTGGTTGCCAATTTTGCTCTACTTAATCTTTCTGTCCGGTTATCAGATATGGAAAGGATGTACCCTGCCCGTTTCGGAAACGGGAAAAAATAAGATCATAATAATTCCCACAGGGAGCACCTTCTCCTCGGCAGCACAGCTACTTGAGGCAGAAGGCTTAATAAAATCCAAAAGGTATTTTTATATCCTTGCCTGGTGGGAAAATGCAACAACCAGGATCCAGGCAGGGGAATACGAACTTTCCCCGACCCAAACGCCTGTAGAGATCCTGGATTATCTGGTCCAGGGAAAGACCCGCCAGTATATTGTCACCATCCCCGAGGGCTATAACCTGTTTCAAATAAACGGCCTTCTTGAAAATGCAAAATTGACATCCGGCGATTCATTCCTCAAGGTGGCAAGGAACCGTAAGATCTTGAAGACCCTTGGCATAGAGGCTGATAGTGCTGAGGGCTATATTTACCCTGATACCTATCAGTTGACCAAGGGCGCCACGGAACTTGAGATGCTCCGAACCTTTGTTAACCGTTTCTGGGAAGTATGGAATTCAGAAGGATTCAGCAGCAGAGCAGAAGAATTGGGTGTTAAAATCCACGATATAGTAATACTTGCTTCCATAGTGGAAAAAGAGGCTATGCAATCATGGGAAAGGCCGTTAATTGCTTGCGTATTCTGGAATCGGCTAAAAAAGAATATGCCTCTCCAGGCAGATCCAACCGTTCATTACGGGATACTTGTGGAAACCAGGGTAAGGAAGCGCCGTCTCAGGTGGAAAGACCTCAGAAAAGCCACCCCCTATAACACTTACGTAAACAAAGGTCTCCCCAAAGGGCCGATTTCAAATCCGGGTAAGGAGTCCATCAGGGCGACTCTCTATCCATCAAAAAAGGATTATTTCTATTTTGTTTCAAAAAACAACGGAACACATTATTTTTCCCGGACCCTGGATGAACACAACAGGGCGGTAGATCAGTATCAACGCCGACGTAAATACCGGCCCAGGAAAGAAATCAAACCTGATCTATCACAAACCTCTCTTCCATCTTCCCCCACTTTAAACCACCAGTCTTTTTCTTATTAATCACCAAATAATAATCAAAAAAATATTTCAAAAGTTTCAAGTATATGATACTGTTTCCCGATACAAAAATCAGGGTTGATTTATATGGTTCCATCTCAATTTTTAAGAATCACTGTTTTCATAAGATAATCGCAGGAAAATAGAGGAAACCGTGGCTCTATTTATATAACATACTGTAATATTTATATTAAATTGTCTCTCGATTCTCTTGACAGACAATTTCTTATTTCAATATATTAAAAAATGTTAGAAAATGGTGGGATAAAGTGGGGTAAAAGGCAATGTTCAGGGGAAGGTCGGCCCATGTCTTAGACGCCAAGGGCCGTCTCAGCATCCCGGCCCGTTTCAGAGAGGTCTTGCAGGCAAAATACGATGGCCGGTTGATAGTCACCAACCTGCCCTCCTGTCTCGCAGCTTATCCTTTTGAAGAATGGCGAAAAATAGAAGAGCATTTCAGCCGGTTCCAATTCGGACCTCCTGAGGTCGTCGCCTTTAAAAGGTATTTGTTGGGAGCAGCAGCGGAATGTCCCTTGGACGGCCAGGGAAGGATATTGATCCCTCTGAGGCTTCGTGAAGAAGCGGGGCTGACCAAGGATGTGGTCCTCTCGGGCATGCTTACTTACTTCGAGGTCTCGAACAAGGATAACCTGGACAAAGAGTTGCGAAAAACGAGGGATAACTTTGACGAGTACAGCAGCAGTATCACTGCTAAATTCGGGGCCAGTGGCTGAAAAGGAGACCAGACATGTACCTGTAATGGTCTCTGAAGTACTGGATGGTCTTTCGCCGGGGTCCGGAGGGATCTATGTTGATGCAACACTGGGGCTGGGAGGCCATGCGGAGGCCATGTTGACAAGGTACCCCGGGATCAAATTGGTCCTCGGCCTTGACCGTGACATAGAAACCCTGGAGCGGGCCAAATCCAGGTTGAGCCCATTTGGAGAAGGGGTAATTCGATTGATTCACAGCAACTTTATCCATCTCCATGATATCCTCTTATCCAACAGAATAGGGCAAGTTGACGGGATACTCATGGACCTCGGAATTTCCACCTTCCACCTGGAAAACAGCGGGAGGGGCTTCAGTTTTTCCAGAGACGAGCCCCTTGACATGCGAATGGATCTCTCCGGCACAGTGACTGCTGCCGATCTGGTCAACAAGCTTCCGGCAGAAAGATTGACCGAGCTTATCCAGACATACGGAGAAGAGAGATGGGCAAAGAGAATTGTCAAATGCATATGTGACAGGCGGAAGACCGCCCCGATTCTGACCTCGGCGGACTTGGCAAAAGTGGTTGCCAATGCCATTCCCAGGAAATACCATCCCCGCCGAATTCATGCCGCCACGAGGACCTTCCAGGCGCTTCGAATCGCTGTGAACAGAGAGCTGGACGACCTTGAAGAGGCCCTTAATACATTCCCGTCCTGCCTGAAACCTGGGGGACGACTGTGTATTATCTCTTTTCATTCCCTTGAAGACCGTCTGGTAAAGACCGCTTTCAGAGAAGATAACAGACTGAAACCCTTGACCAAGAAACCTCTGGTACCGGGCCCTGAGGAGATACGCATTAATCCCAGGGCCAGGAGTGCCAAACTGAGAGTAGCTCAATGTATAGAACTGCTGGCGCAACCCAATTAAGATCAATGTAGCGGACCCCTTGCAAGGCCTGCTTCAGGAGGAAAAGAGATGAGTCCTCGACCAGCGACGATCAGAATACCTCAGAGACGTTCATATGCTCCAATGGCACAAAAAAACAGAACCGGCACCGGCCTTTCTTTCTCAAAAGTACTCAAGACAACCCGTCAAATGGCAATCGCTATCATATTTGCCCTAACTGTCCTGTTAACTCTGGGGTTCTGGACTGCTCACCAGACACGAAAAACAGCAAAGGATATAGAGCTCCTTCAGGCTGAGAAGGGCCGTCTCAGTGCTCAATATCAGGATTTCAGCACTCAGGTGGACCGGCTCAAAGCACGAAGCCGCTTGGAAAAGCTGGGGAAAAAAATGGGACTTCATCCACCTGCCGACAGGCAGATAATATCACTTAACTGACAGAGATCTGAATGAGTTTTCCTTATAAAAATAAGAGAATTTTGTTTCTTTTCGGCCTGGCAGGTCTTGTGATCTTTACCGCACCGTTTGTTGGCTGCTTTTGGCAGGGCAATAATGTCAATAGCGAAGATGACGCTGATTCCTCCAAGTTTTCCCGGCAACGGAGCCGTGACTACTATTCCCCGAAAAGCCCCTTGTACAGGGGCATAATTCTTGACAGGGCAGGAGCGGTATTCGCCGTGAGCCGTAAGAAGGACTGCGGCCTGGCAAGGCCTTCCGAATATAAAAGGGTATATCCTTGCGGTTCACTGGCTTCTCCGGTTTTGGGGTTTATCGATCACGGCGGCAGAGGCCTTGAGGGAGTTGAATACACTTACAACAGCCTTTTGAGCCATACGAATATATCCCTGACTTATCCGGGCGGGCAGGAACTTATACTTACCCTCGAAAAAGACACTCAGGCACTGGCAGAAAGGGAGCTTGACAGGCAACTTAGAAGACTTAAGGCCGATAAGGGCTGTCTTGTCATAATGAGCGTTGAAAACGGCGAGATTCTCGCCATGGCCAGCAAGCCCTCCTGGGACCCGGGACGTTTTTGGGAGCTGCCTGCGACGAACATTACAAATTACTCCCTGCAGGATGATGTCGATCCAATAGTCCTTGTGACTCTCTTGAGCTGGATGTTTGAACAAAGTGAGCAGCCAAAATCAAAAAACCAATCTCCAGACCGAACGGCCTGCAGGTGTAAATGGGAGACCTTGGATGAAGGCGTGGTCCTGTGGAGTCCCTGGACTGGACAGGAGCTGAAAGACCTTGTCTCTTACGATGGCCTGTCAAGGGATCTCTGGGGTCTGGGATTTGGCCAGACGACAGGTATTGATCTTCCGGCTGAAGGTCAGGGCAGCCTGTCTTCAGTCCTGCCGGGGCTGCAGAACTGCTTACTATACCGAGGCATTACAGCCAGCCCGATCCAGATTCTCAGGGCCTTCTCAGCACTGATAAATGGAAATATATTGGTAACGCCACACCTGGCCTTGCAGAAAGGCCGTAAGGAATTCCCTCCATCCGGGTCTTCCGTGAAGGACCAGAGGCAGGCCAAAGTCCCATGGTTAACAGAAGAGCTTATGCTCAGATCGCGGAAAAATCTCGCAGTCAGGTCAGGGCCTTCTCTTGCGAGCATCAGGTGGAATGGACAGGCCGGACGAATATCCATCCGATCTCCGGCCCAGGTCACGGTTCTGGGATTCTGGCCCGACAGATCACCCAAAGTAAGTTATATTGGTTTTCTCGATGGCGTAAAAATTGACCCTCGTGAGCGCCGGGGCACTTTAGGCCGGGCACTGCTGGTGGTAAAACAGGCGGCACAGATACCTTTGAACGACGAATGGCAGACGGCAAAAAGCAAAGAAACCAAAAAAGATCTGTCCATGATGCCAAACCTCAAGGGAAAATCCGCAAGACAGGCAGTGGACATTCTGCAATCCATAGGCCTTTCTATCAAACTCAAGGGCGCAGGGACCGTGGTCGCGCAGAAACCAAGATCAGGAATGCCCCTTAAGGGCGTGAAGGTCTGCAACATAACGTGCAAGTGATGTCTAATAACATGCAGAACGAAAGGGCATTACGGGATATGTTGGGAGTACTCAGACCTGTTAGGCCCACCGTTTTTTCTCCATCGGACCTTGATGACGTAAAAATCACGGGCATATCCGCAGACTCCAGGCAGGTGAAGCAGGGATACGTATTCGCGGCAATTCCAGGCACTGAATTTGACGGAAGACAATTTATCAGTGATGCCGTAGAGAAAGGAGCCGCTGTCCTGTTAGTGCCGGGCCAGGACGCCCGACGCTATATCGAATCCGTACCTGGAACACTTCCTGTTATAGGGGTTGACGATCCCAGGCTCTCAACCGGCCTCCTGGCAAGTGCCTTTTATGGAAACCCCAGTGAAAAAATGGACCTCGTAGCCGTTACGGGCACTAATGGTAAGACCACGATCACATATCTCATGGAAGGAATCTTCAGCAAAGCCGGACTGAACCCTGGTGTAATAGGGACTATAAACAGGAGACATGGAGGTGTGGAGGTACCTTCCGAACTCACCACCCCGGATGCCGTAAGACTGCAAAAGATTCTGGCAGATATGCTGGAACAAGGAGTAAAAGCGGCGGCCTTGGAGGTATCTTCTCATGCCATTGACCAGCGAAGGATCTCCGGGTGCAGTTTCGCCGCATCTGTCTTTACCAATCTGGGCCGCGATCACCTGGATTATCACCAAGACATGGAACGATATTTCCGGGCTAAGGCAAAACTGTTTTTGGAGCATCCCTCTGGTGCGGCAATTATTAATATTGATGACCTCCATGGAAGGCGACTGTGGGAGATTCTGCAAAAAGAAAAGATCAGTTATGGTCTCAGTCCTGAGGCCGAGGTGAGGCCTGAGTCGCAGTCCATCAATATTGATGGAATAACAGGCAGGCTTGTCACGCCCAGAGGGCCTGTTTCTTTCAGATCCAGGCTTACGGGTTCCTATAATCTCTATAACATCCTTGCAGCAGTAGCGGCTTCAATCGCCCTCGGGATAGATACGGACCATATTCAGGCCGGTATAGAATCAGTGACGCGCATTCCGGGGAGACTCGATCCTGTGTGCACTCCCAATGGAGTGACTGCTTTTGTAGATTATGCTCACACACCTGATGCCCTTGAATGTGTCCTGAACAGCCTTGTTACATTAGGATTCAGGCCCGTGATTTGCGTAGTCGGCTGCGGTGGGGACAGGGACCGGAGTAAGCGTCCTCTTATGGCGCAGGCAGCGGCTTCACTCGCGGATATTGTTGTGCTGACCTCTGACAATCCCCGCACTGAAGACCCTCTTGCCATACTCGAGCAGATGTTGAACGGCCTCAGGGACCTTCCGCCTCATCATCCTGCAAACAGAGCAAAAGTGAAGGTAATTCCGGACAGGAGGGACGCCATATCATGGGCGGCGGAAAGAGCGCGCCCCGGCGCCTGCCTGCTGGTGGCAGGGAAGGGCCACGAAACATGCCAGATAATCGGCAGCGGGCGATTTGCCTTTGACGATAGAGAGGTATTGAAAGAGGCCTTTGGGTCAAAAGGCAGGGTTCAGGGTTCAGGGAATAAAAGACAAGAGTCAAAAGTAGAGGTTCTTGAGGATCAGGGATTTCGATTAAAGGCCTCCCAGGTGGCAAAGGCCATTGGAGCCCGAGTCCTTTCGGGTGATCCTGACATATCAATCCATGGCGTATCAACAGATTCCAGATCGGTGAGAACAGGGAATATATTCTGGGCGCTTCCAGGGGACCGCTTCAACGGCCATGACTTTGTCCTCGAAGCCATAAGAAAAGGCGCCGTTGGTGCCGTAGTCAGTTCGATTCCTGACCCTGGACTTTCGGCTTTCAGCCCCCGATCCCGTCCGGTCCTGTTGAAAGTTCAGGATACCTTGAAGAGCCTGGGAGACTTCGCATCATGGTACAGGGAATACCTCGGAATCAAGGTGATCGGCATTACAGGTAGTTGCGGCAAGACCACAACAAAAGAACTGATTTCCTCGATCCTGGGGAAGAAATGGAAAGTGGCTAAGACCCCGGGGAATTTCAACAACCTTATCGGACTTCCCCTCAGCCTGCTTTCGGCCAAAACCGATGACTCCTGGGTAATGCTGGAGATGGGAACGAACCGGCCCGGAGAGATATCCCGGCTGTGCGAAATCGCTCAGCCGCAAGCGGGCCTTATTACTACCATACAGCCTGCCCATCTTGTCGGCCTGGGGGGCATAAAAGAAGTGGCCGAAGAAAAATGGGGACTCTGGAGAGCCCTTCCCCGGACGGGTGTGGCAGTGATGAACCTTGACGACCCACTGGTTACTGAAGGGGCAAAAGATCTGACGTGCCGGATAGTGGGTTATTCTCTGACACCCAATCCCCAACTCAAAGCTCAAAGCTCAAAGCTCAAAGCTGCAATCACCTGCCTGTCCTGGACCCCGGTCGAGCATGGCACTCTGCTGGACCTGGATATCGCGGGAAGCAGGCTCTCTGTCGATCTTTCCCTCATAGGTAAGGCGAACGTGCAGAATGCCGTTGCAGCCGCGGCTGCAGGCCATGCAGTGGGGCTGAAGCCGGTCAGTATAAAGCAGGGGCTTGAGGAAGTGAAACCGGTTCCGGGCCGTCTGTTTCTGAAGAATCTTGGACCCGGATGGAGGCTGATAGACGATTCTTATAATGCAAATCCCGGTTCTGCGAGAGCGGCCCTTGAGACCCTCGAATTCTGGAGCAGGGGCGAGAAAAAGATAGCGATCCTGGGAGACATGCTGGAACTCGGCAATGCCGCTCGCAAGTTTCATCAGGATCTCGGACGGCTTGCAGCCCAAACAGGGGTTGATCTTTTAGTTTCAGCAGGCCGGTTTGCTGATATTGTTTCCGGGGCTGCAAAAAAGGCGGGTATTTCGCAAGATGCTATCCGCATCTTCCCCGACACGGAGGATTTGCTTTCATGGATAGAATCAGATGCTCTTGATTGCATGCCTTCCCCGGCAATTATACTCGTAAAGGGATCACGGGCCGTAGGCCTTGAGAAGGCAGCAGATGCCCTTATCAGGCATCTGGGAGGAGGATAGGTTATGTTCTTTCATCTGCTGTATCCTCTCCACGATTTGTGGCCCGTATTCAACGTCTTTCGTTATATTACGTTCAGGACGATATATTCGGCTGTTACTGCCCTTTCGATAATATTGTTCCTCGGCCCCTGGTTCATAAGACGTATGCGTGCAATGCAGATGGGGCAGATCATCAGGGACGACGGACCGGCAAGACATCGTGCAAAGGCCGGTACACCGAGCATGGGGGGTATATTGATCGTCGGGTCCATCGTGATCGCTACGCTCCTGTGGGCGGACCTCGGTAATCTTTACGTGTGGATAAGCCTTTTGATTCTTGTCGGTTACGGCGCAATAGGCCTTGCAGACGACCTGCTTAAGATCAGAAAAAAGAACAGTGTTGGGCTGCCGGGCAGATGGAAACTTCTTGGCCAGGCAGTCTTTGTATTTTTGGCTGCATGGATAATCGCTGCACATGGGAAGTGGGACACACATCTCAGCATCCCTTTTTTTAAGAACTTCCGGCCCGATCTCGGAATCATGTATGGTCTTTTTGCCCTGCTTGTGATCGTCGGGGCCTCTAATGCCGTAAATCTGACCGACGGGTTGGACGGGCTGGCTGCCGGCCCCTTCATAGTGGCCGCAGCGGTCTATACCTTGTTTACATACCTGGCCGGCCACTCGACTATTGCCCAGTACCTCAGGATTCCTTCTGTCCCCGGCGCAGGAGAGCTTGCAGTGTTTTGTGGCGCCATGGTAGGAGCAGGCCTGGGTTTCCTCTGGTATAATACATATCCTGCAGAGATCTTCATGGGAGATACAGGTTCCCTTGCCGCAGGCGGCGCCCTTGGGACAGTGGCCGTACTTTCGAAGCAGGAGATGCTGCTTGTAATTGTGGGCGGAGTCTTTGTAGCTGAGGCATTATCCGTAATTCTTCAGGTCTTCTACTTCAAGGCAACAGGAGGCAGGAGGATCTTCCGTATGGCACCTGTCCATCATCACTTTGAGCTTAAGGGATGGAAAGAGCCAAAGGTCATCGTGAGGTTCTGGATAATTTCCATATTGCTGGGGCTGGTTGCGGTCAGCACTCTCAAGTTGAGATAGGAAAGGGATTTGGTGAGTAAATATTTGGTGATTGAGTGGAGCTGAAAGGCAGGAAAGTAACAGTACTGGGCATGGGTGTATCCGGACAGGCGGCTGCCGGATGGATCGTCTCCCGGGGGGCGCAAGTCACGTGCAGCGACTTGAATCCACTGGACAGGTGGCCCGAGGGACTGGCAGGCTGGTGTGACGAAAACGGCGTTAGGGTGGAGACGAAAAGACACGAGGTGGAGACCTGCCTCTCATCCGATCTTATTGTGGTCAGCCCGGGTGTTCCGCATGAAATCCCTGCCCTTGAGGCCGCACGCAGGTCCAATATACCTGTGGTCGGGGAGCTGGCCCTTGCGGCATCTTTTTGGAAGGGGCCTTTGATCGGCATAACCGGCACAAACGGGAAAACCACTACCACGATGCTCGTGGATGAGATGTTAGAAAAGGCCGGTGTGCCTCATGTAAAGGCAGGGAACATCGGGCAGCCATTATCCATGTTCATTGAAAGACACACCGGTGAAACTATTGCGGTTCTTGAAATCAGCAGCTTCCAGTTGGATTACTTCCCCAGGGTCAAATACTTCCCCTTCCGTCCTCCAAGGTTCAGGATAGCGGCATGGCTCAATCTTGCCCCGGATCACCTTGACCGCTACCGGGACATCAGAAGTTACGGAGAGAGCAAGGCAGTAATATACGATTTCCAGGGGCCTGAAGATTGGGCCATCCGCAATATGGACGACAGGGAACTGGAAAAGTGGAAGAACAGAGGGCGTGCCAGAAGGCTCTGCTTCGGAGGACTGCGCCCCGGGGTTTCTGGGGCAGTGCCGGACACATCCCTGAAAAAGATCAACGTCATGTGGCATGATAATAAATGTGAGGAATATGATCTGGAAGGCTGGTCACTGAAGGGCCTGCACAACGCTCAAAACCTGGCTTGCGCCATACTTATTTCACGTCTGGCAGGTGCAGGTGCAGGTGCCGTGCAGTCTGTTGTCCGCAGCTTCAAAGCCGCGCCCCACAGGCTTCAGTGGGTGGCCCAATATGGGGGCATAGACTATTATGACGACTCCAAGGCCACCAATATCGCATCCGTACTCTGTGCCCTTAAATCCATAGGGCAGCCAATAGTGCTGATTGCCGGCGGCCGCGGCAAGGGTGAAGATTACTCATCACTGGCAGAAACTGCAAAAGGGGGACGCATTCGCAGCGCGGTTGTTATGGGAGAGGAGGCCGGGGCATTTGAAAGGGTCCTGAGCAAGGCAATACCGGTTATCGAAGTGCGCGGAACAAAAGACGGCAAAAAGACCATGGAGAAAGCCGTAAGAGAGGCTATGTCCCTGGCCGAGCCGGGTGATGCCGTACTCCTTTCCCCGGCCTGTTCCAGCTTTGATATGTTCAGGAACTATGAAGAACGGGGCATGGCCTTTCAGAAGGCAGTCCTGGAACTGGGTGATTGAATAAATGGACATCGCAATCCGCAATCCGCAATCCGCAACCCGCAACCCGGATCACCAAACCACCAGATTGGTCG
>Ga0190316_1000482_pt1 | contig 11858 bp, 9 predicted proteins | sample 48701112_MG_FD_161663 | JGI IMG/M metagenome (GOLD analysis project Ga0190316, IMG submission 161663) | Hydrothermal vent sediment bacterial communities from Southern Trench, Guaymas Basin, Mexico - 4870-11-1-2_MG | ecosystem: Environmental > Aquatic > Marine > Hydrothermal vents > Sediment ... | reverse complement strand
ATTCCTCAATCTTTCTTCAAACTCTCTTTGATCTCCTGAACTTTCTCTTCTATTGTCCGGGAATCATATACATTCCAGGAAGTTTGGAACCGGGCCTCTCCTAACCTTATGACCATTTTTAGATTTTCATCCACCTTTTCTTCCTTACCTAAGGCCATATAAACCTTAGCCCTAGCCAAATATGCCGCTGCGTATTTAGGATTGAGTTTCACCGCTTTATTAAAATCGCTAATGGCCCTCCAATATTCCTTGAGGCTGTAGAAGACTAATCCCCGATTATAATAGGCACGAAAATAATCTGGATTTAACTCAATAGCCTGATCAAAATCGGCCTTGGCCTTTTCATAATCTGAAATCATAAAATAGGCTATTCCTCTACTTAAATGCACTTCTGGTGTATTTTCTCCTTCTTCAATCGCTTTAGAAAAGGCATCAATACTTTTATGGTAGTCTTTTTGGGCTAAATATTCTTTCCCCTTTCCAATCCATTCATTCATTACATCCCCCTATAAAAATTGTGTAATCTTTTTAATGCCTTTATTTTTTCTGAATATCCAATCTTGGATAAATTAACAGCTTCTTTTAAAATCTCAATACTTTGGTCATAAATTTTTCTGTTTACGGGGTAAGGATGTCCATCCTTTCCACCGTGAGCAAAGGCAAAACGAGCGGGATCTTTAAAACTAGGTTTGGCTCCATAGATAATTTCTGAAATCAAGGCTAGAGCACGTATAGTTTTAGGACCTACCCCTTTTATACTCAATAAAGTTTCAAAATCTTTTGGAGAAGTATGATAAACCTTTATTAAGTTTCTTTTCAATCTTTGAGGATTGATATCCTTTGTTAAAAGATAGTGCCTAGAAGGTAATTTAAGCACACTAATTTTTTCCCATTGTTTATAAATCTTTTCTGGATTTTCTTGAGATAAAACTACGCTATTTTGGCGCGTAGCTTCACTTCGTTTGGCCACTAAATTTAATACAAACGCTTCTTTTTTTTCCGCACAAATAGCATAGTGGGGTTCACAAACAAAACTTTTTACTCTTTCACCTAACCAGTGATAGCGGCGAGCATATTTTAACATGGGATTCATCCCTTGCTGGACCACACACCATTGACCTTCTATAGTAAAAAACAAGCTATGATGATAAAGTTGATACCCATCTTGTAAGGCCACATTATCTACCTTGGCTGTCAGTCTACTGGCATAAATCAAAGGGAAAACATTTAAGCTGAAGAAATTGCCAATCCTATCTAATTCAATAGGCGTCTTAATAGCTGTTTTACCCTTCCCTCCAACGGCAAATATCCCCAACTCCTTACCTACATCCTTTAAAGCCTCCTTTATAGCCCCACATACCGTGGTAGTGATACCACTGCTGTGCCAATCAAAACCAAGAACACAACCTAAGGCCTGAAACCAAAAGGGGTCAGAAATACGGTGTAAAACCTCTTTCCTGCCATATTCTAAGCAAAGAATATATAAAATCTCTCGCGCCAGCTTAACCATACGTTGAAACAACCAAGCCGGTGCTTTTCCGCCATGAAGTGGTAAATGGGCAATTCCTGTCTTTTGCATTATTGTAATTTTAATTTACTACTTATGCTTCTATTTGAGAAGATGCTCAAGAATAATAATCAAATTAAGTATTCTGTGATTTATGCAAAATAAGAATTTAATATAGTATCTAGAAGAAGCTATTATGTTTAAATTATCCTAGGTACAGTCACCATATCTTTATCTGATTGGGGGGCATTGAATAACACCTTTTGAGTGCTTAATGAAGGTTTTATCTGGTCATCACGAAATACATTTATTAAATCCAGGGCATGATAAGTAGGTTTTATTTCACTAGTATCTATTTCATTTAGTTTCTCCATATAAACCAAAATCTGATTAAGCTGTTCCGTGAATAATTCCATTTCTTTTCCAGAAAAAGAAAGCCGTGCCAACTCAGCAATATGCGCCACTTCTTTTTTGGTGATCTTCATGTTACCTCTCTAAAAAACTTTTTAAGAATTTACTCCGGCTAGGGTGTTTTATCTTGCGCAAGGCTTTTGCTTCTATCTGCCTAATCCTTTCTCTGGTTACCGCAAAAAACCTTCCTACTTCTTCTAAAGTGTGGTCTGCTCTCTCTCCAATGCCAAAACGCATTCTTAAAACCTTCTCCTCCCTGGGAGTCAAGGTAGAAAGAACTTGCCGTGTATGCTGGGCTAAATCCATCTTAATTACTGCTTCTTCCGGAGGTATTGTTCTTTTATCTTCAATAAAACTTTCTAAAAAGGTATCTTCACCTTCACCCACTGGTGTTTCCAAAGAAATAGGTTCTTTAGCAATTCTTAAAATTTTGTTCACTTTTTCTAAAGGGAATTCCATCTTTTCTGCAATTTCTTCAGGAGTAGGCTCACGTCCCTTTTCTTGAATTAGTAACCTAGTAACTTTAATTAATCTATTTATGGTCTCAATCATATGCACAGGAACACGAATTGTTCTAGCTTGGTCAGCAATAGCCCTAGTAATGGCTTGTCTAATCCACCAGGTAGCATAAGTGCTAAATTTGTAACCCCGCTGATATTCAAATTTCTCTACTGCCTTCATTAAACCAATATTTCCTTCTTGAATTAAATCCAAGAGATGTAAACCTCGATTAGTATATTTTTTGGCAATACTCACCACTAGGCGTAAATTAGCTTCTACAAGTTTTCTCCTTGCCTCTTGGATCCTTTGCTCTCCTTTCTTAATCCGTCGTAAAACTACTCTTAACTTCTTAATTGAAGTGCCTGCCTGTTCATTCCCTATCCGCCTCAACCCTCTTTGCCATTTCTTAACTTTCTGTTCTATAATTTCCAACTCATTCAAACTTACATTTAAATTCTCTGCAATTTCTTTTCTCTTATAGGGATATTTTTTTAAGTATCCCACAAGTTTTTTCAATTTTTCTCTCGATAGACCGGTCTTTAAAATGCACTGGGCTATCTCAGTCTCATAAACTTCTATCTCATGCATAATTTGTTTTAATTGATTAACAATGTTGTAAAGCTGTTTCCTATTTAATCTGAGGGCCCTCAAATACAGACACAGGCACTTTTTGTTATATTTCAGTCTTTGCTCTATATGCAAACGTTTTTCTTCATTAAGCTCATTATTTCTTAAAAATCGCCTTAATTTTTCATTTTGTTTCTCAGTAGCTGCTATTTCATTTAATATGGTAATCACTTCTTGTCTTTTCTTCTCTATTTCTTCCTCTCTTTCTTCATCTTCATCTAAATCCCTCACTACCTCCTTGATCGTTTTATCTCCTCTTTTTAACCATTCCCTTAATTTCAAAATCTGTTGAAGGGCTATGGGAAAATCCGCTAATGCCTTTAAAACCTCCTCTTCTCCTTTTTCACATTCCTTGGCTATTTTTATTTCTTCTTCTCTACTTAATAAGGGAATTTCTGACATTTCTTTTAAGTATAATCTTTCGGGATCCATGGAGGATGTCCTCTCAATAGATAAAAGATCAGGCATCATTTTCTCTTCAGTGAAAAATCTGAATTCTTGATCCTCAGGAGGTTGGTTTTGAGATAACCCATTTGGCGGCAGTGGAGGGATCTCTACTATGTCAATCTCCATTTCATCAAAAACCATCAGGGCATCTTGGAAACTCTCAGAACCCATGTCTTGGGGCAAAACTTTATTCAATTCTTCATAGGTAAGATACCCCTTTTCTTTACCCTGAGAAATTAAGCTTTTAATCTTTTGAAATAAATCTTTTTCTTTATTCATAAAGAGGCTCCCTACCCTTTTTTAAATTACAAGCAAATTTATTTTTTTGTCTTAAAAGCAGAGACAATCTCTGCCAATCTCCATTTTCTTCGGCTTCTTTTATATCTTTCAATAGTCCTTTAAACTCTCTCTCTTGGAGTTGACGTAAAAGACCATGGGCTATTTCTTCAGGATTAGCAGATTTATCTCTTTCTAAAACCCAACGTGCTATGAACTTTTGGAGTGATGGATCTAATTCTAACATCAAATCTTTAACATCCACCTTACCCTTCTCTTGGTAAGATTTTACTATCTTTTCTAAAAGCAAAGCCAGCTCAGAATGTTTAATCTCTGAGGATAATTTATCTAAGTCAAACCAAGAAATATACTGAGGGTAATGAAGTAAGAATTTGACTACATTTTTTTCAAAAATAGGTAGGGTCTCTTCTAAATTAAATGTTTCTTGCATAGCTCCAGAAGATTTGCTTTTTTTATTCAAATTTAGCAATAAAGAAGGTTCTATATGGAATAGTTGGCAAATTTTATCTCTATAATAAGATTGAGTTAAAGGATTTTTTATAAGAGAAATTATATTTAAGGCCTCTTGGATAAATTGATACCTTTGATTTAAGTCTTTTTTAGTTTCTTTTTCACCTTTTTTTAAATACCAGTCTAAAAGCCCCTGGGTTTGTTGTAATAGTAAAAGCATTGCCTCTTTGCCTTCTCTCTGCACAAAGCTATCAGGGTCATCCCCTGCTGGTAACAATAATATATCTGTTTCTAAATCTTCCTTAAGCAAAATAGACAGACTTCTAATAGCCGCCTTTTGACCTGCAGCGTCTGCGTCATAGACCAAAATCACTTTAGGAGCCAAGCTTTTCAAAATTTTTGCTTGATGTGTGGTCAAGGCTGTTCCTAAGCTCGCCACTGCATATCTAATACCGCAGGCGTGTAAACTTAATAAATCAAAATAGCCTTCTACTAATAATACTTTTTCTTCCCTTTGAGACCATTGTTTAGCCACATGGGCACCATAAAGGTTAAATCCCTTTTTATAAATCAGGGTTTCAGGAGAGTTGATATACTTAGGTAGGGTATCATCCAAAACCCTACCCCCAAAAGCAATGACATTACCTCGCAGGTCAAAGATGGGGAAAATAATGCGCCCTCTAAATCTATCATAGATTTTCCCACTCTCTGACTTACCGAGTAAACCCCCCTCTATAGCTAAAGATAAATCTATTTCTTTTTGTTGCAAAAAGTTGGTAAGGGCATCCCATCGGGGAGGAGCATAACCTAAAAGGTAGGTAACTACGGTATCTTTGCCAATATCCCTTTTTGAAAGGTATTCTCTTGCCCTTTGAGCCTCAGGATTTTGAAGGAGACAGTGATGATAAAACTCTGCCACCCATTGATAGAGGGTCAAGAGGTTTTTTCTCTTTTTGTAATAAATATCTTCTTCGGGTGAAACCTTCTCTTTGGGTAAGGGAATACCGTAATGCTGAGCTACTTCTTCTATTGCTTCATAAAAACTACACTGTTTATACTTCATCAAGAAGGTAAAGACATTGCCTCCTGTCCCACAACCAAAACAATAAAAAAGCTGTTTTTCTTCACTTACCGTAAAAGAAGGTGCTGTTTCTTGGTGAAAAGGACATAGACCAACATAATTCTTACCTCTTTTACGTAAAGAAACATATTCACCTATTATTTCTACAATACTAGCTACATTTTTAACCTCTTCTATAAATTGTGGAGGAATATGGGACATATTATCCCCTTAGGTAATATTCATGTTTCTATTTCCACAATGGTCACTCCTTGACCACCTTCTTTAGGCAAGGCATCTTTGAAAACTGCCACTTGAGGATGTGTCTCTAAATACTTACGAATAGCAGCCCGTAACTGTCCGCTCCCTAAACCATGCACAATCCGCATTTGCTTTAAACCATATAAAGCAGCTTTGTCAATAGCCTTTTCTACTTCCCATAAGGCCTCATCTACCCGTTTACCCAACAAGTTTAGCTCTGTTTTAGGCTTAGTATGAGCATGTATATTTATACCTTGGGACAAAAGAGGAGCTTTGCCAATAATTTCTTCTATTTCATACTTAGGCACCTGACACCGTAACGTCCCTACAATTGCTTCAACCATTTCTCCTTCTACCCGTTTTACCTGAGCTATTTTATGATTGAAACGATAAGAAAGCTTTACCCAATCATTTGGTTTTGGCTCTAATTCTGTTCTAGATGGAGGAAAAGTCAAAAAACTTTTTTTAACCTGTATTAAACGCTGTCTTTGTGCCTCTAGTAGCTTTATATCTTCTTCTTTATCCCTTTTTTGCCTACGGATAACTTTAACTGTTTGCTCCACCTCTTGCAATAGGGAATTAATATTTTTTTCTTTTTTAAGATAAATTTCCCACTTCTTTTCTTCTATTTCCTTAAGCAACCTCTTCTCTTTCTCTTTCAATGCCACAAGGCCAGAAAGAAGTTTTAAAAGATACTCCTTTCTGGTCATCAATTCCTCTTTACTTTTTAATATTTCTTGGAGTGAAAAATGTATATTCCCATCCCATTCCCTTAAATACCCTTGAGCCTTTTCTAAAATCTCTTTTTCTATTCCCATTCTCTCTGCTATTTTTAAAGCACAGCTCATGCCCATAGTGTTATATAATAACTGATAAGTAGGCCTTAGGGTTTTAGACTCAATACCTACAGCCACATTTAGGGCATCCTTCTTCTGAAGGGCATAGGCCTTTAATCCTTCATAATGGGTAGTTACTATAGTCCATGCCTTCTTTGCCTTGAAGGTATCCAAAAAGGACATAGCCAAGGCACTACCTTCACTAGGATTTGTTCCTCTTCCTATTTCATCAATCAATATTAAGGTATGGTCTTGTATGGCATTTAAAATCTCTTGGAGGCGCTTTAAATGGGCTGAAAAGGTGCTCATCTGATATTCTAACGCCTTGTCATCCCCTATATCACTAAAAATTTTGTTAAAAATAGGTAAAGAAGCTTCCTCAGTAGGCACAGGGATCCCTGTTTGCAACATCAAAACCAAGATACCCATGGTTTTTAAAGCCATGGTTTTTCCTCCAGCATTTGGACCAGAAATAATTAAGACTTTAGCAGGAGGAGAAAGTTTTAAATCAACAGGAACTGCCCTACCCTGCCTTTCTTTTCTTTCTTTCCAAAGAAGGATAGGATGATAAGCCTTTTTAAAATAAATTTTATCAGTAAATCTAGGAAACGCACCGTCAAATTCTAAAGCATACTGAGCAATAGCCATATAAGTATCCAATAAGGCTATCAATTTTTGGTTTTGCAAAAGACTTTCACAATGATGACCAATGATATGTGTAAGTTCCAACAAAATTCTTTTTTTCTCTTCTTGTTCTTCTTCTATAAGAAGTTGCAACTGATTATTCAAAGGTAATATCTCCAATGGCTCTACAAAACAAGTAGCTTTACTGCGAGAATAATCATGCACAATGGCCTTGATAAAAGATTGATATTTGCTTTTAACAGAGACTAGATAACGATTATTATGCACGGAAATGATTTTTTCTTGCCAATATGAACTGTATTGGGCTGTATTCAAAAGCTCATGGAGGAGATTTTTTATCTTTGTTTTTAATCTTTGAATGCTCTTCCTTATTTTCTTTAAGGTAATACTGGCAGTATCTATTATCTCTCCTTGAACATCAATGGTCTTTTTTATTTGATGTAAAACCTCTGGCAATAAGTGAAGTTGACTAATAAGAGTATTTATTTTAGGACACTCCTTTTCCTTTTGTTGCCAATAACTATAAATTTTATTTACCATGCTTAAATGCTCAGCTACCAAAAGGATTTCTGCAGGGGAAAGGAAATCATTTTCCACTTTAGTTTTTGGTAATATAAAAGAAATATCCGGAATGCTAGGACGGGGCAAATTTTTATCCCAGAGCAAGCCCTTAATTTCTCTCACACATTCAAGCCTCTGTTTAAGTATATCCATATCCACAATAGGTCTTAAGGAACCTATCACAGCCCTTCCAGGGGCAGAATGGGTATAGGTAGAAATACATTCAAGTATCTGGAAAAAACCCAAATCCTGTAAAGTTTTGGGGTCCATGTTTAAATTAATTAAAGGTAACGATTAAATAGTTAACACTTTTCTCTATGTTCATCTAGGAAAAGTTTATAGACAATACTATCTAATAAGGCTTGGAGACTAGCTTCTAAAATATCATGTGATACTCCTACTGTCCGCCATACACATTCTTTATCCCTTGATTCAATCAACACCCTAACTTTAGCTTCAGTGCCAGATGTTTCAGGTAAAACCCGCACTCTATAATCAATCAAACTCATTTCCTTTAACCTTGGATAAAACTCCTCTAAGGCATTTCTCAATGCCCTATCTAAGGCATTTACCGGCCCCATACCTAAAGAAATAGCATGCCTTTCTCTCCCCTTTACCTCCACCCAAACTTCTGCTTCAGCAATAGGTCTCCCATCTAAAGTATTATAGTCATGCACTCTATAAGTGAGAAGCCGGAAATAATGTTTTTTTAATTCCCCTCGTGCCTTATAAATTCTCAGTTTAAAGGATTCTTCAGCTACATCAAACTGAAATCCTTGATTTTCTAAGTCTTTTAATTCTTGCAAAATTTTTTGAACTTCTGGGTCTTCACTCTCTAAATCAATACCCCATTCCTTGGCCTTACTTAAAATAGTGCTTTTTCCTGAAAGCTCAGAGATGAGAATACGCCTTATATTTCCCACCTTTTGAGGAGGAATATGTTCATAAGTTTGAGGATTTCTCTTTACTGCACTGACGTGAACACCACCTTTATGAGCAAAGGCACTACGGCCTACATAGGGGAGATAAGGAGGATGAGCAATGTTGAGTAATTCTGTTATATATCTGGAAACAGAGGTGAGTTTAGCTAATTGTTCATCAGTAACACAATCAATACCCATTTTGAGTTTTAAAGCAGGAATAATAGAACATAAATCAGCATTGCCACATCTTTCACCCACACCATTAATAGTGCCTTGCACTTGAGTGGCTCCTAAATGAACTGCCATAAGGCTATTGGCCACTGCTGTCCCAGCATCATTGTGAGCGTGGATTCCCCAAGAAATATTGGGAAATTTTGACTTCACTTGAGATATAATAGTTTCTAATTCAAAGGGAAGCGTTCCTCCATTGGTATCACAAAAAATAATACAATCAGCACCAGCCTCTATGGCTTTTTTGATAGTGGCTAAAGCATATTCAGGATTATCTTTAAACCCATCAAAAAAGTGTTCAGCATCATAAAAAAGTTTTTTTACATGTGACCGCAGATAGGCCAGGGAGTCAGAAATAATCTCTAAATTTCGCTCTAAAGAAATTCTTAAGGCATCTTTTACATGCAAATCCCAGCTTTTTCCAAAGATAGTTACTACTTCAGTTTTTGCCTCTATTAATGTTTTAAGATTAGGGTCTGTTTGAGGTATTTTTTGGGGATGGTGAGTGCTACCAAAGGCCACAATTTGGGCCTTTTTAAAATGATAATTTTTAATTCTACTAAAAAAATGAATATCTTTGGGGTTAGACCCAGGCCAACCTCCTTCAATGTAATCTACTCCTATTTCATCCAGTTTTTGGGCGATTTTTAACTTATCTTCTAATTGCAAATTAAAATTTTCTGCCTGTGTTCCGTCTCTTAAGGTAGTATCGTAAATTTCTACTTTAGGCATTTTCCCCTAAATCAAAGGCTTTATGTAATACTTGCACTGCTCTTTCTACCTCTTTCTCATCAATTACACAAGAAACTTTTATTTCTGAAGTGCTAATCATAAGAATATTAATACCAGCATTAGCTAAAGATTGAAACATTCTGGCGGCCACTCCAGGATGATTCCGCATACCCACTCCTACAATAGAAACTTTACCAATATGTTCATCTCCTAGCACTCTTTCAGCACCAATCTTATTGGCTGCCTGACGCGCAATCTCTAAGGCTTTTTTAAAATCTATCTTAGGCACAGTAAAAGTCATATCAGTAATGCCCTCTTCACTCGTATTCTGAATAATCATATCTACCACAATACCTGCTTCTCCAATAGGTTTAAAAAGCTGGGCAGCAATGCCAGGTCTATCTGGAACACCCCTTACTGTAATTCTAGCCTCGTCTTTATTGTAAGTTACCGCGGTCACAATTACCTTCTCCATTTCAGCATCGGTATCTACCACCATCGTTCCCTCCTGTTCTATAAAAGATGAACGGACATGAACTGGGACTTTATATTTTTTGGCTACATCCACTGAGCGAATTTGAAGCACTTTAGCCCCAAGACTAGCCAGTTCCATCATTTCATCATAAGAAATTTTATTAATTTTTTTGGCATCTGAACATATCCTTGGGTCTGCGGTAAACACACCCTCCACATCAGTATAAATCTCACATATATCTGCTTTTAAGGCAGCGGCTAAAGCTACGGCAGTAGTATCTGAACCCCCTCGTCCCAAAGTAGTAATATCTCCATGTCTATCAATACCTTGAAAACCAGCAACAATCACAATATTACCTGTTTCCAATTCTTTTTTTAACCGAGCACAGTCAATTTCATCTATGCGTGCTCGCCCAAAAGCATCATCTGTAAAAATCCTAGCTTGAAAGGCTACCAAAGAAGTAGCAGGATAACCCATATCTTTAAGAGCCATAGCCAAAAGGGCAGCAGAGCTTTGTTCTCCAGTAGCCAACAAGACATCCAATTCTCTAGGATCAGGGTTGTTTGTCATTTGATAAGCAAGATTTATCAATCTATCGGTCTCACCAGCCATAGCAGAAACCACTACTACCAATTGATGTCCTTCCTGATAAAATCGGGCCAACTTTCTAGCCACATTTTTAATCCGCTCAATACTACCTACCGAAGTGCCCCCGTATTTCTGCACAACTAGCATTTTTCAACCTTCCTCAATTTTTTAGATAGTAACCTATCTGTTTGAAGTATGCAATATTAGTAACAAACTCTAAATCTCTCCCTTCATTACTAAAATAGATATAAATTTTTAAATACTGAGGAGGCAAAAGCGAAGCAGGCATTTTCTCAGCCCATTCTATAACAGTTACTCCTTCAGAGAAAATGTATTCTTCTAAACCCAACAATGACCAATCTACATCTTTTTCCAACCGATATAAATCAATATGATAAAGGGGAAAACACCCCGGATAAACATGCACAAAGACAAAACTAGGGCTAGTAATGGGATAATTTTTAGGCACCCCTAATCCCTTAGCTATCCCCTTAGTCAACCAAGTCTTTCCTGTTCCTAAATCACCACAAAGGAGAATCACATCCCCTTTTTGAGCAAGTTCGCCTATCTTCTTGCCTATTCTTAAAGTATCCTGGGCTGAAGGGCTATGATACCTAAACTTAAAGAGTTTTTTCATATAGTATTAACTTAAACAAAAATATAAGATTTTTCAATGTCACCTGTTTCCCAAAATCCGGATTGATTTTTGGATAAAATTTCGATCAATTTTTATTTTAATTGAAGAAGGCGAAAAAAGAAGTTTTCTTTCTTGCCAACCTTAATTTTTCGTTTTATTTTTTATAATTGACAAGTCTTATGGGTTGTTTTATAAAAAGTTAAATGAAATACCTTTTTGGACCTGTGCCTTCACGGCGATTGGGTCATTCATTGGGAATAGATTTAATACCCTTTAAGACCTGCACCTATGATTGTATTTATTGTGAATTAGGACGCACAACACATTTAAAGGATAAACCAGCTGCCTATATGAGTGCAAAGGAAATAAAGGCAGAATTAGATACATTTTTTGCTAACCATCATCCTCCTGTGGACTTTATTACTCTTGGTGGCTCAGGTGAACCCACTTTAAATGCTAATTTGGCCCAAATTGTGGAAATTGTGAAAAATTTAAATAAGGCACCTTTGGCTGTTTTAACCAATGGTTCTTTATTATGGAGAGAAGAAATAGTCAATGCCTTACTTAAAGCAGATGTGGTTTTACCATCCTTAGATACAGTCTTTACAAAAACCTGGAAGAAGATAAACCGTCCCCATCCATTATTAAAATTAGAGACTATTATTGATG
>Ga0190316_1000481_pt1 | contig 11871 bp, 13 predicted proteins | sample 48701112_MG_FD_161663 | JGI IMG/M metagenome (GOLD analysis project Ga0190316, IMG submission 161663) | Hydrothermal vent sediment bacterial communities from Southern Trench, Guaymas Basin, Mexico - 4870-11-1-2_MG | ecosystem: Environmental > Aquatic > Marine > Hydrothermal vents > Sediment ... | reverse complement strand
GGTAGGTCCCTGGTTCGATCCCAGGTGGGCCCACTTAAGTTCATTAGTTATTGAGAGAGTGATAAGGTGGATTTTTCGGAGACACACTTGGATAAAAACATGGCTGCTTGCAAGGGGAGTGCTTTTTTAAGTACTCCCCTTCTTGATTATTGAGACCATGAAGCTGTATGAGGTTTATGAAAGGCTAGACAGTCTGGCTCCATTTGATTCTGCCGAATCCTGGGATAATGTGGGACTTATGTATGGTGACCCTCTGCAAGAGATTGGCTCCGTCGTGGTTGCGCTTGATCCCTTTTTTGATGTCATAGAGTATGCAAGGGACCATTCGGTTGATCTTATAATCACGCATCATCCTCTTGTATTTAAACCTCTGAGTAATATCGATCTTTCGGTTTCTATAGGTAGAAAGATATCTATGCTTGCAGAGTTTCATATTGCACTGGTTAGCATGCATACAAATCTTGACATGTCAAGGGGTGGAGTGTCTGACACACTGGCTCGGGAGTTAGGCTTATTGGAAGTGGAAGACCATGGTCTAATGCGCATAGGCCTTGTTGGTGAAGCCTGCAGACTAGATGAGTGGGTAAGGTCTTTGCCCTTTGAATATGCTCGGATAGTTGATTCTAAAAAGCAAGTCCACAAGGTAGGGGTATGCCCAGGCAGTGGCATGGACCTGTGGGTAGAAGCATTTAAGGCGGGGTGTGACACCTTTGTTACAGGGGATGTCCGTTACCACAGTGCTGTCGATGCATGGGAAGCAGGATTGAACGTAGTTGATCTTGGGCACTCGGAAACCGAGGCGCTTGTTGTAGACCCACTCGCCGATATGTTAAGGCAAGTTTTAGATGGTGTGGATATTTATGCCTTTGAACAAAGATCGTTGGTAAAGTATGTACATATCCAGGAAAAGGAGACCTAGAATTGAAGAGATTGCTAGAAGACCTTATAGCCCTACAGGAAGTAGAGGTAGAAATTTTTAAGGCAGAGAGCGGGCTCAGTGAGATACCAAAGGAGATAGACGAGATTGAGAGCATTCTCATTGCAAGGAGAAGAGCACTTGATACCGTTGAAGAAGAGATAAAGGCCTTGGAACAGAGAAAAAAGCCTCTTGAGGCAGAGCTTGAGGAAAATCAAGCAATACTTATAGCTGCAGATGCGAGGATCAAGAAAATAAAGACAAACCGAGAGTACCTTGCGTTGCAGAGGGAGATGGACATTGCCAAGAAGAGGAAGGTAGAAATAGAAGAGGAGATTTTATACTTGATGGACAAGATAGAGACGAATCTCAAGGAAAAGCAGCGACTGGAAAAATCCTTTGGGGACGATAAAAAGATACTGGAAACCAAGAAGGAGAAACTTATCTCAAGGCAGAATGAGCTCCAGGGGATCATTGATGATTACAAGGCAAAGGCCTTAGAATTGAGGAAGGCGGTTGATCCTTCTTTGCTTGACAGGTATGACAGGATAAAAAAACACAAGAAAGGCCTAGCTGTTGTATCATGTGATGACGGCGTCTGCAGTGGTTGCCATATGCATATTCCGCCCCAGCTTTTCAATGAGATTATAAAGGGTGACAGGCTTATACAGTGTCCCCTATGTCAGAGAATACTGTATACAAATTACGAACCAGATGAATCAAATGCTGGCAAGGACTGATTTATTTGGACCACAGGTGAGTATAATAAGGGTTAGCCTGCGGGTAATTTGGACAAAGGTTGATTTCTTAATTTTTATTTAAGGAGATTTGCTATCGCTGAGACGTATGATAAGAGACAGGGTAGTATGTTCTTCTTTTCATGTCTTGGGGTCTCGCTTTTTCTGATCCTTGCCATATGGAGTCCCTTTATAAAGACCATTATTGTAAGCATGATATGTGCGGTCGTGTTTTATCCGCTTTATGCAAAGCTCTCGGGCAGGCTTGCACATAGTCTTGCAAGCATACTCGTCTGCCTTCTGCTTGTCTTAATAATTGTCATCCCCTTAAGTGTACTCACCCTTTTGCTAGCACATGAAGCTACCCAGACCTACGCTAAGATAGTTGCCTCCATGCATAGCAGTAAGCCAGCTCTTGGACTACTTAAGGAAATGATGCTGGAGATCCACAGGTACTTGCCCGGGTTCAGCGTAAGTGCAGAGGGCATACAGTCCCATTTAAGGGAATTGGCCGGAGCTCTTGTTGGGTTTGTCATGCAGCATTCAACGGCCTTGATAAGTAATATAACAGACATGGCACTTCAGTTTGTTTTGTTCATATTTACGCTCTTTTATCTATTGAGAGATGGTAAAGGGTGGCTTTCATACCTCTCTGAAATTGTTCCTTTAAGTAGCCATCAAAAGTTGCTTATAGCTGGAAGATTCAAAGAGACGAGCATCACTACTGTGGTGGGGATACTTCTTACAGCCGTATTCCAGGGCATAGCAGGTGGCATAGGGTTTATGATCGCAAGCGTGTCGCCTGTTCTGCTGCTGGCAACCGCGGTTGCATTCTCCAGCCTTATACCGGTTGTTGGATCTGCACTGGTATGGTTGCCAGCAGGTATAGTCCTTATGCTTGCAGGTAATGTCAAATCCGGGGTATTTATAATTATATGGGGTTCACTAGTAGTGTCTTCTGTGGATAATTTTTTAAGACCCTATCTCATGAAGGGTTCCAGCAACATAAGTCCGCTATGGATACTTTTTTCAGTGCTCGGTGGTTTAAAGTTTTTTGGCATGTCCGGTATATTGATAGGACCACTTATCTTGACTATGGCCATTACCTTTGTATCTTTTTATAAAGACGAGTATGCAAAGTAGATATGATATCTACTAGTCTTATTGGCATGCTTGTTGCTCTTTTATTTGAGTTTTAGATGTTTTTTTCTAAAGTTTTTGGGGACTCTGTCGTATATGGTATAGATAAGGGGGTGAAGTATGTAGTGATAGTGCATAAGAGGTATAAGGAATAGAAGGCAAGGACACATAAAAAATTTATTATAGGACAAGGAGGTATTAAGTTATGGTAAAGTCGGATAAAGGTTTTACATTGATTGAGTTGATGATCGTTGTTGCGATCATAGGGATTTTAGCTGCAATAGCCATACCCGCCTACAGCGATTATACCAAAAAGGCAAAGGTCTCAGAGGTCTCAAATGCACTGGGCGCAGCAATGAGCGCAGCTCAGCAGTATCACAGTGAGACCGCTTCCTGGCCCACGGGGACATTTACCCAGTCTGCTTCAGGCGGTTTCTATGACGTATGCAGGAATACCTTCGGTGTAGAACTGCCTACCACCTACGTTGGAGCAGGGTATTACGATGCCGATACTACAGGCGGCACCCCTAACCAACTTAGGCTCAAAGCACAGTTTACGGGTGGCCAAAAGACCATCGGCTCAGGGGTGGACGGCACCACATTGTGGCTTACTTCTGGCATGGATGGTGGCATGCGCTCATGGGTAGGAGGCACGCTACCTACAAAATATGCACCTAAATAAAACATAGAATACCAGGGGGACCACATGGTCCTCCTGGTGTGAAATCATTCCTTATTATATACATTTACATGAAGATATCATCTGGTTTTACATTCATTGAGCTTATGGTAGTAGTTGCGATCATAGGGATTTTAGCTGCAATAGCCATACCCGCCTACAGCGATTATACCAAAAAGGCAAAGGTCTCAGAGGTCTCTAATGCCCTTGGCGCTGTATTGAGTTATGCCCAAGTGTATCACAATAACACAGCTGCCTGGCCAGCGAACATAGAAACCCAGTTCTACGATGTATGCAGAAACACGCTTGGTTTCGTGTTACCTACTACATATGTGGGTAGGTCTAGGTACACTTGTAACGTAAACGTGGGTTCACGTGTTATAACCATTAAGGCGAGGTTTACAGGTGGTGTCAGGACAATAGGCTCTGACATAGATAATAAAATACTGAGTATTTCCTCTGGCTTTGATACAGGGGTAAGAACCTGGGGTGGTAACATACCTGAGAAGTACATGCCGAGATAGGCATGTTTAATTGATTGTAAGTATTTAAGAAGACACCGAGTTTTATCCTTTAAGTAAGCCCAAGAAGTCTTTCCTCATAGGAATATCCTTGAAAACAGCATGTAATATGCTTAAAGAGGGTGTACTCTGAATTATTCCAGGCAAGGAGATGTATACATGAATGAGTTTATTCCTATGAGCAGGCCTTACTTAGGCGATGAAGAGATAGAGGCTGTATCCGAGGTGTTGAGATCGGGCTGGATAACAACAGGCCCTAAATGTAGCGAGTTTGAGAAGATGTTCGCCGAGTTTGTAGGTACACCTTATGCACTGAGCGTAAGTTCTGGAACTGCCGGAATGCACCTAGTTTTGAAGCTTATGGGTGTAGGTCCTGGGGATGAGGTCGTCACCCCATCCATGACGTTTGCGTCCACAGTGAATCAAATAACCCTTGCAGGTGCAAGGCCTGTGTTTGCAGATGTGGATTATGATACCATGCTCATAAAGCCGGAAGAGATAGACAGGCTAAAGTCAACGAAAACAAAGGCGGTCATACCAGTGCATTTTGCAGGTGCACCGGCTGATATGGATGCGATTGAGCAGGCAAGCAGGGACATCCCCATAATAGAAGATGCAGCCCATGCCATAGGTACTACTTACAAGGGCGCACCCATAGGCTCGAGGGGTAATGTATCTATATTCTCTTTCCATCCAATAAAGAATATCACCACTGCCGAAGGTGGCATGGTGACCTCCTCGGATGAGACGATGATGAAACAACTTAGGCTCATGAGATTCCATGGCATAGAGAGGGATGCATGGAAGCGCTATGGAAAGGCATCTGACCCGGGATACGACATCAAAGAACCTGGGTTTAAGTATAACATGCCTGATATACAAGCTGCGTTAGGCCTGGTACAGCTCTCCAAGATCGACGATATAACGAAAAGGCGTAACAGGATAGCAGAGATGTATCTGGACAGCCTATCCGATCTAGAGGGTGTTGACCTTCCAGGTATCCCGACTTACCCTCATACACATGCATGGCATCTCTTTGTGGTGAAGATCAAGTCCATGGACAGGGAGTCTTTCATGAGGGCCTTGGCGGATAATAATATAGGTTATGGTCTTCATTTTCCTGCATGTCACAGGTTGAGTTACATAAGGGAGAGATTCGGAGATATACACCTTCCCGAGACAGATACGCTCGCAGACAGAATACTCAGCATTCCTATATACCCTGCCATGAGTGATGAGCAGGTCTACAGGGTGATAGATGTCATAAAAAGGGTGCTTGGTTGAAAAAAAGCATATTATTAACGCTAATACTTGCTGTTATTGCCTTTACATCAGTTGGGATGTGGGGAGACCTGGCCATGGCAGGACCAGAGCTAAGGCGTTTCACGTGGTATCTTATCCCTGCTATTGCCCTGTTCGGTTTTGGAAATGACATGATAAAATTTCTAAGATGGCAAGTCTACCTGAGAAAGCTGGGCATTGATATTCCTTTGGCAAGGAGCCTAGGGGTCTTCATATCAGGGCTTTCCATGAGCGCAACACCCGGAAAGATTGGCTTCCTTCTGAAGAGCCAGATGCTTAAGGTGGCGTCAAAAAGGGGCTTTATATCTGTCTCTCCAGTCGTTGTATCAGAACTTTATATGGATCTAATAGGGTTGAGCATCGTATCGCTGGTGGGTATAGGATTTATGTCCAGAGGGGTATGGATCACTCTAGTCATATGCATGGTCCCTCTTCTTGGACTAGTGCCAGGTATCGCTGAATTCATGGTTTCTATTATAGTCAGGTTACCCTACATGTCATCCAGGGCATCAGAGCTAGAGTCTGCCTTAAAAGACATGTTCAGGTTGTTCGGACCTGGCGTTCTCATGGTTAGTCTCGTAGTAACACTTGTTGCATGGACAAGCGAAGGCATGGCGTTGAAACTAATCCTAAAGGGCCTAGGCTTTGAGATTGGCCTGGTAAAGGCCACATCCATATTTGGTTTTTCCACCCTTATTGGGGCACTGTCATTTCTGCCAGGGGGGCTCGTAGTGACAGATGCATCCCTTATGGGCCTTATAATACATGCTGGTATCTCCCGAGGGACTTCCGCTATTGCATGCATCATGGCAAGGCTTTCCACCCTATGGTTATCGGTTTTTATAGGTAGCCTTTACCTGGTTTTTAATAAGGGGTATATATTGCAGGATCGTGGAGGTGGGGTTGATGAAGAGGAGTAAGGTGTCGATTGTTATTCCTGTGTACAACGAGGAGGATAACCTTGAGAGACTTTTTGAAAGGCTCATGCCGGTGATGTCCTCTCTAGGCAGGGAATACGAGGTGATACTCGTGGATGACGGAAGCACGGACAGATCACTGGATATTCTTCTTAAGCACATGGTCCATGGGATAAAGGTGGTTGAGCTTACCAGGAATTATGGTCAGCACGCCGCTGTCTTTGCTGGCTTTGAGACTGCAGGCGGGGACATAATCATTACAATGGATGCAGACTTGCAGAACCCGCCTGAAGAGATTCCCAGGCTTATAGATACCATGGAGGAGGGTAACTACGAGGTTGTCGGTACTGTACGCAGGGCAAGAAAAGATTCAATCTTCAGGAAGATACCTAGCAGGGTTGTAAACAGCATTACGAGAAGGATAACAGGCGTAAATCTTACTGACTGGGGGTGCATGCTTAGGGCATACAGGAGGAGCGTGGTAGAACATATGATCGCTGCCAGGGAACATTCTACTTTTATACCTGCACTTGCATCCGTGTATGCAAAGGATATTGTAGAGATAGAGGTCGGCCACGAGGAGAGGTTTGCAGGAGAGTCTAAGTACTCCTTTGCCAGGCTTGTATCTTTGCATTTTGATCTCATAACCTCCTTTTCTGATTTCCCTCTTAAGTTCATGCTCTACACGGGTTTCTTGCTTGCTTTCATGGGTATAGGTTTTGGCCTGGTACTGATTGTGGCTAGAATTTACTTTGGCGCGCACTGGGCTGCTGAAGGTGTGTTCACGCTTTTCGCCGTGTTGTTCTTCTTTATGGGCGCACTGTTCATGGCCCTGGGAGTCATGGGAGAATACGTGGGAAGGATATACAAGGAGGTCAAGAGAAGGCCTAGTTACACCATAAGGAGGGTATATTCCTCGGAAGGTTTGATCAATGAGGACAGTGGTTTTCGCGTATCATAACATGGGCCTAATAGGTCTTGACGCCCTGCTTCGTAATGGTTTTGATGTAGAGCTTGTCTTCACACATAAGGACAACCCGGATGAAAACGTATGGTATGGTTCTGTGAGAGATTTCTGCAGGTCCCATCAGCTAGATTACGTGGAACCTGAGGACCCAAACACACAGGAGTGGATAGAGCGGGTTAAAGGAATCGCTCCTGATATTATGTTCAGCTTTTACTATAGAAAGATGCTCTCCCAGGACCTGCTGTCTATCCCGAGACTTGGAAGCTATAACCTCCACGGGTCTTTGCTCCCTTATTATAGGGGCAGGTGCCCTGTTAACTGGGTACTTATACATGGCGAAGATGTAAGCGGTGTGACGTTGCACGAGATGGTAGAGAAGCCCGACGCTGGTCCTATTGTCAGCCAGAAAGCGGTTAGTATCAGCTTTGAGGATACAGCCCTTAGCCTTTACAAGAAGCTGGAGAGCGCAGCAAAAGAGATGCTAGATGAGGTGTTGCCTGACATAAGGAAGGGCAATATTCTAAAGAAGCCACAGGTGCTTGAAGATGGATCTTACTTCGGTGGTAGGAGACCTGAAGATGGACGCATTGACTGGAGGATGTCGGCAAAGGAGATATACAACCTTATAAGGGCTGTAACAAGACCATATCCCGGCGCATTCGGTTACATAGATTCTAAAAAGGTGTTTTTCTGGTGGGCAAAACCGGTTACGACAGAGCATCTCGGCTTAAGCCCAGGAGAGATAGGTATTACAGATGGAGAGATGGTGCAAATTGGTACTGGTAAGGGCGTTATCCTGCCTTACGAGGTTGAAGTGGATGGTACGGTATTGAAAGCGGAATCTCTAGTAAGATTTTTTGCAAACCTGAAAGAGAGGAAAGTACGGTGAAGATTTTGATTCTTGGGGTAAACGGTTTTATAGGCTCTCATCTGAGCCAGAGAATAATTAAGGATACTGACTGGGAAGTATATGGCATGGATCTGGGTATGAACAAGCTTGGGAGCGTATTGGAAAATGGAAGGTTCCATTTTGTTGAGGGGGATATATCCATTAACAAGGAGTGGATAGAATACCACATAAAAAAATGTGATGTTGTACTGCCCCTTGTGGCCATTGCAACTCCAAAGACATACATAGAAGATCCACTTGGTGTCTTTGAACTGGATTTCGAAGAGAATCTAAGGATTATAAGGCAGTGTGTGAAGTTCCATAAGAGGGTTATATTCCCATCCACCTCCGAGGTCTATGGCATGTGCGACGATGACTGCTTTGACGAGTATGAGTCCAAACTTGTGCTAGGCCCCATACATAAGCAGAGGTGGATATACTCCTGTTCCAAGCAGCTTATGGATAGGGTTATCTGGGCCTATGGATCGAGGGGGGAACTGGATTTTACGCTTATAAGGCCTTTCAACTGGATAGGGCCTAGGCTTGATTCTCTGGAGGCGGCCAAGGAAGGTTCTTCCAGGGTTGTGACTCAATTCATCGCCTCGCTAGTATACAAGGAAAAGATAACCCTTGTGGATGGTGGTAGACAAAGCAGGTCGTTCACATACATAGATGATGGAATAGATGCCCTAATGAAGATAATAAGGAATGAAGGAGGCAAGGCCACGGGCAGGATCTTCAACCTTGGTAATCCCGCTAACAACTGTACGATCAAGGAACTAGCTTTTAAGCTCCTGGAGATATTCAAGAAACATCCCAAACATAGGGCTGACGATACCTATTCCGAGATAGTAGAAGAGGATGCGCTGAAGTTTTACGGGGAAGGTTACCAGGATATATACACAAGGGTGCCCTGTATAGATAATGCCAGGGAAATACTGGGATGGGAGCCTAAGGTAGGTCTGGACGAAGCGCTTAAGCTGACACTTTATGCGTTTTTGGAAGAAGGGGAATAACATTGCAACCTCTGGCGCTCAAGATTGATGTGGATACCTATGAGGGAATGAGGACAGGTGTACCTCGCATATTAAGGGTCTTGGGCGAGAAAGGTATACTTGCTAGCTTTTTCATAAGCTTTGGACCCGACAGATCTGGTCTTGCTGCCTTGCAATTACTGAGACCAAGGTTTTTGCTCAAGATGATAAGGACAAATGCCCCTGCCATGTATGGGCTAAAGACCGCATTTTACGGAACCATCTTGCCAGCACCCATGATCGGTAGTTCTTTTGCTGACCTGCTACTCCAGATCAGGGAAATGGGACACGAGGTGGCTTGCCATGCTTGGGACCACAGGTTATGGCAAGACTGGCTTGGATTCATGACCACGAGTGGCATACAGCGATGGTTTGAAAATATGGTCGATTCTTACACGGGGATATTGGGAGAAAGGCCCAGTGCATTCGGTGCTCCTGGATGGCGCATAGATAGGAGGGCCCTTGAACAGGTTGCAAGACTGGGCTTAAGCTATCTCAGCTGTACAAGGGCTGATAGGCCTTTTGTGTTTATGGAAAATGGAATGCTAGAGATACCATCAAACCTGCCTTGTATAGAGGAGGTGGGCACCTCGCGTGTAATCCAAGAGCTGGACAGGAGAAAAGACTCTGGCCTATTCCAGGTCCTACCTGTCCACGCCGAGGTGGAGGGCGGCATGTATTTGGACGACTTTCGTAGGATAATAGATACGGCTTCTAGATGCGAATATAGATTTGTTCGGCTCTGTGAAATTGAAAGTTCCCTGGACAGGGATAACATCGAGATAAGAGGATTGAAAGAGGCTCTTCTTCCAGGCCGTGCATTTAAGTGCGCTGTGTAGAGGAGTATGGGGAACCATGAGGGCTGTTGTACAAAGGGTGACAAGAGCAAGCGTAATAATAGATAGGGCCTTGTTTTCCTCTATAGGCTATGGCCTCTGCTGTCTCGTGGGTATTGAAAGAGGGGATACTGACAAGGATGTAAATTATATTGCGGACAAGATCTGTGGTCTTAGGATATTCAGTAATGAAGATCAAAAGATGAACCTAAGCGTCTCCGATGTAGGGGGTGAGATTCTTTTGATATCTCAATTCACCCTGCTTGGCGATGCAAGGAAGGGAAGAAGGCCATCTTATATCTTGGCAGAGTCACCAGATAGGGCAAATGCCCTTTTTGAAACCCTTGTAGATAAGGTTAAAGAGATATCCCCATGCAGGGTTACATCAGGCAAATTTAAGGCCATGATGGATGTTGAAATCATAAATCAAGGACCTGTAACAATACTCCTGGACAGCAGGAGGGTCTTTTAGACCCTCCTGGTCTGATTGTCTGATTGCGTTATCTGTACGCATTAATCTTCTTTAAAAGCTGGGACTCAGGCATTGCACCTATGATATCCCCTACCTTCTTGCCATTTTTAAACACGAGAAGATTTGGAATAGACCGTATTCCGAACTTCGCCGCTGTGTTCGGATTGCTATCTACATCAAGCTTGCCAAATGTTATCTCTCCCTTAAGCTTCTTGGCGAGCTTCTCCACGATAGGGCTAATCATCCTACATGGTCCGCACCACTCTGCCCAGCAATCGACAACTAAAAACGGGTACTTGGCAACGGCCTTGTCTATTGTCTTGTCAGTCAATACAACTGGATAATCAGGTTGATCCACCAATTCCTCCATTTTCTTTGAAGCCTCCTCTTCTTCTCTGAGTATGTCTTGTGCACGGCTTGAGCCGTACTTAAGGACCTGGTTTACAAAGCTAGATTCCTGTTGAACACCAATTGTGATAGAAGACATATCTCCGTTGATCACTTGCTGTGGTACTGATGATACGCCGAAGCTCCTGGCACGATCCATAACCTCCTGGGCCTCTATGCACCTGGATGTAACCTTCCCAGGCGCCGCAATGGCTATCTGGTTGATAAGCAAAACTGCTTTTGGACAATAGGGACAGTTCGGAGTGACGTATGATTCCAGCAGGGTCTCTTTATCTATATGTCTTAATTTCTCGATAGAGGAGGGGCTCAGCATGCTGTCTGCCCTTGACACCATGGATATGGTCTCAATGAAACCGCTGGCTTCGTAGCCTGCCGGTGCTCCCCAGTACTGTATAGAATAACCCTTGTCCTGTCCTATTAGTATTGTGGGGGATACCTGTATTCCAAGTTCCTGTGCATCTTTGCCATACATGTCCATGTCTATTAATTTTATCTTTGGGCTTATGTCTGCCAGTTCTTCCAAAAATTCCCTTGTAAATCGGGTATATTCGCTGTTATCCATCCCTGTTATTATATTACTCGAGAACAATTTTATGTCCACTTCGTCCTTGAGTTCTTCCTTGAATTTGTCTTCCAGTTGTTTTCTGGTCTTGTCGTCAAGCAGCATGTCTCTATCTCCATATTTTATTTTTCTGGTGCCTTGTCGTACGATGTACCCTTGAGGTCCTCCACATAGTGCTGGGCCGCGAATGCTGCCGTTGCACCATCCCCACACGCCGTAACCACCTGTCTCAATATCTTATCCGTGCAGTCACCACATGCAAATATGCCTGGTTTGGAAGACTGCATATTCTTGTCTACCTTGATATAGCCTTTTTGGTCCAGTTCTACGTGGTTCTTAACCAGCTCAGTGTTTGGATTCAGCCCGGTGAATATAAAGACACCGTCTGTCTTGATCTCCGTTAATTCATCAGGGGATTTGACGTTTTTCAGTCTTACCCCTGTAACAAAGTTGTCTCCCAGGATTTCATCCACAACAGAGTTCCAAGAGAA
>Ga0190316_1000480_pt1 | contig 11878 bp, 8 predicted proteins | sample 48701112_MG_FD_161663 | JGI IMG/M metagenome (GOLD analysis project Ga0190316, IMG submission 161663) | Hydrothermal vent sediment bacterial communities from Southern Trench, Guaymas Basin, Mexico - 4870-11-1-2_MG | ecosystem: Environmental > Aquatic > Marine > Hydrothermal vents > Sediment ... | reverse complement strand
CTGGTGCCCAGATTCCTGAACGGTTTAAGCTTCTTTATCTCCCTGAATGTCAGACAGGCATCATCCTTCAGACGTATAAGCAACTCTCCCCTCAATCTCTTCCCCTGTATTTTTCTGAAATCCATCTCATCAATTTTAACCCCATAACTCTCCTCAAACTTCTTAAATACCTCATCCACTGAAAATATCCTTCTATCTCCTTCCCTCAACCATTGTTTTTCACCTTCCTTCTTGCGTCTGTTAAACCTATCAATAGCCTCTTCATAAAAGGTTTCGTCCCCCAGTATGTCACCAAGTTTTGTCCTCCGATTTGGTAACGTTTTACCAGCCCAATCCTGAAGCATATCAAAAAGATTTTTTTCAGAGCCAAATACTTCCTCAACAAATCTTCTCTCTGTTATACCATCCTTTATTCCAGTAAAATACTCACCAATGCTACTGTAAGAATACTCATGTGGATTTAAGACTATACCAGCCCTCACTGGATTTAAAAGCACATATACAATTGCTATCATTAGATACCGTTCATCCCCAATCAGTGAAGAATAATACCTGTCCTGAAATACATATCCTTTGCCCCCTTCCCTTTTCCGGTAATGGATTGCAAATTTTGTGTTTATCTTTTGCATAAACAACGGCAACTTACCTGATGTATTTTGCAAAACAAAATGGTAATGATTATCCATGATACAGTAGGCAAATATCTTTATAAGATATTTCTGTTTCTCCTCTTTTATTAAATTTAATAGGTAATCCTTGTAATACTTGACCCCGAATATATTAACACCTCCATGGGCCCTTGAAACTATATGATGAAACGCTCCTTCAAATGTAAACCTTGGTTTTCTCATGTTACTATTTTACAGGGCTTATAAAAATTTGCAAGGACAAATTCATACTTTTATCCTCCGTCCCCGGAATAAAAGTTGAGTGCCTCAACAAGATAGCCGACATACTCATAGACTATTCCTCCTCCCATGGCAACTGCAATCTCTGCTGTTTCCAGTATCTCCTCTCTGGTTGCACCAACCTCTATACAGATCTTCGTATGGAGAAAAATACAGGGTTTACAATGCTGCACAAGCACAATGGCAAGTGCAATAAGTTCCCTGTACTTGAGGGGGAGAGCCTCCCCCTCCTTTGACTTCCTCCACATATCCATGAAAGCCTTTGCAAACTCTGGCCTTTCCTTCCTGAACTTCATAAGGCCAAAGTTTATTCCCCTCTGCTCTTCATCAATGTTATAGGCAGTATCCTCTGCAATCTCCCTGGGTTTCTTATCCATTGCTGAATGCCTCCATCAATGCCCTGGGTTTTATCCTGTTAAGTTTCAATCCCATCTCTTCAGAAGAAAATCCCATGGCAAGTCCAAGTATCTGGGTGTAGTAAAGAACGGGTATCCCATACTCCTTCTCGTATGTCTTTTCAATCTTCTTCTGGTTACCTTCATACATAATGGAACAGAATGGGCATATGGAAATCATTCCATCTGCGTTCTTCTCCTTAACAATGCCAAGTTTTTTATTGGATAGTGCAAGGGCAACATCTTCCTTTATTCCAAGTATACCACCCCCACAGCAGAGTTGCTTTTCTGGATAGTCCACTGCCTCTGCTCCTGTTACCTCAACAAGCCTGTCAAGTGATACAGGATACTGGGGGTCATCAAACTCTGCATAAACACTGGATGGCCTTATAAAGTGGCATCCATAGTGGGAAGCAAACCTGTAACCCTCAAGTGGTCTGATTATATGTTCTTTCAGTTTTTCCGGTCCATAATCCTCATAGAGAACACGCGCAAAGTGCTTCACCTTCACAGTTCCTTTATACTCAAGCCCAAACTTTGAAAGTTCTCCGTTCACCTCTTCAAGGAATTCAGGATGTGCCTTCAACTCCTCATTCGACTCAATCATCGTGACACTGCAGGCATTACAGAGTGTGGTGATGTTGAGCCCCTGCCTTTCAGCAAGTGCAAGGTTAATTGCTGTCATTACAAGATGTCCCTTGAAATTGACAGACTTAATTGGATAGCCACAACACCTGAACTCAGGAACGTCCACGAGTTCTATACCTAATTTTTCAGCAACCCTCCTTGCAGATAGTTCATAATTCTGTGCCCTGACGGGAACAGTACAACCCAGGAAAAATGCGTATTTCATTCCTCACCCTCCTTCAAAAGCCCTGAAACATAATCATCAATCACCTGAACAAACTCCTTTTTCGTTTCTGTATCAAGGGCTGGAAGCCCTATTTTCTGCCTCTTCTTGTTCTCAAACTCACCCACCTCATACAACCTTGAAAATTTCTTTAATGCCTCCACCTGTGCAGTGTATGATGGATGGATAAAACCTTCTTTCACTGCAACATTCTTTATTGCATTCATGAGGTCTGTTATCTTCACATCCTGTGGACACCGCTCCTGGCACATATAACATGCAGTGCAGAGCCAGACAAACTCACTCTCAATAACCTCTTTCTTCATACCCAGCAGGGTCATTCGGATAATCTTTCTGGGGTTGAACCTCTCGTCGATCTCCCTTACAGGGCAACTGGCAGTGCATGTTCCACATGCAAAACACCTTGAGAGATACTCACCACCAGGCTCTCTCATCACCTGGTACTTAAAATCTCTGTCAAGGTCCTTAACATTTATGGCCATTTCTCCTCCTAAACCAAATCCATTACCGAGAACATTTCTCTATATCCCATCTCCTTCATATCAGCAGCACCTGAGGGGCATATTCCAACACATGTTCCACAGCCCTGACAAATATGGGGATAAACAACAGCAACCTTTCTCTCCTCATCCAGATACCTTGCATCGTATGGACAGACATCTATGCAGAAACCACAACCTGCACACTTCCTCTCCTTTGTATATGAAATCCGCCTCTTTGACACAATCCTCTCCTTTTTGAGGACCCCGATTATCTGGGATGCAACACCCCTAGCCTGCGCAATGGATTCGGGAATGTCCCGTGGAGAGTGTGCAAGACCAGCAGTGTATATTCCAGGCCTTGGTGTTTCAAGTGGCTTAAATTTCACATTTGCCTCTTTTACAAAACCCTCCTCGGTGAGTTCAATCCCGATACCCTTCAAAACATCGTTGTCCGGCACAATACCTGTTGAAAGAACCACATAATCTGCAGCAATGGCAACCTCTTCCCTTAAAACTGTATCGTATATCTTAATCCTCAAGCCATTCTCTGTTTCTACTACGGGTTCATTCCCCTTTGTAAATCTGAGGAATATTACGCCCTTCTCCCTCGCCCTGGTGTAAAAGACCTCCTTCTTCCCATAGGTCATAATATCCCTGTAAAGGATGAAGACATCTGCATCCGGGAACTTCTCCTTCACCCTCAGGGCATTCTTTATTGCAGAAGTACAGCAAACCCTTGAACACCATGGATGTTCATCATTCCTTGAACCAACACACTGTATCATCACAATGGTCTTTGATTTCAGGTCTTCTTTTTCAATCACATCTTCAAAATCCATCTGGGAGATAACCCTCTCACTCCTGCCAAATCCGTATTCGCCATCCCTGGGCCTGTACTCCCTCCCACCTGTGGCAATAAGAACTGCGCCAAACCTCTCCTCTACCCCTGAAATCCTGACAGTGAAATTACCAAGGGAACCCTTAATCTCCTGGAGGTTCTCACCTGTCCTGACTTCTATATGCTCATGGGATTTAACCCTTTCAATGAGACTTTGAAGGAAATTCTGGACATCTTCACCTGTAAGCAGTTTTTTAATCCTGTTTGCATTCCCACCAAGTTGCTCCCTCTTTTCCACAAGAACCACATCCACTCCTGCATCGGCAAGTTCCAGTGATGCAACCATCCCTGTTATTCCTCCACCCACAACAAGGACTTTCTTTGCTGGCTCAAAATCCTCTGAAGGTGTGTACATCCTGTTTTCAAGCATCCTGAAGGCAGCATCCACCCTGAAATTGAGGCCATTTTCATCAGAACCACCCCACAACCCTCCCTCTCTTATGTCTGCAACCTCATAGTTTATTCCTGAATCCATAAAAACAGGGTCAAGGAATGAAGGGGCACATGCTGCAAACACAACCCTATCAAGTTTATTCTCCTTTATCCATTGAAGAACTGGTTCCCTGTTTATGCAGAGGTCACTAACCTTCAGTACAGGTGTCCCTTTACTCCCAAGACTGTGTTCAAGTCCGGACACATCCATTGTTCCCCCACAATCACAGAGAACAACACCTATGCTGGGTTCTTCAAACACCTCTGTCTCATTCCTGAACATTGTCCTCGGGGTTAAATCCTTCACAACCTCAAGGGCAGCAGAGTGCGCCGCTATCACTGCATCTGCAATGTCCTTTGGTCCTCCTGAACTGCCAGCAACAAGTATTCCATTCTTTGTCTTCACATTCACAAAGGGCTCTGTAACTGGATAACCATGTTCGTCCCTCTCAACAATTGAATCCTTTGAGGGTTTCTGACCTGTTGCAAGGACAACCATATCAAAAACATCGGTTATAAACCTGCCATTCTCATTCTCATACTTCAAAATCAGATTGCCGTTTTCATCCTCCTCAATACCTGCGACCCTCTGGGGAATAAACTTACCTTCTGTTTCAAGGAAGTATTTGTAGTATCCTTTTCCAAATGCCCTGATATCCATATAGAACATAACTGCCTCAACATCTGGATGGAATCTCTTGAGCAGGTGCATCTCCTTCAATGCATACATACAGCAGGTATATGAACACAGGGGATTTCTTATGTCCCTTGAGCCCACACACTGAAGGAATGCAATCCTCTTCGGTTTCTTCCCATCAGAAGGCCTTTTCAATTCCCCAAGTGTGGGACCGAAAAATGAGAGTAGCCTTTCAAATTCAAGACCTGTGAGGACATTTTTGAATCTCTTATACCCGTACTCCTTTATCAATGATGGGTCAACTTCCTCAAACCCTGTTGTGGTGATTATCCTGTCAACCTCAATCACCTCTTCACTTTCAACCATGTTAAGGTCAATTGCATCTGTGGGACAGACCTTTACACATTCACCGCATTTTGTGCATGCCTCCCAATCTATGGCATAACTCCTGGGAAATGGCATGGGATACTCTGTATATATTGCCTTCCTCTTTCCGAATCTGTTGAAACTATCCTCTGTTTCAACAGGGCACACATCCTCACATTTTCTGCAGGATATGCACTTTTCTATAACGACCCCTCTTGGTTTTCTCCTCAACTTCACTGTGTATGGGCCATCACCTTCTATGGAGACAACCTCTGTTCCCGTCCTAACCTCAATACCTGGATGGGTGAACACTCTCCTTATACAGTACTGGGCAACCCCATCACCTGTAAAGGGATAAACCTGACAGAAACCACAGGCATCGTTCGGGAACTGTCTGTCAAGTGAAGCAAGGGTTCCAGTGGCAAAGTGTTCTTTCTCAATGAGGACAACATCACCTCCTGCCTCGGCAATGTCAAGACTTGCTGTGATACCTGCTATTCCTGAACCAATAACAAGGGTTTTCATCAATCCTCCTCAGTATTCCTTTGGTAATTTGTTCAACTGGTCAAGGCTGAAAACAGGACCATCCTTACAAACATAGTACTTCCCTATGTTGCATCTACCACACTTACCAATACCGCACTTCATCCTTCTCTCAAGGGATGTGAAAACTGTTTCTGGTTTGAAACCAAGTTTCTCTATAACGGGAAGTGTGAATTTTATCATTGCTGGAGGTCCACACATCACAAGATAGGCATTCTCCGGCGATGGAGATGCCTGTTCAAGCACCTGAGGAACAAATCCCACATATCCGTTCCATCCTTCAACAGGTTTATCAATGGTTATATACATATCCATTTCACCGGATTTTTCCCATTCCTCTATCTCATCCCTGTACAGGAGAAGGTCAGGCCTCCTTGCCCCATAAACAAGGGTGAGTTTCCCGAACCTCTCCCTGTTTTTCAACAGGTATTTTATCAGAGACCTCAATGTTGTAAAGGCAAAACCACCACTGACTATCACAATGTTCTTCCCCTCAAACAGGTCAACAGGATACCAGTTACCAAGCGGACCTCTCACACCAACAACATCCCCCTCCTCAAGTTGATGGATTGCTGTGGTAACAACTCCGGCCCTATTTATGGTGAACCTCAGAATACCCTCCCATGGAACCGAGGCTATTCCAAAAGGTGCTTCACCCTTACCAAGGATTGAAATCTCGCAAAATTGACCTGGCATAAAATCAAAAACCTCACCTTCTACAGGCTCAAGGTCTATGGTCTTTAAACTCCTGTCATCCGATTCAAACCTTGCCATCTTCACCCTCATTGGAACAGGGATATATGGATTATCCATTATAACCTCCTGCTTCCCTGATAACCTCTCTTATATCAAAGTTCACCGGGCAGTAGGTAACACACCTTCCACATCCAACACATCCATACTGGTTGTAAAGGGAAGGGTAATAGGCAAACTTATGCATAACCCTCTGCCTCATTCTCCTGTGTTCCTCATATCTTGGGTTGTGTCCCGATGTCTCATGGGTATAGATTTTGAACATGCAGGAATCCCACACCCTTACCCTCTTACCACCATTGAGTCTGTTCCTATCCTGTATATCAAAACAATAACATGTAGGGCAAAGGAACGTGCATGTACCACAGGTTATACACCTCTGTGTTATTTTTTTGAAAAAGTCTGTTTCCCTAATCTGTTCCAGTTTCTCAGGGATTCCTTCTATCTCTATCCTCCCAATCCTTGACTCTGCCTTTTCCTTCAGTTCTTTGTAATCCTCTTCTGAATCTGTGAAGCCAAACAAATTAAGGATATCCTCATCACCCTCTCCAAGGAAGTAATCACCCATGTCAACAAGCATCAGGTCTGCATCACCCTTTGTGAATGGACCATATCCAAAGGATGTACAGAAGCAGGTTTCAAGGGGTTCATTACAGGCAATGGATATAATTATAGTGTTCTTTCTCCTGTTGATGTAATATGGGTCTGGAAACTTTTCTGTATCAAAGGTGGGGTCAAGGAGTGTTACTGCCCTCACCTCACATGGCCTCATCCCGAAAACTATATACCTGTCATTAACATCCTTGACTTTTATATTCTCCTTCTCATCCCATCTGAAGAGTTCCTCCTCCTGCGGAAGGAAGTGTGCCTTTGGGGACATCTTTGTGAGAAGACCATCAAACCTTATCTCTGATACATCCTCAATATACCTGTACCTATCACCAGAAGGTGCGAAAACCCTGTATTCACCAATCATCCCATTCAATTTTTCATAAAACTTATTTTTCTCTATCCTCTTCATAGTATAAAGTCCTCTCTGTCTTCAGGGTTGAATGTTCCAAGTACAGGTTTCTCATCCAGGCTCACACCTGCCTCATAGTCAAAAATCTCCTTCACATCCTTCACCATCTTCCTGTTAAGTACCATAAGGGGCAATTCCATGGGGCAGGCCCTCTCACAGGCACCGCACTCAACACACCTTCCAGCAAGATGGAATGCCCTTCCAAGATTCCAGAAACCAAGGTCTGATGGATGGATACCCCCTTCAACCCATTCTGGTCTGTTTTCGTCCACAAAGCAGAATTCACAGAAACACATGGGGCATGCTTCCCTGCATGCATAACATCTTATACACCTTGAAAACTCCCTCTGGAACCACTCCCACCTTTCATCACTGGACATCTTCTCAATTGTTTCAACATCAGAATAATCCCTGTCCCGTGGACTTACCTCCTCACCAACAAGTTCATCGTAAAGCACGGGTGTTGGGTATGGACATGTTTTACAATTCAAAAACAGGTAATCTTCAGATGGCTCCTCCTTCCCATCCCTTATCATCTTCCTCCTGTCATACATGCCTGTGCATGGAACACCAATGATGTAAACATCCTCCCTGTTCAACTGCCCCTCAACAATGAGATTCACAATAGCCCTTGAATCACATCCCTTTGCAACAATACCAACCTTCCTTCCCCTGTATCTTCTAAGGTATGTTGCAAGGTTGTTCTCACAGAATCCATCCCAGATGAGTTTTTCAACCTCTTCAGGTTTTTCAATGAACACAGGTCTGGATTTAAGTGGAATGGTTCCCTTCTCAAAACCAATAACCAGTTCCACCTCACCATTCTCAAGGAGTCTTCTTGCTATCTCTCTGATTTTTTCAGTCATTGAGATACCTCTCTTTTACCAGTTTATCAATAGGCCCTGCCTTCTTAACCCTTTCTGTAACCTTCTTTGCTGTTTCTGCAAACTTACCTGCCTCAGATGCACTGACCCATGAGAAATTCAATCTCTCCCTGTCAATACCTGCAAACTCAAGGAGGTTTTTTATCAAATAGAACCTGCGTCTTGCATAGTAGTTACCTGTTTGATAATGGCAATCACCAGGGTGGCACCCTGAAACCCATACACCATCAATACCCTCATATATTGCCCTCAGGATGTAGAAAGGATTCACCCTGCCTGAGCAGGGAACCCTTATAACCTCAGGGTTTGGAGGATACTGGAGCCTTGAAACACCAGCAAGGTCAGCACCTGCATAACTGCACCAGTTACAGAGAAAGGCAACTATTTTTGGGTCAAATTCCTTCTCCATTATTTACCTCCTGCAATTGCAGTGAGTTCTGACAATACCTCTTCATCTGTAAATCCAAGCAGGTCAATTGCACCAGACCTGCATCCAGCAGTGCATGCACCACACCCTTTACAAAGGGCCCTATTCACATCAGCAACTTTCTTTATCTTTCCAAAAACCTTCTTTTCCACAACATGCACAGCCTGATATGGGCAGACCTGCTCACACACACCACATCCAACACATTTTATCTCATTCACAACAGCACACTGCCCACCCGTTTCAATTCCTTCCTTTGACAGAATCAAAAGTGCCCTTGAAACCGCTGCCTGTGCCTGTGAGATGGACTCGTCTATTCCCTTTGGAGAATGTGATAGACCCGCGAGGAAAACACCGTCTGTGGCAAAATCAACGGGCCTGAGTTTTGCATGTGCTTCAAGGAAGAACCCATCCTGATTAACAGGAACCTTGAAGAACTTTGAGAGTGTCTCATTGTTCTCAACATCCGGGACAATCCCATTTGAAAGAACAAGGTAATCAGGCTCAAAAATCAGGTCTTCTCCAAGCACAAGGTCCTTCACCTTTATCCTTAACCTGCCATCTCCATCAACAATTTCGGGCGGCTCATCCGGGTCAAACCTTATGAATACAACACCCTTTTCCCTTGCCTTCTGATACTCCACCTCTTTAAATCCGTATGACCTTATATCCCTGTAAAGGACATAGACATCGGCATCAGGATATTTTTCTTTAAGGAGCAAACTGTTCTTGATGGCCTCACTACAGCAGACCCTGGAACACCATGGATGTTCATCATTCCTTGAACCAACACACTGTATCATCACGACGGTTTTCGGTTTATCAAGAGGCGTATCAAGGATTTTTTCCTCAAACTCAAACTGGGTGAGAACATTCCCGTGTTTCCCATAACCATATTCAACTGGTTTATACTCCTTTGCACCTGTGGAAATGATTACCACACCATGCTCTATCTCTATCTCTTTCTCCCCCTCTGCCGTTCTGATGGTTGTTTTGAAGTTACCCACAAAACCCTCACTCCTTATTATCTCTGCACCCTTCATCACCTTTATGTACTTATGTGTCTCAACCTCCTTTATAAGTTTTGCAAGATACTCCTGCACATCCATACCATCTATTGTAAACCTGAACTTCCTTGCATTCCCTCCAAGTTCATTCTCCCTCTCCACCAGATAGGTCTCAATTCCGCTGTTGGCCAGGAGGAGAGCAGCGTTCATACCTGTTATACCACCACCAATCACAAGTGCCTTTCTGGTTATCGGGATGATGTTTGTCTCCAGTGGTTCAAGCAACCTTGCCTTTGCCACTGCTGCACGCACAAGGTCCTTTGCCTTCTCCGTTGCCGCTTTCCTGTCATGCTGATGAACCCATGAATCCTGGTCCCTTATATTTGCCATGGTGAAGAGGTACTTATTCAAGCCTGCTTCCCTTATTGTCTCCTGGAACAGAGGTTCATGTGTCCTCGGGGTGCAGGATGCAACAACAACCCTGTTAAGATTATGCTCTATGATGGCCTGTTTTATGAGTTCCTGTGAGTCCTGTGAACATGTGTAAAGGGTGTCTGTGGCATAAACCACATTGGGCAGTGTCTTCGCATACTCTGCAACCTCTTTCACATCAAGGTATCCACCAATGTTTATACCACAGTGGCACACAAAAACCCCTATCCTGGGTTTCTCATTCATTATGAATTTTTCTTCTGGATACTCCTTCTCCTTCACGTCCTGTCCACGAACATCCGCAAGGAGTGCCTGAACAAGGCCTGCTGCAGCACTTCCCTGTGCAACGGTTTCAGGAATATCCTTGGGACCCTGGAATGCACCACATACATATATACCTTCCCTGTTTGTCTTTACCGGTGCATCTGTTGAGGTCTTTGCAAAACCGAATTCATTCAGTTCAATCCCCAGTGCCTTTGAAAGTGAACCATCCCTATCAGGGGATGTGAGCCCAACAGACAAAACAACAAGTTCAAACTCTTCCCTGACAAGTTTTCCATCGTTTTCATATGTGAGTATGAGATTCCCTGTTTCAGGGTCCTCCTCAACAGAGGAAGGCCTTGCCTTTATAAACCTGACACCATACTCCTTCTCCGCCCTATCAATGTATCTATCAAAATCTTTGCCAAATGACCTTATATCCATAAAGAAGATTGTGGGATGTATGGAAGAATCATGCTCCCTTGCAATAACCGCCTCCTTCACAGCATACATACAGCAGACAGATGAGCAGTAAGGGTTCTCCTTGTTTCTTGAACCAACACACTGTATAAACGCAATCTTTTCAGGGTGTTTTCCATCCCCTGGTCTTGAAACCTTCCCTGAAAATGGGCCTGAGGCAGAAAGTATTCTCTCAAACTGAACCGAAGTAACCACATTCTTAAACCTGCCAAACCCATACTCCTTTATCTCCTCTGCAGGGTAGGGGGTAAAACCGGGCGAAAGGATAACCGCACCAACCTCAAGTTCAACAATCTCTTCAACCATATCATGGATTATTGCCTCTGGCTGGCATGCCTCAACGCACAGATAACATTCTGCGCAGGCTGAACAGTTAATACATCGCTTCGCCTCCTCAAGGACATCTTCCTCAGAAGGGCACGACACAACCTCCTGGAATCCACTGATTCTCTCCTCCGGAGACAGCTCATTCAGTCTCATTCTTTCTCTATCATAAGCCAGTTTCTTTTCACCCTTCACATCAGACCTGAACGGGAGTTCTTTCTCCCTTCCCTCTTTCAGGTCCCTACCCTCAAGGTATCTCTTAATGGACTCTGCTGCCCTTTTACCCGCGGCAACAGCATCTATAAATGTTGCGGGCCCTGTTACGGCATCACCCCCTGCAAAAACCTTTGGATTTGAAGTCTGGCAGGTGAGTTCATCAGCCTCAATGGTTCCCCAAGAGGTCAGTTTAACATCCGTAACAAAATCAAGGTCGGGCCTCTCTCCAATGGCAAGCAGGACATTATCCACCTCAATCTCATACTCACTCCCCTTTATTGGAACAGGCCTGCGCCTTCCTGAGTCATCCGGCTCACCCAGTTTCATCTTTATAACCCTAACCTTTTCCAGTCTTCCATTCCCTATGAACTCAACTGGATTCCTCAGAAAATCAAACTGAATCCCTTCCTCCATCGCTGCCTCAACCTCTTCTGGGATTGCTGGCATCTCCTTTCTTGAACGCCTGTAAAGGACAGTTACATCACTCCCCATCCTTCTTGCACACCTTGCAGCATCTATTGCTGAATTACCCCCTCCAACA
>Ga0190316_1000479_pt1 | contig 11883 bp, 10 predicted proteins | sample 48701112_MG_FD_161663 | JGI IMG/M metagenome (GOLD analysis project Ga0190316, IMG submission 161663) | Hydrothermal vent sediment bacterial communities from Southern Trench, Guaymas Basin, Mexico - 4870-11-1-2_MG | ecosystem: Environmental > Aquatic > Marine > Hydrothermal vents > Sediment ... | reverse complement strand
CTCTTGAAGAATTCTTCTTTAACTATTCTAGTGGAACAGCGCTTGGCGGATAAATCTACAAAGAGGATCTTGCCCCAAAAACCATCCATTAAATTTACCTCCAAATTCTTATCCAAACGTTATGAAATTTTTATGTTTTATGGTAAGCTCACATATATTCTAAAGCAAAATTCTTTAAATTAGTGTTCCTACACGCGTAGGCAACATAGATCTACGTTAGTATTCATCGCTCCTGTTTGTTCTCCAAGCTAATTATGGAAGCTAGTCATTCAGTTCCTAACTTCCCTCATCGAACATGGATTCATCAATACTTATTTTCCTCGCCCTCCCCATCAGGGGCCGGTAAACATAGATCTTTTATCTTGAAGAGAAGGCGTTAGAAGCGCGGAAAAAATACCCATTCGGCACGAAGTATCTCGAATTTGTTATAACTCTTGACAAGCTCTGGAAGGAGTACAAGTAATGAATGAGCTTTCAGCCCTAGTAATTCACGTGAATGATAAAGTTAAGTACGTGGGTGATTTGTTGGCGATAGATGGGCTGAAGCTCGTAAGAGGATGGGCTTAAAGGCGTCAGGATTATTGTTAAGGAGATAATTTACGTTCCCAGCTTTAGGGTTTATGTCGCGTTGTACAAGACCCCTGCTGTGAGGGGTGAGGGTCGAGAATGAGTGGAGAAAAAGGAGAGAGCCGTAAAGATACGTAATATTAAAGGGTTTGATCCCGAGGTATGGGAACGATTGCCATTTTGGGTTGAGGAACTGCTACTCATGCTCAAGAAAAAGTGACGAAGTTTCATGTCTGGATCCTAAGCGATCTACTTTGTTTTATTGTTAATTTCCGGTGGGCGAAGATAGAGTCGCAAGCGATTTATAAGTATCTTGTGACACCTAGCAGTTTATTTGCGAATTTATTTTTGTAATTTTTTAATATTATATGCCTTTTTATGGCATATATTTATCATTTCTCATAAAAGTTCAAGACTATAATAGGCAACTTTAAGGTAGCAGATTGAATAGTTATGAAGATTGAGAAGCTCTAAGCATAGATGTTCCTTCTAAGGGTTTAGTTTGATAAGACGGTTGATAGATTGTGTTTTTAGATTAAGAATAGCAAAAGTGAAAAAGAGTTAATTTTAATATTAGTAAAATTTAAATGCGTTCATAAATACTAATGTTAAATATGTCAGACGAGAACGAGATATTCCCGAGAGATATCTTACCCGATTTAATAAGGTGGCTGGACCGAAGAGAAGCATACGCCATTAAAGGCCCTAGGCAGTCTGGAAAAACGACTATATTGAAAATCCTAAAAGACAAACTGAAAGGAGAGAATGTTGTTTTCATTAACTTTGAGGATCCAGATGTTCTTGAAGCATTTGAAGCGAATCCCAAAGAGTATGTCAAGAGTTTCATGCTGAAGGAAGGTAGATACTATTTTCTGATGGATGAGTATCATTACGTGAAGGATCCTGGGAAAAAGTTAAAGCTGCTGTATGATACTCTGGAGAATGCGAAATTCATTGTTACGGGAAGCTCATCTCTTGAGCTTAGTGGTGCAATGGCAAAGTTCCTGGTCGGAAGAGTCTTCTTTTTTGAGCTCTTTCCATTTAGCTTTCATGAATTTTTAGTTGCGAGAAACCAGAGGCTTGCCAGAATCTATGAGGAGAGAAATAAGCGTATCAAAGAGTTTTTAATCGGTGAAGAAGCATTTGTTGAGAGAGACATTTTCTTGAAGGAATTCACTCCTTTACTTAATGAGTATTTAATATTTGGTGGTTATCCAGCCGTAATTAAGGCAAAAGATAATGAAACTAAAAGAATCATCCTGAAGAATATTTATGATACTTACATCTCGAGAGACGTTGTAGAATTTCTGAAGATCACTGATGCGTTCAAATACAGATGCGTTGTAAGAGCTCTGGCAACCTTAATCGGAAACTTGTTAAACTATAGAGAACTTTGTTCCATATGCCAGAGCTATTACAAGGAAGTGAAGAGAATAATTTCTATTTTGTCAGAAACTTATATTGTGAAGACGATAAGGCCGTTTTACCGGAATCCCATCACAGAGTTGAAGAAAAATCCTAAGATATACTTCTTTGACTTAGGCCTCAGAAACTATATCATAGGAAACTTTAGTCCATTAGAAAAGAGAACAGATGTTGGAGCTATAATTGAGAACTTTGTCTTCCTAAGTTTGAGAAACAGCTTTCCGGACGGAACGATAAACTATTGGAGAACCATAGCAAAGGCCGAAGTAGATTTCATTCTTAGATTGAACGAGCAAGTAATCCCGATAGAAGTGAAATATCAAACATTTAAGAACCCAAAGATCTCGAGAAGTTTGAGGAGTTTTCTCAAGACGTACAAACCGAAAAGAGCGCTGGTAGTTACAAAAGATTTTTGGGGTGAGGAAAAAATTGAAGACACGACTGTAATGTTTGCTCCGGCTTGTTATTTATAGGATTTTTGCTTTGAATAATTAGCGCGATGGGGCTCAGCTTACATAGGAACTAGGCTCAGCCAAAAGGATGGGGGATTAGAGGATTGAGTTGTAAAGTTGGCAGGAACACTGTGGGCTTCAAATATCCGTTTACTGATTGATGATCTGAGTCTCAAGTCAAGGCTTCTCCATTTTAAAGTGCTCCCAGCCTCTACGTTCTATATCTCTTATCTCCCCATTAGTTCTGAGCTCTATTTTTTTCTCTTCAATGACCTTTCCTATTCTTATGAGGGTACCGCTCACATCAGAGATTGCCTTCTTTGCCGCCTCCCAAAGTTGAGGCCTAACCGTAACTATGAGCTCATACTCTTCTCCTCCATAAAGACCTAAATCGTAGGGGTCGAGACCGTAGAGATCAGCGAATTTAACAGCCTCTTCGGCTATAGGCACATGATCAATTATGAAGCCAACATCGCTTGCATCTGAAAGCTCATACAAGCTCATGGCTAAGCCATCGCTTGAATCTATTGAGGCTGAAAGAACTCCGGCTTCTGATAGAGCTAATCCCTCGCTTAGCCTCGCCCGTGGAATTAATACGGCCTCCTTCAATTTCTCCGCGATCTCCTTTGGGGCTGATAATCCCTCGAGTAGGATCTTAAGACCAGCAGATGTCTTTCCAAACTCTCCTGTAACGGCTACTATATCACCCGGCCTAGCACCGTCGCGACTAACAACTCTTCCCTTTCTACTGAATCCGAGCAATGAGCAACTGATTATTAAGTCTGAAGCCTCATTTGTATCTCCGCCGATGATATAGGCGGAGTATTCCCGGGCAGCATCATTCAATCCAGCTCCAATGTCCCTAATGTCGTCCTCACTAAGACTTCGAGGTAAACCCAAGGAAACGAGTATGGCTAAGGGTTTAACTCCCTTAGCCGCAAAGTCGCTTATATTCATCACAACGGCTTTTCTGGCAGCCTGCCTAAGACTCATGCCAGGAGGCACATCGGTCTCGCCGACAAGCATATCGGCCTTCAAAACTGCAACCCTGCCACCTCCAATATTAACAGCTGAGACGTCATCTCCGGGATCCAAGGCTAGATCAGGCATACGATCCAGATACTCCCAGATCAGTTGGATTATCCTTCTCTCCCCTAAAGCCTCCAAGCCACGCAACAACGATACCCTCAACCAAAAATAGCAGAAAGGATAAGTAAAGCTTACCCGTTCAAAACACCTTTTTAGCCCCCCAAGTGAAAAAATAAAAGGGTCCTCTACAATTAGCCTAATTGAAAGGACACAGCCCCGGTAGCTAAGCCCGGTTATAGCAGCGGCCTCGTAAGCCGCAGGTCGCGGGTTCAAATCCCGCCCGGGGCTCCAAACCACAATTATAAAAGCACCTTCTACAAAGATAAATTACAGCCAGATTTGAGGTGGAAAATAGATATTCACAACTTTAAAGGCAGTGTTTGGCTGAGAGGCTTGTGGAGTTATGCAATCCTATCTCGGCCAAGAATTCCGAGTTGATAATGCGTTTTGAGGAGTATTGCTTCTCTGAGGTACAACTCAACCATCCTAGTCGAGGACGGACGCGAACGTCTTCTCGGAATGCACATCCAAACCAGCAAAGGCGCTCATAACATGACTTGAGCGCCTCTCACATAAATCCCTTCTCATGCCAATCACTCTTCCTTACAATTCTTATATGAGCAGGCCGGAAGTAAAGGTTATAGGCGCGGCATAGTAGTATTCTGTTGCCTAGAGCTTATAATTTTTCAGATGGTTTAGAACAGCAATACAAGCAGCTAAGAGATGATTTATAGTTCTAGCTTGTCACCAGTCCTCAGCGGGACACAATCCTCCTCAAATACGCTCTTAAACATCTCTGTTGCCTCTTTACCTGTGCAGTGACATGGACAGATCATCTCTGGATTTAACGTCGCTAGATCATCTATCGTCCACCTTATCCTTTTTTCATCTGCATTTAGCATGTGGAATCCCCCGATTACGGCGTATATCTTCTCGACTTTCATTAATCTCTTTGAATGCATAACCGTGTTTATTATTCCCGAATGTGCACATCCAGATATTATGACAAGTCCCCTCCCATCAATCTTAAAGATTACAGACTGATCATCCAGGAGGATATCGGGAAGGAAGCGCTCTCTACTCACCGTCCATAAGCCTTCAATCTTCTCGTATGAGGTAACCCGTTCTATCTCACCAGTTGTTGACACTCCATCCATGAGTTGAACAGGACTTCTAGAGAGAAGAAGGGAAGCTCCAAGGCTCTCTATCTCCGCTCTTGTGAATGGCACTCCAATATAAGTTAGAGTGGGCTTAAAGCTGAATTTAGGCTCAAAAGCTGATGGATGGGCGATTACTGGGATTTTTCTATCGATATGCTTTAGGACTTCAGGTAATCCTCCTGTATGATCGTAATGTCCATGTGTAAGGATTACTCCCTTAACTTCAGAGAGATCTATTCCTAACGCATTGGCATTTCTTTTGAGAGTCTCGGATGATGGACCTGTATCGATGAGGAAGGGAAATACTCCATCCTTGGTTTTCGCTTCTGCAAATATGCATAAGCCATGCTTCGCTTGTAAATCTGGCCTTTTGGGATTTCGCTGATCCTCAACTACAACCGTTAATTCAAGACTCTTAACCATCTAATTCTCACCTTAAATTTTCATCACATCCTCAATTTATCATTTATTAAGAATCACGTGGAACTTACCGTTTTCGATTTAAGTAACTTTTAGAGACGTCATGCAAAGCAACTCCAAGAAGCGGCTGATTTTAGCTCATTTTTCTGTCTACTTGGTTTTTCAGCTTCACTTTGAAGATGGTTGAATATGAAGATTTAAATCTCGCAAAGCCAAAAATAAGGAAGCCCATTTATAGGCCCAATCATTGCCAGAAAGCCATATAATTCCATGCTAAATCATATAACAAGAAAGAGGCAAATGGTTTTTGAGATGAGTTCATAGATAGGAGGGTTAATCAATGGGTATTGCCGACCTTCACATACACATGGGATATGCTGATCACCTTAAATATATCAGCGTAGAAGAAGTTGTGAAAGCCGCTATTAGACATGATGTTAATCTTATTGGCATAGTAGATCACTACGAAGGACATGAACATGATGTGATAGTTAACAAGATAAAAGAGCAAGTTGAACAAGTTAGGAGGAAATTTCCAGAAGTTGAGATCCTTTTCGGCATGGAAACTAGTGTTCTTACAGTAGATGGAGAGATTAATATTAAACCTGAAATTGCCCGTAAACTCGATTTCCTCATAGTGGGGATGCATCATATACCTGCTGGAGGAAAGTGTCTTCCCTATGAGATGAAGGGAAAAATTTCTGTTGGAGAAGTCAAGAATAATCCAGAATTTCAATCTTTCCTTCAGAAGTTCAATTTTGAGGATCTGATTGATGACTGGCAAAAGACTACTCTTTCCCTCATGCATAATCCTCTTATTAGCATCTATGCGCATCCAGTTCAATGGCCATTTGTAGTGATGAGGAAGTTCTTGCCGAGAGGGAAATGGCTAATAAGCAGGATTGAAGACATTATCCCGCCGCAAGTCGCTCAGGATATCTTCTCCGCCGCAAAAGAAGCAGGCATTGCGTGGGAAGTGAATAACGAGTATCTCCCTCCAAAATATAGAGTCGATAATAAGTATGTATGCTGTGCAGACGGAAGAAATAGCTGGTCAGGGATGATCAACCTCTTTAGAATAATAGGTAAATTTGGTGTGAAGGTATCTTTGGGATCCGATGCGCATTGCCCGGATGAATTAGAAAGGGTAGGTAGATTGGAAAATGCCATGGAGTTGCTCAGACTTGCAAAAGTCAACAAAGAAAACATCATTTTAAGGAGAGAACAGATTCGATATTACGGTACTTCCACATAATCGGTTCAGGCCTTAACCTTCCTTTTTAAAGTTTCGATGTTATATTAATCCCTCGAACGTTGCCTGCTGAAGCTTAATCAGACCATAGGGATGAGGAAACTGCTTCATCCAGTACCAAATATTCAAAAAAGATAAAACTTGTGCTTTGATTTGTTTAAGCTGCGAAAATCCTATTAGGGTTTTGAGGAAAGTTATGGTGGATGATCGATGGAGCGAACAATAACGAGAGTATATCGGATCTTAGAGTTGGAAGAGCCCATTGCAATTGCTGGTTTTCCCGGGGTTGGAGATGTAGGAAGCCTCGTCACAAAGATGCTAGTAAACTTTTTAAGGGCTAATCTCATCGGAGAATTATATTCATCCAACTTTCAAGATTTCGTCTTCATCAATAAAAGTGGAATTTGCCACCCGCCACGCTATGAATTTTATGTGGCGAGGAAAAGACGGGATCTTTTGATAGTTACCGGCGATGGTTATCCGGCCTTTGAGGATATTCCGGGACACTATGAAATCTGCGGAGACATCCTCGATTTCATAAGTAAATTTGGATGTAAATTTATAGTTGTGATTGACGGCGTTCCTGCAGTAACGCCGCAAAATGGAATATTTGTGGCCGCGACATCTAAGCGGATACTTCCACAGATAGTTGAGAGAGGAGCATCTCTGTACAAGAACAGAAAGATCGTCGGGCTTTCTGGATTAATTTTAGGCCTAGCGGAGAGGCGCGGATTAGAAGGCTTATGTATCCTTGCATCGACTTCAAGATATGACAGAGATGAGAAGGCTGCGTTTAGAGCATATAAATTCTTAATGAACCTTTTTAGGAGTGATCTCTTATGTGGAAACTCTGAATTACTCGATTAGTCTCATAGCCCATAAGATGCCATTTAGTAGGTGCTCCTGGAACCATTCCTGATGCCAGATTTCCTTGTAATGGCCGAAACCCGTATAGAATACTCTTGCCTTTCCATAATTGTGGCACCAGCATAAGGCATAATCATTATCTTCTCTTGTTCCTTTGCTGAGATCAACTGAGCTGTTGTCTAGACTGATCAGTACATGTGTTCTGTCTCTACTCCAATCTTTGAATGTGTAAATCTCTTCCTTCACCCTGAAGGATCTCGGGAGGTGCCTTGTTGATGGATGCGTTGGATCTTCAACCTTAACTGTTACTACTTGATTCCATGGATGAGCCATGAAATATCCCCCTATCATCCTTCCATACTCCGGGAATGTATAGAATGTATCCGTTGCGTTATGTACTCCAATAAATGCCGTTCCATTCCTTATCGATTCGATGAAATCTTGTCTCTGCTCCTCCGATATCGGCAATTCTCCAGTTGTAGCGAAGAGAATGGCATCGAATCGCTTCAGATCCTCCTTATTTAGGAGGTCACATTCATCGGTTGCGACAACCTCAAAGAGCCCTGATCTCCTTCCTAGCATAGTAACGACTTCTCTCGCTGTTGGGAGATAATCATGCTTATATCCCGCGGAGTGTGTTACCATTAGAAGCCTCTTCACATCTTTAACCTCCTAGACAGTTATAGAATTCCGGGATATTTAAGGTCACCTTTATATTAAATTGCTCATCCGAGGCTTCCTATGGCCTTTCCTCTCACGGTCTTTCTGAATTCGCTACTTTCACGAGCCAAGCGACCCATATTTTCAGGAGTGATCCTTTCAATTTTTGGAGTCTCATCCTCTGGAAGGGACTTCAGCTTTGCAATTAAAGAGGGCTCGCACATCTCTTTTAATGATGATGTTGACCACTCCTCTATGATACGCATTATTCCTTCCTTGCCGATCTTTCTGAAGAGATCAGCCAGAATGGAGATCATCACTGTATTATGCGACATAACTGCTATCTCAGCTTCCCTTATGGCATACTGGTTTCCATTAAATGAGACCGTCAATCCGCCTCCTTCTCGAACCAGCCGGAATGGATCAACGTCAGTTATGCTATCACCAAAGTATATTACATCCGAGAGGTCGGATTCCGTTTTCTCAATTATCTCCTTAATCGCATTTGCCTTCTCGAATCCGCCTACTGGATTCACTTCTCTAAGCATTCTTCCAGCCTCCATTTCTGAGAACTCAAGCCAGAAGATCTCATCTAGTCTTCTTACGGCACTTTGAACTTCTTCGGGTAGATCCTCGAATCTTCTCGCTCCTTCAGGTATCCTTAACATTGGCATCCGTAAAATCTCATCTCTGAACTTCTTTATTCGCTCGGTTTCTTCTTCGCTTAGAGCATACTTATCAATATCGACTCTTGTGCAGTACGTATTTTCCTTCGGAAACCCTATGATGTCGCATAGAGCCTTTATATAATGTTCATAGCTTGTGCTCACAATGAATGAGGGCATAATCTCATATGCAAATTTTAATGTTTCATCGGCTCCAGGAACTAAAAGTATATTCTTTGACGAGTAATCCCTCATTTTCTCGTTTGTGACGCCATAAGCCTTTAGGAATGGAAGTATAAGTTTCAGCGTGTCTCCGGCCTTATAGCCCGGTCTCTTAACTATATCAGCCTCTATATCGTCGTATCGGCTGATTATCGTGAAGAGCTTATCTCCATCTGGTATGAAGTGACTTGCCAATTCAAATGCATTATCATTCTTTGATATAGGTCCTTCACAGTCTGTTATGAATATTGCCTTGCGGCTCATCGGCTTCTCTTCAGCTCCTTCACGTGCCTTATACTCCTAGATATATGCTCCTCAGATGCTATGTCCGTTCTATACCATAGTGCCCCGCCCTTTATCGCCCTTAAACCCTCAAGAGATATATTTCTGGCCTCTTGGATCGTGTCTCCGATACCAACTGTGCAGATCGTTCTGGACCTAAGCGCATAGAACCTTCCATCCTCCCTAAGCTCCATTGAGCCTGGATATATTCTCATCTTATCCTCATACTTCGATCTGATCTTCTCAGCCTCCTCGAGAATTATGGGCGTTCCAATCTCCCCTCGCCTAACCTTCTCTGGGAAGAACTTATCGTATTCGCCGTAGCTAGGCGGAACCTTATATGTGACGACTGTTGCCTTTTCCTCCACTTCGACATGCGTCAATGAACCCTCGATCATCTTCAAACATACTTCGACGAAGTCATCCTTTAGAACTGGAAGGATATTCATTATCTCAGGATCTCCAGGCCGACTGTTATTTTCAAGGATCATTGGGCCCTTAGCTGTGTGAATAAATGCGACATAGAATGGTATGCCTCGGATTTCAGGATTCGATCCATCTCCCCTTAGCCTACTGAATATTCTCTCTACAATTGCCTTCTCCTTTTCCCAATCACTTCTATCCATGAACGGCAAATAAGAGCCCATATCTTTATAGGAGCCCATGCCTCCAGTGTTTGGGCCTTTATCGCCGTCAAAGGCTCTCTTATAATCGCGCGTTTCAGGAAGTGGGACAAGATGCCTTCCATCACAGAACGCTTGAAAACTAGACTCCTCGCCTTCTATCTTCTCCTCAACTATAACGGGGCCTTCCTTGAAGTTCGCCATGAAGTGCTCATATATCTCCTCGCGCGTATTGAAGTGATCTCCCCAGACTCCAACTCCCTTTCCGGCGGCTGGACGGTCTGGCTTAACGGCTACCCTATTCTCCAGCTCATCCAGCCATTTAAAAAGCTCCCTCCTCACATCACCTATGCTCTTAAAATCCTTTGGATCGAAGATCTTGAATCTAGGATTAACTTCAGGAACGACCTCTTGGAAGAGTAGTCTCTGAGCCATCTTACTCTTTTCGATAGCATATTTTTCAGTCGGACAGATAGATGGGATTCCAAGTTTTTCCTCTAAAAGATCTCTTAGTCCCTCTATTATCGGCTTTTCCGGCCCGACCACTGCAAAATCTATTTTGTCCTTGTGCATCGAGGCAAACTTATAGATCTCTTTTGGGTCAAGCGTGGGAATCACGACATGCTCCTTTGCAAATTTAATGTTGAAGGGATTTCTTTGCCTATCAGCGACATAAGCTTCTACATTATATTCCCCGCTTCTAAGCAGTGAATCGAGGATCGCAACTCCTCTGGAGCCATAGGAGACTACAAGCACTCCTATCTTCTCCACCAAATCCAGTCACCTTCACTCAAACTTTATCATTCACCCAAAAATAATTTAGATACTGTTAAGGGATTATCTTGTGAGCTCTCTGAAGAGCGCATGATAATATTTCATCAGTCTTTTAGGTTCACGGCTCTCCGGAATCTCAGCTAGGCAATAGCGATTATATCCTGAAGCTTTGAGTAGATCGAATAGTTCACGCCATGGATAGGTCTCATCGTAAAGCTCATGAATATGAACTGAGAGTATCCAATCTTTAACTAGATTGAATGTATCTCTTATTGTGCCATTAATCACATCTGTGGAATTCGAGTTCCAGCAGATACCTACACTTTTATTGTCGGCGATCTCCATTATCCTCCTTATGTAGCGAAGGTCGCTCGTTCCTTTACCGTGAACCTCTAACCAAACTTCAACTCCAAACTTCTCGGCATATTCTCCGCATTCGCGAAGCGACTCTCCAATCTGCCTCAAAGTATACTCTACGGGAATTCCCTTTTCAACTTGAAGCCCATTGGGTCTGACCTTTACTCCTAAAGCTCCAACATCATATGCAAGCTCGATAAATCTCTTAGTCAACTCTATATTTCGATATACTTCTTCCTTCTCAACTGCATGATACTCGCATGTTGTTCCGAGACTAAGCAGTCTAATGGGAGATTTCTCAAAGGTGCTTCTTACGGCTCTCCTCTGTTCCTTACTTAGCGATGGCTCAACGCCATGAGCATGCGTTGTCCTCAATTCAACGGCTTCGAAGCCAGTCTCAGAGCACATCTTAATTATCGTGGGTATATCCCAGCTCCTTGCAAGATTATATGTTACTAAACCCAGTTTGAGCATAATTTAACCCCCTTCATAATTCGCTGATTTACTTTTACTCTCATTAGATGGTAGCATGCTTAAAATATTAAGGATTATCATTTGAGCTTGAAAACGATAACCTTATATTTAACGTATCTCATTCAAGATCACTAACATCCAATGAGAAACCGCGGTCGGATCTACGGCCATAACCGGTTTTTCTGAGGATGTTAGTTCCGCGACGTGGGACGAAAGACTAGATGGCTAGGAAATACTTAAACGCTGAAGGCTCAAGTTTAGACTTTCTAATCATTTCTGGAAATGAATCTTCTACAACCGCAGGATCGAATCGGCAGTTTTTTTATAATGTTCAAAATGGTCGCGGATAATGGCTGAAAAGGAGGGGTGAAATTGAGAATTGGAGATTTGAGACAAGGAATGAGAAAAGTGGATGTGCAGGGAAAAGTGTTAGAAGTATCGGAGCCTAGAGAGGTTCGGTCAAGATATACTGGACAGACGTTCAGAGTGGCAGAAGCAACAATAACTGATGGAACTGGAACGATAAAGCTCGTTTTATGGAACGATCAGATCGACAAAGTTAATGTGGATGATACCGTAAAGATCGAAAATGGT
>Ga0190316_1000478_pt1 | contig 11894 bp, 12 predicted proteins | sample 48701112_MG_FD_161663 | JGI IMG/M metagenome (GOLD analysis project Ga0190316, IMG submission 161663) | Hydrothermal vent sediment bacterial communities from Southern Trench, Guaymas Basin, Mexico - 4870-11-1-2_MG | ecosystem: Environmental > Aquatic > Marine > Hydrothermal vents > Sediment ... | reverse complement strand
GAGTATTATTGCTTTCTTACTTTGGCAAATAAAATTGGGCGTTGATTTTGCTGGTGGCTCTTTATTAGAAATTGAAGTCAAAGAAATTGTCAAAGAAGAAGAAATTAAGCAAGTTTTTGAAAACCTCAATCTTGGTAAAATAGAAATTGTCGATAAAGGAGGCAATGATTATCTAATTCGCTTTGCCAATGTTGACGAAGACACCCATCAGAAGATTGTTTCAGAATTAAAGAAGAAATTTCCTGATTTAGAAGAAAAAAAATTTGAAAACATTAGCCCTTCAATTAGTTCAGCTCTAAAAAACAAAGCCATCTTAGCTGGTATTTTGTCTCTAATTGGCATTGTTGTCTATTTAACCATTGCTTTTCGCAAGGTCTCTCGGCCAGTTTCTTCTTGGAAATATGGTTTAATTGCTATTTTAACTTTATTTCATGATGTTATTATTGCTTTTGGTTTTTATGTTGTTTGGAGTCATTTTTTTGGCGGCGAATTCAATTCAATCTGTCTAATTGCTCTTTTGACTATTATGGGTTATTCAGTTAACGACACTATTGTTGTCTTTGACAGAACAAGAGAAAATTTAAGAAAAAAACTCGGTCAAGCACCTTTTGAAGAAATAGTCAATCAAAGTTTAAACGAAACTATTTCTCGTTCAATAAACACTTCTTTAACTACCTCCTTGCCTCTTTTGGCTCTCTTGTTTTTTGGTCCAAATAGTTTATTTGATTTCTCCTTAATTATTTTAATTGGTATTTTAGTTGGTACTTACTCCTCTATCTGTTTAGCTTCACCTCTTTTGACTTTAGTCAAAAAAGAAAAAAGGAAATGATTTTTTCCTATCAACAACTAAAAAAATATTATCCTAAAATCCCCCGACCAGAAAAATTGGCTAAACTTTTAGATGCTCATTCTTTTGAAACTTCTCTTAAAAAGGAAAATGATGATATTCTTTTAGAAGTAGATATTTTGCCTAACCGTTATGTTGATTGCGCTAATTATCTCGGCCTAATTAGAGAAATTCGGGCACTCAATCAAGAAAAATTTGATGATTTCTTTTCTAAACCAGATTTTCTTTTAAAAGAAAAAGTTAAGAGAACAAAATTTAGAGTAAAAATAGAAAACAATAATGACTGCCTTTTTTATTCAGCCGCTATTATTAAAGGAGTAAAAATTAAAGAATCGCCTGATTGGCTAAAAAAATTGCTCCTCTTACACAATATCTCTCCTCATAACATCATTGTTGATTTAACAAACTATCTCCTTTTGGAAACTGGTCAACCAACTCATTGTTTTGATTTAGACAAAATTGAAGGCCAAGAAATTAATGTCAGAAGAGCAAAAAAAGGAGAAAAAATTATTACTTTAGACAATCAGAAAGTTTCTCTTAATAAAGAAATTTTAGTTATTGCTGATAAAAAAGAACCTTTAGCCATTGCTGGTATTAAGGGAGGAAAAAAAGCCGAAGTAGATTGGACAACAAAAAATATTATTTTAGAATCAGCTAGTTTTTCTCAGTCCTTAATTTATCAAACTTCTAAAAAATTAAATCTTTCAACCGATGCTTCTTCAACTTTTTCTTATGACTTGCCGCCAGAATTAGCAAAAAAATCTCTCTTTCGCTTAATAAACTTGATCCAAAAATATAGTCAAGGAAAATTAATTGGAACAATTTTCCAAGGAAAAATTGAAAAAAGAAGGAAAATAATTTACTTTGATTTGAAGCAATTCACTGAAATAACTGGCGAAGAAATTAATTTTTCCGAGGTTAAAAAAATCCTCTCTTCTTTAGGAATTAAATTTCTTTATCCAAAAAAAATAAAAAACGAAAAAATTTATCTTTTTGAAGTACCTTTTTTTAGAAAAGACATAAACTTGCCTCAAGACCTTTACGAAGAAGTAATCAGAATAATTGGTTATGATAAAATCAAAGAAGAATTTCCTCTATCTTCTTTGCAGCCAGCAAGAAAAAACGAGGAAAATGAATTTGAAAAAGCTGTTAAGAGAGATTTAGTTTCTTTTGGCTTTGATGAGGTCTATAATTATTCCTTGGTCAGCCAGAAAGATTTGAAAAATTTTAATTTAGAAAAAGACGCTCTCCCCCTTCTTAATCCAACCTCTCAAGAATTTAAATTTTTAAGGCCACTCCTTTCAATTAACCTTCTCAAAACTGCCTCTTTAAATTTAAAATTCTTTGAAGAAGTAAGAATTTTTGAGATTGGCAAGGTTTTCTTTGAAGAAAAAAATAATATCAAAGAAAAGAAAAATTTGGCTCTTTTATTAGCTCAAAAAAATTCAAAAGAAGAAATTTTCTTTCTTCTAAAAGGAATTATTGAAAAAATTTTGGAAGGTTTAAATTTGGCTAAAGAGGATTACTCTTTTAAAGAAATTAAAGAAACTAAAAATTCTCCTTTGTCTGGAATTTTCTTTCCTAAAAAATCGGCTCTAATAGAATCTTCAGGAAAAATAATTGGTTCTTTTGGTCAAGTCAAACCATCTATCTTAAAAGAATTTTCTTGCAAACCTACCAATCTTAAATTAATTTTAGCTGAATTTGATTTGCCAATTCTCTTTTCTCTAACTAAAGAAGAAAGAGATTTTCAACCAATTTCTCCTTTTCCAGCAGTCATCAAAGATATTTCTTTGGTAGTCAACCAAGAGGTCAAAGTTGATGAAATTTTAGAAGTTATTAGCCAACTGAAGATTCCTATTCTTTTAGATGTTGATATGTTTGATTTTTATCAAGGAGAAGAACTTGGGCCAAACAAAAAAAGTTTATCTTTTCATTTAATTTTTCAATCAGATAAAAGAAGTTTGCGAGAAGAGGAAGTCAAAAAAGAAATAGAAAAAATTGTCCGGGCTTTAGAAAAAAAATTAAAAGCAAAATTAAGAAGTTGAATGGTAAACAAAGTTTATGTTATAAATTCAAGAGGAGAAAAAGAATTTTTTTCTCCGAGAAAAGTTTATCAAAGCGCTAGAAAAGCCGGGGCTAGTAAGCGATTGGCAGAAAAAATTTCTCAGCAAATAGAAAAAGAAGTTTATCCAGGAATTAGGACTTTGAGGATCTTCCAAAGAATTAAAAAACTCCTTTCTCAAGAATCTCCTCGAGCCGCTCTAAAATTTCATCTCAAACAATCCCTCTTCAAACTCGGACCAAGTGGTTTCCCTTTTGAGAAATTTATTGGCGAAATTTTTTCAAATAACGGTTTTAAGGTCAAGTTAAACCAAATCATTCAAGGCAAATGCCTTTCTTATGAAATTGACTTTCTGGCTCAAAAAGATAATTTTCTCTATTTCGGTGAATGTAAATTCAGAAATCGAGGAGAATCTTTAATTCATTCCAAAATTGCCTTGGCTAACTATGCTCGTTTTTTAGATATCAAGGAAGGAAATTCTCTCCAAAAATTAAAAAATTTTAATTGGCGAACTATTTTAGTTACTAATAACAAATTTAGCCGAGCAACTATTAAATTTTCTCAATGTAAAAAAACCGGACTGCTTGGCTGGCGTTATCCGAAAGGAAAGAGTTTGGAAAAAATTATTGAAGAAAAAAGATTATATCCGATTACTATTCTACCTTCTTTTAAAAAAAGTTTTGTTCCTTTTTTTAATTCAGCAAAAATAATGTTAGCCAAAGACATTCTTCAAATTGACTTGGAAAAATTTTCCCAAAAGAGCGGTTTGCCTTTAAAAAAACTTCTTTCTCTCAATAAAGAAGCTAAAACTCTTTTAGAAGAGAAAAACAATTAAAATAAAAAGAGGCCTTTAAAAAAAGACCTCTTGGAAATTTTTTCAGCTAAGTCAAATAAGGAAAAGGGGGGTCAAGACATCCTCCTATCTCGTTTTCATCGCCTTCTAAAACTAAATCACTCATTGAACACTCTATTTCTCGAAGATTTTTTATAAGAAAATTAACTTGAGAAAGAACTTTCTCGAGTTCAATGTCGAATCCAGCATCAGTGCTTCTTTTCCTTTTCTTTTTCTTTTCCGCAATGATGTATTGAAGAACCTCCAAGAGCCTTTTTGTAAGGATTTCAAAAAGATCTTCTGCAAGTGTAAGATTTTTAAAATTTTCTTTCATTTCTAAATTATAATCTGTCATTTCTTCTCACCTCCTCTCTTTTTTATTTTTTAATTTTTTTATTTTCTGACAAAAAATCTAAGGAATTAAAAAATTATGTCAAGGGTTTTTTGAAAAATTTCTGGCAAAAGAGCAATTTCTTTCTGGTTAAATGGCTCTAAAATATATTTTTCGGCTTTAAGATGTTTGCCTTCTTTAGTTGTCTTTCTGACGCCCAATCTCAAACGGCAAAAGTTTTTCCTTCTCAAAATTTTAAAAATTGACTCTACTCCCCTGTGACCGGCCGAACCCTTTTGGCAAGAAAATTTAAATTTACCAAAAGGAATATCGCTGTCGTCCTGAATGATTAAAATTTCTCTATTTTTGACCTTAAAAAAATCTTTGGCTTTTTTCAAAGAAAGGCCGGCTTCATTCATAAAAAAACCATTCTTAACTAAAACAATCTCTCTTTTACCAACTGTTCCTTTTTGATAAAAAAAGCCCTTGCCTCTTTGCCATTTCTTTAAAATCAAATTCTCAGCCAAAAAATCAAGAAAAAGAAAGCCAATATTATGCCGACTAAAAAGAAATTCTTTCTTTGGATTGCCTAAGCCAAAAATTAATTTGAAATTCTTTTTTGTTTGCATAGTCCTTCCAAAAAAGATATAATAGATAAGAATTATCAATTATCAATCAATAATTAATTTCATTTTATCATAAACAATACCTCTATGCAATTTATTTTAGGCAAGAGATTTTTTAAAAAACTTTTCTTTGGCTGTTTCTATCTGGCTATTTTCTCTTTAATAATTTTTTTTATCTTTCAAAAAATAACTGAAAGGCGAACACCGTCACCACAACCACCTCAAGAACCATCAATTTTAGAAGCGAAATTCGTGCCAAGCCAAGAAAACAAGGGTGATGTTGTTTTTAAAGTTAAAAATCCAAACGAAGAAATGGGTCTAATTAGCTTTATTTATCAAATTTCTTTAACAAATGAAATTGGCGAAATAATTGAAGAAAAAAAAGGATATGACTTTCTTTTACCAAGGCAAACAAAGTACATCTTCTCTTTTGACTGGCCAGTTAGTCAGGAAGAAGTAAAGCATATCAAAATAAAAATAACTTCTTTCAATTGGAAAAAATTTAAAGAAAAATATCACCAATGGTTAACTGTTAGAGATATTAGAGGCCATTTAGGCTTTTCTCTTGATGAACCTTATTATTGGCTTGAAGGAGTTCTAACCAATCATTCGGCTCTTGATTTGGAGAAAGTAGAAATTAAAGCCATTATCCGGGATGAAAAAAATCAAATTATTACTCTTTCCCAAACAAACCAAGAAATTGTTAAGAGTTTAGAAGAAAGGCATTTCAAAATAGTTTGGCCCAAAGCAACTCCCCGAATGAAAGGCAAAGATATTAATTCTTTTAAGATAGAAGTTTATCCAGAAGCAAACTTTATGAAGTACTTCTAAGGACAAAAGATTGATAATTTATAACTATGCTCGTTGATGTCCATTGCCATTTAAACTTTCCTCAGTTTGATAAAGACCGAGAAAAAATTATCAAGCAATGCCTAGCCGAAAAAATTTATCTAATTAACGTTGGTTGTGATTACTACAGTTCAAGGAAAGCAGTTGAAATAGCCAAAAAAAACAAAGGAGTTTTTGCTGCTGTTGGCATTCACCCTCAAGAAGCAGAAAAAGAAAATTTTTCTGAAGAAAATTTCTTAGAATTAGCCACCCAGAAAAAAGTTGTGGCTATTGGTGAGATTGGTTTAGATTATTATTCTTCGGTTGACAAAAATAAACAAAAAGAATTATTAGAAAGGCAAATCGACTTTGCTTTAAAACTAAATAAGCCAATCATCTTTCATTGTCGTTCAGAAAAAGATGACAAAAATTACCAGGCACACCAAGATTTACTAAAAATCATCGAAAAGAAGAAAGTAAAAAAAGGAGAAGTTCATTGCTTTGATTGCCAAAACTTAACAATTTTAGAGAAGTTTTTGCAAAAGGACTTTTATATTGGCTTCACCGGCTTGATTGTCTATTCAAATAAATTAGACAAAATTATTGCTAAAGTCCCTCTGAACCGTCTTCTTATCGAAACTGACTCCCCTTTCCTCTCACCTCTTCGCCAAGAAAAAAGAAATACCCCTCTAAACTTGAAATTCATTGCTCAAAAGATTTCTTTAATAAAAGGAATTGACTTTGAAAAAATTGCCAAGGCAACTTTTGAAAATAGTCAAAGATTATTCAAACTAAAAACTTAATGGCAATAAAAAGAAAAGGCAAACTTTATCTTGGCACTTCTGGTTGGCTTTATCCTCACTGGCAAGGGATTTTTTATCCTGATAAATTAAAAAGCGGCAAAGAAAAACTTGTTTTTTACGCTAAACATTTTTCAACCGTTGAAGTTAATTATTCTTTTTACCATCTTCCTCAAGAAAAAACCTATCTGAAATGGAAGACGCTTGTTCCGAAAAACTTCCTCTTTGCCCTGAAAGTCAGCCGTTATATTACTCATATCAAAAGATTAAAAGAAATCGATGAGGCCTGGCAGGAATTTCTCAAAAGAGCTAAAACCCTCGAAAAAAATCTTGGGCCTTTCCTTTTCCAATTTCCTCCTTCCTTCTCTTTAAAAAATTTAGACAACCTAAAAAAACTCTTAACTCTTCTTAAAAAAGAAAAGAATCTTCGTTTCGCTTTTGAATTTCGTCATTCAAGCTGGCAAAACAAAGAAGTTTTTTCACTTTTAAAAAAAGCCAAAGTGGCTTTGGTTTCTTCTCATTCTTCTAAATGGTCAAGAATAGAAAATTTTGATTTAGCCAATTTTGTTTATTTCAGATTTCATGGACCAAAAGAACTCTTTGCCTCAAATTATCCAGATAAATTCTTGCAAGAAGAAAGTCAAAAAATAAAAAAAATTCTGAATAAAGGCAAGGATGTTTTTGTTTATTTTAATAATGATTTTTATGGTTATGCCATAAAAAACGCCCTCTTTTTAAAAGAACTTTTAGAAAGAGATTGATTTCTGAAAGTAAATTTGATAGAATTCTTTTGAGAAAAAATTTTGGACGGTTAGCTCAGTGGTAAAGCGCCCCGCCTTTTATGCGCGTATAGCTCAGCGGTTAGAGCGTCCGTTTCACATGCGGAAGGTCGTTGGTTCGAATCCAACTACGCGCACTGCACAAAAAAAACAAAGAGGTCGCCAGTTCAAGTCCGGTATCGTCCACAAAGTATTTCACCCTCAAAAAATCTCTCCAGGTTACCAAATTTTTCTTTATATAGTCGGGGCGCCGGGAATTGAACCCGGATTACAGGTACCCGAAACCTGCGTCTTGCCATTAGACCACGCCCCGTTTTTAATTTATATTAAATTTTTTTTCAAAAAAATCAATTAAGAGATCTTCTTTCCTTAATCTTCCCTCTCTGACTTGAGTTGGAGAGAAGAGATTAAGAAAGGAGAATGAGTAAAAAATCTCAAATCTAAAATCTTAAATAAATTCGAATCTCGAACGAATGTAAGCGTAAAGCTCAAAGTGCAAAGCGCAAAGCCACAGCGTAAAACTTAAAACTAACTAAAGAAAATCCTAAATCCTAAATTCGAAATTCTAAACAAAATTCAACCCAGAACTACTAAAGAGTTCTGGGTTGCCCAGAACCCAAGATGGTTCTGGGCAATGTTCCAAATTCTAAACGTTTGGGATTTAGAATTTGAGATTTGGGATTTCGTTTAGGATTTAGGATTTCGGATTTAGAATTTAATTACTTTTGCGCTTTAAGTTGTAGTTTTGCGCTTTGCGCTTTGCGTTTTGCGTTTTAAATTTCAATGAATATCTATAAATCCAATAGCCAATTGCCAATTGCCAATTACCAGCTATTGACTTGCTTCTCTTAAAAAAATGTTTATAATTTTTTTATCTTAAAGTAATTGCCTCGGTAGCTCAGTGGTAGAGCGTTGGCCTGAAAAGCCAAGCGTCGGGGGTTCGATTCCCCCCTGAGGCACAAATTTGAGCGAAGATTTGAGCGAAGATTTGAGCGAAGCGAAAATTTGTTGCCGAAGGGCGGGATGAGAACCCCCCGCCTAAAAGCGAAAGAAAAAAGAAATTTTTTCTGCAATTAACAAAAAGAGTTTAAAAAAGTTGAAAGCAAACAAGCCGAGTGGAGAGGGGCTTCCGCCCCTTCGATTCCCCTCTGAGGCACAAACTGGGAAGTTGGTATGGCTGGGTATCTGGTTAATATTTGTTTTTTGTTTGTAGGAAGATAAAAAATTAAATTGGGTAGGTTCCGGAGCGGCCAAACGGGCGTGGCTGTAAACCACGTGGCATTTGCCTTCGGGGGTTCGAATCCCTCCCTACCCACTGCTGTATTAAAACTAAAATTGAAAAATGATAAAAAAAATTACTATTCTGCCAGGATTTAATAAGTTGGGCCAAAAAGAAAAATTTAAAAAAATAGAAATCAATGAAGGAGAAGCTGTAGCTATTGTTGGTCCAACTGGTGCTGGTAAAAGCCAATTGCTTTACGATATTGAAAAAATAGCCCAAAGAGATACTAAAAGCCGAAGAAAAATTTTAATCAATGACAAAGCCCCAGACAAAGAAACTCGCTTTAATCCAAAAAGAAAATTAATTGCCTCTCTCTCGCAAACGATGAATTTCTTAACTGATATGACAGTTAAAGATTTTTTAAAATTACACTTAGAATCTCGAGGAAAAAAAGAAAAAGAAAACTTAATTAAAGAAGTTATTAAAGAAGCTAATCAAATTACTGGCGAAGCCATCTCTCCAGAAATGAATCTTTTAAATCTTTCAGGTGGTCAAAGTCGAGCTTTAATGGTTTCAGATGTAGCCAATATCAGCGCTTCACCGATTATTCTTATTGATGAAATAGAAAATGCTGGTATTAAAAAAGAAAAAGCCATTGAGACTTTGATAGAAGAGAAAAAAATAGTTTTAATTGTTACCCATGATCCTTCTCTGGCTCTAAGAACCAAAAAAAGAATAGTTATTAAAAATGGCGGTATTGTTAAAATTTTAGAAACAACTGAAAAAGAAAAAGAAATTGCTCAATATCTTAGTTGGTTAGAAAATTACAATTTTGAAATTAGAGAAAAAATAAGAAAAGGAGAAAAAATTGAAAAACTTGACATTTACTGCCAGCCAGTAAATGATAAATAAAAGATTATGAAATTGATAATTTTTGCTGGTACGCCCGGCTCCGGCAAAACCAGTATTATTAAATTTATTATTAAAGAATTAAAAAGTGATTACAAACTTCTCTTTGTTAAGTTTGATTGTTTAAAAACTTCTGATGATGAATTAATTTCTCAAAAATATCAAATTAAAGCAATCAAAAAATTAGCTGAAGAACTTTGTCCAGATCATTATACTGCCTTAGAACTACCAAAAATTATTGAAGAAAATCAAGACAAAGAAATTATTATTTTAGAGACAGCTGGTCTTTGCTTAAGATGTTCTCCTTATGTTAAAGAAGGTCTAGGTATCAATGTTTTAGACGTTACTTCCGGCAATCCCCAAAGATATGGACCAATCCTTACCCAGGCTGATATTGTAGCTGTTAGTAAAGGTGACTTAATCTCCCAAGCCGAAAGAGAAATTTTTCGTGCCAATGTTTTAAAAGTTAACCCTAAAGCAAAAATAGTTGAAGTTAATGGTTTGACTGGCGAAGGCGCTTTAGATATAACTGAATATATAAAATCTTTTCCAGAAATAAAGAAGAAAAAATTGACTCTTAAACATTCTATGCCCTCAGCTATTTGTGGTTATTGTTACGGCAATAAGACAATTTCTCCAGAAGAATCATACCAACGCTATCTCCAGGGAGGAAAATTAAAGAAATTAATCCCCAATTTAAATTGCGGTCGTTGCGGTTTTAAATCTTGCAACGAGTTTATCCGAGCGGTTTTAGACAAAAAAGTCAAAAAAGAGAAGTGTCCTTTTATTAAGAAAAAATAAAAAGACCTTAAATCAAGGTCTTTTTTGATTTATTTTTGTAAATTAAAATAATAAATAAGGAGGGTGATATGAAATGAAAGTATGTAAAAATTGTTTTTATTGGCACAAAAGCGGTTTGTGTCTAAAAAAATTTCTTCCAGTTGGTTTTCTGTATTCATGTGAAAATTTCTGGAGTAAGAATTCATCTATATTTCTACCTATTCGAAACGAAACAAAGAGAAAACTTACTCGAGAGACGATTAAACAAGTAATCAATCAATGGTTGAAAAAAGGATTCTGCGTTCCGCCAGTTGAAATCAAGAATTCCTCCCAGTCAGTTTCAGTAGAAGATTTTCTAAAAGTTCTGAAATTCCTTTTGAAGGAGAAGGTTGAAAAAAGGATTTATCTGAAAGAATTGGCTCGACTAATACTAATAGAAAATCCTAATCCTTCCTCTGTTATTAGAAGAAACGGAAAGCATTTCTATTTTTAAAAAAAACAAAAAGGCAAGGAGATTCCTTGCCTTTTTTAGCCAACACTATTTAACTCTCAAGTGTTGAATGGTGTTCCACTTCTAATAAAAATAACATCACCATCAGCCACCAAATAATCTTTGCCTTCTATTCTAATTAGTCCTTTTTCTCTGGCTTGAGCAAAACTGCCAGCGGCTAAAAGGTCTTGCCAATTAATAACTTCGGCTTTAATAAAATACTTTTCAAAGTCACTATGGATTATTCCGCCGGCTTGAGGGACAGCTGTTCCTCTTTTCAAAGTCCAAGCCCGGGTTTCTTCAGGATTGATCGTAAAGAAAGTAATTAAATCAAGCAACTCATAGGATTTTTTTATTAACATTTCTAATTGTAATTCAGCTGGCAAGCCGAGTTCTTCTCTTTCTTCAGGACTTAATTCTGAAGATTCAAATTGCTCAAGCAAATTCATAATCAAAAAAGGCCATTTGTTTTCTTGAAAGATTCTTAAAACTTCTTTAGAAATCTCTTCGGGATTACCATTTAAAAGATAAATCCTTGGCTTCAAAGTTAAAAATTGATATTTTTTTAATTTTTCTTGTTCTTCTAATGACCATTTTTGACTTTCTAAAGTTATTCCTTTGGCTAATAATTCGGCCGCTTTTTTTAAAATTGCTACTTCCTTAATTGCCTCTTTATCGCCAGTTTTCACTTCCTTTTCTAATTTTTTCATTCTCTTTTCAATAGTTTCTAAATCTTTCAAAGTCATTTCAATATCAAGAATTTCTTTGTCTCGCAAAATATCAATATCGCCTTCAGGGTTAACAATTTTCTCATTAGTAAAAGCCCGGAGGACATAAACAATAGCCTCTACCTCTCTAATATGAGATAAAAACTGATTCCCTAAACCTTCTCCCTGATGGGCACCTCTAACTAGACCAGCAATATCAACAAATTCAATGGTTGTATAAATTTTTCTGACTGAGTGATTAAATTCGGCCAGTTTATCAAGGCGACTATCCGGAACAGTTACCGTGCCGATATTTGGTTCAATCGTGCAAAAAGGATAGTTCTCTCGAGAAACTTGTTTTTTAGTAATTGCCTGAAATAAGGTTGATTTGCCAACATTAGGCAAGCCAACAATACCAATAGAGAAAGACATATTGATAAATAAAAGTGGACCTACAGGGAATTGAACCCTGATCTCGTCCATGCCATAGACGTGTGTTACCATTACACCATAGGCCCATTTCTCAAATTTAGTATTTCTAATAACCGATTATATTTTGAATTTCTTTCTGAACGACTCGGCGCTCCACTTTTCAACCCCCAGGCATTGCTGGCTAGAGCCAAATCAGCAATAAAATTATCACAAGTTTCGCCGCTTCGGTGAGAAATAATAACTTTT
>Ga0190316_1000477_pt1 | contig 11913 bp, 10 predicted proteins | sample 48701112_MG_FD_161663 | JGI IMG/M metagenome (GOLD analysis project Ga0190316, IMG submission 161663) | Hydrothermal vent sediment bacterial communities from Southern Trench, Guaymas Basin, Mexico - 4870-11-1-2_MG | ecosystem: Environmental > Aquatic > Marine > Hydrothermal vents > Sediment ... | reverse complement strand
ATATTAAACATGGTATCTTTGATTGAGAAATATCCTTTATTATTCTGGACAACTCCTTGTAGAAACTGGAGACACCGACTACTTCCGCCGGGAGAACTTTAGTATCATGATAATCAATTGTAGTAAAAACACCGCCACCCTGCCGCTTGGATAAATTTAGTGCATTCTCTACCTCAACAATCAATTCCTCTTTAGAAGAAATCTTTGCACCGGGAAAAGACACAATTCCTATTGAGATACTCAAATTTACTTCTTCATTCCCAATATATTTTAATGAACTTTTCACCTTTTCAATGAGCTTTTTTGCAAGTTTTCTTGCTTCTTTGGCACCGGTCTGGGGCAAGAGAATCACAAATTTGTCCTCTCCGAAACGTGATGCAAAGTATGTTTCCCCCACATTATCCCACAACAATTGTCCGAGGGTCTTAAGGAGTCGATTTCCAAATAAATATCCATAAGTATAGTTGATGGACTTAAAATTGTCTATATCAAGCATAAGAAGAGAAATATTTCCTCCATGCCGACGGACATGGGTAATCTCCTCATCTAACCTTCTATAAAAATATTGAAGATTTGGCAAATCTGTGAGGGGATCAGTAATACTAAACTCATACAGTTGAGCATTTGTAATAGCAATGCTAGCAAAACGAGCATATATTTCAAAAAGATACTTCTCTCTTTGGGTAAAAGCCTTTGCAGGTGTAATTGAATCAACATAGAGCACCCCAACAAGATTTTCATTTTTTTCCAATGGAGCAGCAAGTATCATTTTCAAGCCTAATTCTTTGATGCTTTTCTTTTCTTTGAACTCTTTTTCTTTTATTACATCCTCAATAAAAATGCTTTTCTTTTCTTCTGCAACTTTATTTACTACACTTGTACTCATTTGAAAACTCTCTATGGGCAAAGGTGAAAAATCGGCATCTATTCCCAACCTGTAATTCCACCTTCCCTTTTCGTCACAAAGTATTATAAATCCTCTATCTGCATGGGTTAAAACAATAGCATTTTCTAATACAGATTTCAAAACTTCCTGAAGATTAAGATTTTTTACAATATCCCTGGCAATTTCAATAAGTGCCTTTAGATGGCGAATTTCAATACCAATGTCATTACTTTTTTGTTTTTTATCTGGTGATTTCAATTCTTTAATCTTTTTCTTGTACTCTCTCAAATCACTCATATATACACCTGTCTTTTAAATTGATCTCTTTTATAACCATTATTATTATAACCATTAGTGAAGTATATATCAAAATTTTTTTCATGTCAAGCTAGTATGACTCCCCCCTGATTTTTGTCAGGGGACGGAGGATCAATTGATCAATTTATCCGCGGGGGCACATGCGCCAATAATTTTCCTCAAAATCCCTCTTATCTCCAGATAGGAATTCACCCTGAACTTCGCCTTTGAAAGTCCATGCCCAACCTTGATTGTATATGCTGTTTCTGGCAGAACAGCAAATATATCCTCGTCTGTGTTATCATCCCCTGCTGCAAGTATAAAATCCCATCCCTCCTCCACCCATAGAAGGGAGGCCTTACCCTTATCAATACCTGCACTCTTTATCTCTATAACCTTGTTCCCTTCCAGAACCTCAAGTTCAAGATTTGATATAAGGCTTATAAGTTCATCCTTGAGTTCATTCGCCCTCACATCAGCAAAACCAGGTTCAGCACCTCTGTAGTGCCAGACAAGTGAGAATTCTTTCTCTTCAATGAATGAGCCAGGGGTTCTATCTGTGAACATCTCAAGCACAGGCATTATCTCCTTTTTCCAATCCTGGTTCAAGGGTATAAACTCCTTCCAGGTATCCCTTGATTTTTTTACCCATACCCCGTGTTCGGCAATTATACCAATGTTAAACCTGCCAAACCATCTATCAAGGGTCTGCCTGTCCCTTCCACTTGAAATCACAAGGCTTACCCCATTGATTGATGTTAGTGAATCAATGATTGAGAGGAGTTCCCTGTCAGGTCCCGCCCTCTCGGGCCTCACATTGAAGGGAACAAGTGTTCCATCATAATCAAGGAGAAGGAGCCTCTTTTCCCCTGAAGTGAAATCCTCAATAAGTTTCTTTTCAATATCCTTTGTTAATCTGCGCGAGCGGAGTTCTGTGTTTATGTTCCTTGCCTCTTCAAGTTTCTTTGTAAAGTCCTCTGCCCAGTGGATAATATTGTATCTCTTCAGTCTCTCCTGCATCCTTGCCATTCTTTCAACCTGTTCATCCAGTGACATCTCAAGTGCCTGTTTGATTGCTGATACCATCTCCTCTCTGCTGTTGGGGTTAACGATTATGGACTCTCCAAGTTCCATAGCAGCACCTGCCATCTCACTCAGGACGAGCACACCCCTTTTATCCTTTTTTGATGCAACAAACTCCTTGGCAATCAGGTTCATACCATCCCTCAATGGTGTTACAAGTGCAACATCTGCAACAAGGTAGAGTGCGGCAATTGATTCAAACGGGATTGACCTGTGTATATACAATAAAGGCATCCACCCAACCCTCCCGTGCCTTCCATTGATGCTACCAACAAGTTCGTTCACCCTCTTTTCAAGATACTGGTAATGCTCAAGCCCTGACCTTGATGGTGCGGTTATCAAAATCATGGACACCCTTTCCCTGTATTCCTTGAACCTCTTCAAAAATTCATCAAAGGCCTCAAGCCTCTCTATAATTCCCTTTGTATAGTCCAGTCTATCAATTGAGATAATGATTTTTTCCGCCTTCAGATTGCTTTTCATCTTTTCAACCTCAGATTGCACCTTTTTATTCTCCCCAACTTTGTTGAATCTGTCAAAATCAATTCCCATGGGGAAAACATCAACAATAACCACCCTGTTTTTCAGGTTTATCCTTCCAAGGGTATTGTCGTATCCCGTAATCCTTAAAACACTGGATAGAAAGTGTCTCGCATATCCAAATGTGTGAAATCCCACAAGGTCAGCACCAAGCAATCCCTCAAGTATCTCCCTTCTCCAGGGAAGGAGTCTGAAAACCTCAAAGGATGGGAATGGGATATGGAGGAAAAAACCTATGGTTGCTGAGGGTATCTTCTTCCTGAGAAGCTCTGGGAGAAGCATCAACTGGTAATCGTGGATCCAGATTGTATCATCCGGTTTTGCAACCCTCGTGATAACATCACAGAATTTCTCATTCACCAATCTGTATGCCTCAAAATACTCCTTCCTGAACTGGGCGTACTGATAAAAGTAATGGAACAATGGCCAGATGGTTCTATTTGAGAACCCTGCATAGTACCTTTCCACCTCTTTGGATGTAAGAAAAACAGGAAGGCAATTGTCCGTGAATAGCCTTTCTTCAATCTCAACCTTTTCTTCAACAGAAATCTTATCTGTTGAAACACCAGGCCATCCAATCCATAGTGCCTTCTTTTCCCTGTAAAAGGATGAAAGCCCTGTGGCAAGACCACCTATACTCGGGCGGAAGTATAACTTTCCCCTTTTCTTCTCAACACTGAGGGGAAGTCTGTTGGACACAATAAGGAGTTTACCCATACCAATTATATTTTACATTCAACCCAATTAAATGCAAGGAGAAATATAAGGTCATAAAAGATGGAAAATTATCACACCTGTTTCCTGGAAGGCAAACCCCATATGATTGAAGTGGTGAGATGTATGATGCCGATTCTGATGCCCTTTTTTCTGACACGCTTATTCTATGTTCAGTTCTTTGAGTTTTCTCCAGAGTGTGGAGCGGGATATACCAAGTATCTTGCTTGCCAAGGTCTTGTTATTGTTTACACTTTTCAACACCCTGAGTATGTGCTCCCTTTCAATATCCTCCAGACTGACTGCATCAGATTCACCTTCTTCAAACAGGTAATCAGGCAGGTTATCAAACCTTATCAGATCTCCCCTGGCATGTATCATCGCATGTTCAATCACGTTCTCAAGTTCCCTCACATTCCCTGGCCATGAATAGTCAAGGAGAAAATCCATGACCCTCTGTTCAACACCTTTGACCTTTTTGTTGAATTTTTTATTAAAAACCTCAATAAAGTGGTCAAGGAGAAGGGGTATATCCTCTGCCCTTTCCCTCAAAGCAGGAAGCTTTATCCTTACAACATTCAATCTGTAATAAAGGTCCAGTCGGAACTTCCCCTGCTCCACAAGTTCTTTAAGGGGTCTGTTTGTGGCAGCAATCACCCTCACATCCACCTTTCTACTTTTCACTTCACCAAGCCTCTCAAACTCTTTTTCTTCTATCACCCTCAATATTTTTGCCTGGAGTGAGAGCGGCATATCCCCTATCTCGTCAAGGAAGATGGTTCCACCATCTGCAGCCTCAAACTTCCCCATCTTATCCATCACCGCACCTGTAAATGCACCCTTCTTATAACCAAAGAGTTCACTCTCAAGGAGATTTTCAGGAATTGCCGCACAGTTTATTTTCACAAAGGGCTTATCCTTTCTCATTGAATTGTAGTGGATTGTTCTTGCAATCAAATCCTTACCAGTTCCTGTTTCCCCTTCAATAAGAACATTTGAATCTGTTACAGAGATCACCTCAAGTTTGTCATAGATAATCTGCATACAATCAGACTTCCCTATAATGTTTCCAAAGGAAAATCTGTGCCTTACTTCGTTCCTCAGTCTCACAATCTCGGACATATCCCTGAATGTTTCCACACCACCTATCACCTCACCCTTTTCATCATAGAGAATTGCAGTATTCACAGATACAGGGATTCTTTTCCCATTCTTTGTTATAATTTCCATCTCATAATTTGAAACATTCTCCCCTGTTTCAAGTGTTTTTCTCAGGGGACGGGCATCCGCATCCGGTGACCTCATCACCTCACTGCAGTTTTTACCCAGAACCTCTTCTTTTTTATACCCTGTGATATTTTCCGCTGCCTTGTTAAAAGAAGTTATCCTGAACTGACTATCAACAGTGAACACACCATCAAGTATGGATTCAAGGATCGCCTCCTTGAAGTTTCTTTCCTGTATGAGTTGCTTCAGGAGAAAGAGGTACTCAAAAATATTCCTGATAACGAAAAGGTATTGATTTGTTTCCCCCTCTAGTGATTTAACAGGGTTCACAGAAACAAGAACCTTGATTGTCATTCCTTCCCTGGTCTTCATCTCTGTCTCAACAGCAGAGATTACCCTATTATCAATCTTCTCAAAATAAGGTAGTATCTCCTTTATCTCTTTCCCCATCAGTTCATCAGGTGAAAAACCTGTTATTCTCAGAATTGCCTGATTGAAGTTGATGATATTCAGGTTAACATCAGTGATTATAATGCCGTCGGCGAGAGCATTGACTGGATTCCATTCCATATCCTTTTTACTTCCTCCTTAATTCCATCCTCAACTTCACCCTCAATTATGGTTTTCCTCTGAAGAAGCGCCTCTACAATCCTCCTTGAAAATGGTATCTCTCCAAGAATCTTTATTCCATTCTCACTGGCAAACTCCTTTATCCGTTGAGCCATATCAGGGTTTATATTACTCTTGTTTATAACAATTGTAAAGGGAATATTAAAGAATGTTGATAGTTCATAAACCCTGATAATGTCGTGTATTCCTGAAAGGGTGGGTTCCACAATACCTACAGTGAGTGATACCCCTGTGATGGTTGAAATAACAGGGCATCCAACACCAGGAGGGCCATCAAGTATTATAAGGTCTTTCTTTGCATCGTCAGCCACGGCCTTTGCCACAACCCTCAACCTGCTCACCAGTTTTCCAGAGTTCTCTCTTCCAGGGAAAAGTCTTGCATGGACGAATGGGCCGAATCTTGAGCGCGATATATAGACCTCACCCGAAATATCCCTCCTTACCTCAATAGCATCAAATGGACAGACCCTCCAGCACACACCACAGGCATCGCACTTAAATTCATTGAAAACTGGTTTCATATCCACTATTTTGATGGCATCAAACCTGCAATTTTGCTCACACAACCCACATCCTGTACATTTATCAGGTATATAAACAGGGAATCTTGGTCCTTCAAAATCCTCTTTTTTAAGAAGTTCTGGCTCCATCACAATGTACATATCAGGGGCATCAACATCTGCATCAACAAACACTGCTTTATTTTTCAGTAGAGAGGCAAGTCCAAGCGTAATTGTTGACTTTCCTGTACCACCCTTTCCACTTACAATGGCAACTTCCCTTATCATACCATCTCCCTTATTCTCTCCCACAGTTTTTTCATCTTATCCCTGTATTCTGGCAGTACATCAACAAGTGAAATACCCTTTGAATATCCCACTGCAATCTCCTTACTGAATGGGATTTCAAGAAGTACAGGAAGCCCGAGCCGCCTTATCCTTTCCTTCACCTCTTCTGAACCAAGGTCTGCCCTGTTTATCACAATCCCCGCCTTTAATTTCATATCCTTTATGATTTCAACAGATATCTCAAGGTCTGAAAGACCAAAGGGTGTGGGTTCAGTGATCAGAATGACAAAATCAGTGTCGGAGATAGACTGAACAAATGGGCATGAGGTCCCTGGTGGTGCATCCATAATAATGTCGCCGGATACCATTCCATACTCTTTTTTTATGTATCTTATAAGAGGAGTTGACAACGCCTCCGTCAACTTCAGGTATCCCATTATGTATTCAATCTTGTCACGCCTTCCAATGGATATTTCGCCAACAACATATGGCCTTTCACTTATTGCATTTTCAGGGCATGCAAGTTTACATGAGGCACACCCATGGCAGAGTTTCTCAAAGACGTTCACCGTGTTTGTCCCTACAAATATTGCCCCGAACTCACATGCCTTTGCGCACTCACCACAATATGTACAGCGATTGAAATCTATTTCTGGTACAGGGATTGAGAATGGTATTCTCTCCCTGATGTCTGGTTTTATAAAAATATGACCATTGGGCTCCTCTACATCAAGGTCAAGGTATCTCACATATTCAAGTGAAAGGGCAAGGGAGGTTGAAAGCAGTGTCTTTCCCGTACCCCCCTTTCCACTTCCGATGGCTACCTTCATCCACCCGCCATCTTCACAGCATCAAGCACTTTCCCAGTCACCCCTGTTATTACCCTGATCCCTGCTGCTGAAAGAGAAGATGTTGCATTTGGACCAAGGTTGCCTGTAACAACAACATCAACATTCTTACTTTTGAGGAATTCCACAGCCTTTATTGCAGCACCACCCACCGCCTCCTTTGCTGGATTGGGGAAGGAATTCCACTCACCCGTATTTGAATCGTATATTGCGAAAAAAGAACACCTTCCAAATCTTGGGTCAACCCCTGCGACATTGTGATCTGCTTCTGTAGCACTCACCGCTACTCTCATTCTCCACCTCCTTTTTCACAATCATACATCATCAGCCTGAATTTTCAAGTTCCCTGATTCTCCTCTCTATTGCGTCAAGTTGCCTTTTAAGCATCTCCGCCTGGGTTCTCAATATCTGAAGTTCTTCAGCAGGGTTCATCTGGGGTGGTGTCCATGGAGCATACCCAGGTCCAAAACCGCCATAAGCACCAAATCCTCCAGCCCTGCCAAAACCACCACCTCTTCTATAACCCCTTCCGTATCCACCACCAAATCCTGCTCCCATTCCAAACCCTCCTGGCATAAAACCACCTCCCACAGTTAAAGGTTGTAATTTATTCTCTTTATACATTCTTACTGCCTCTTCAACACTTGTATTCGGGCTTTCAAAGACCCTTATCCCTGTTGTTCCAAGAACACCAGATGCATTTGGACCAACAGAACCTGTAATAATCACGGAAGCACCTGTCTGGAGTGCCATCTGTGCGGCCTGAATACCTGCACCACTGGGCATCTCTGCATAAGGGTTACTTATGGCTTCATACTCCATTGTTTCAGGTTCAACAAGTATAAAGTAGGCACACCTTCCAAACTTCATGTCCACAGGGGAATCAAGGGTGGGCCCTGTGGATGTAACAAGTATTTTCATTTTTCCCTCACTTATTCCCTGAGGTTTCAGTTTTCTGTTGATTGTAGGGCTCTGGTGGATAACCCCAGTACCCATATGGATTTACATATGGGTTCGGATAAAAATAGGGATTGTATGCTCCCCAGTAGGGATAAAATCCACCATAGGCCCACCTCCATCCCCGTGGAAGACCTGTCCAGGGACAATAACCAAGCCTTGCACCAAAACCCCATCCTCTACCCCATCCTCTGCCCCAGCCTCTACCCCATCCAAAACCAGGACCATACCATCCATATCCAAACATAACACACCTCCTTTTTGCAACAATGTATACATATTCTGTGCCAGTTATAAGACTTTCATAATCAAAGGGATTTATTTTACAATGTGATTTGATTTGAAACATTATGTCTTATAATGAAACAATCTGGCAAGGTCCCTTTTTTCTATATACTTTCTTGCTGTGTGTAAAGGGTAACAATAAATTCATTCCTACCATACATTCCTTTTTAATCATTCTTTCTCGGGTGCTCTCTGATAACCTGTGCATGGAGAAATCAGCACTTTGTCTCCCTCTACATGCCTATACCTATCATTGAATGGTTTGAAATTGTCAAAATCAATAAAAAGAACAGCAAATTTCCGATTGTATCGTGCTGAACGGTCAATTGCATTCTGGAGCATCTTTTCCAGCAATCTTCTATCGGAAACCCCTGTTAATGGATCCATCATTGGGAGCCTCTCTGTCTCCTCATATAGCCTTGCCCTATCCATGGCAACCGCAATATTCGCTGCAAGTGCATTGAGAATCTCCCTTTTTCAGGGTCTTTTCACCCATTAAATAAAAAATCCCTTAGATTTTTCTCCCCTTAAAGGATCAACTTCAGGAAGAAAATCTCAGGATACTATTACACTCTTTGAGAACATTCTTAATGATTGCTTCCGGGGTTTTAATCTGGTTTATTCTTTTAACGACCCTTTCAAGCCTCTTTATTCCCTTTAAATACTCTTCAATCAGAGAACGCTGCTTCATTCCTCCTGTTTCCACATATGGTAGTATGCATTCAAAAGGGGAACAAACTCCTCTGTGGACTTCCTGTTGCCTTCCGGTGTGGGGTGATTATCACTTCCACTGTAATAGTAAAGTTCATTGGGATGCTCCGGGTCAACAGGGTGGTCTGTCACAACCTGTTGAATCTCCCCATTCTCCACACGATGATGGTTGTTTGGGTCCGTAAGAACATTATAAAAATCAAAAACAAAAACATTATTCAATGGATAGTCCTTGAGCCATCCATTCTCATAATCACAGAGCCAGTTTGTGAGTTCCCTTGTCAGATGGTTATTCTCAATTGTTATCATTGGTGGTGGGGTTATAAGAACAAACATCTTTTCAGGATGTTGCCCGAAGTAATCAAGAAGGGAACTATATATTTCCTTTTCATCCTCAATGGACTCCCCAACATAACTGCATGGGAAACAGGACTTGAACATGATTATCTCATTCTCTCCACCGGGGTCAGGGATTTTGTTGTCATAGGAGGGATGTGAATTTGAATTATATACAGAGGGCATCACAACATCATTGAACCAGTATGGCCAATCCTCTGTATCAGTATGGTCTCCCATTACAGAATAATGGGCGGTATCCGGATGTTCATCCCATCCATAGTAGCACTCACTCACATAATAATTATTGGCATTGAGGGAATCACCAAGATTACCATTCCCCGTTTCAAGCCAGTTTCTTCCACAACTATGGTGTATGAAAACGAGTTTCACCACCCTTTCTGGTGGAAATGTATCAACATTCTCAATGGGATTTCTATGTATAGTGCATCTTGCAAGGAGCAGTAGAACAAACAAATTTCTCATACGTATAGTATATACAAAGCCCTTAACTCGTAAACCCTATTAAAACCTTGCTGATATTTCCAGCCCATAAATGGGTTTTGAATCGGCAAACCCTATCTCCGGGTGAATCTCAAGCATTGTATTACCACCACTCATTCCCTTTGCCATAAGATAGGAGGGGATGAATCCTATCCACCCACCTGCTGCAAGAGCCCACCACCATTCGTTACTTTCGTCAAGACCCAGGAGTGCACCGGTACCAATTCCTAAAAGAAGACCAGCGGCTGTTCCACCAATGATTGCCAGTCCTCCTGTAAGTGGTATCTGATTGTTTCTGAATATCTTCAGTCCGTAAAGGTTCACTGGAGCATGTATCCCCAACACTATCAAACTCTTCCACTTATCATCCACAGAGTTTGAAATGGAGGAGATGGTTGCATAGGAAGTGAGCAGAGCAAGGAAACCGTATGAATCATACGCAATGGCATCACCAAATGTGTACTCATCCTTTCCCCACATGTACCATCCTGTAAACCCTGCGATCTCACCAATCAATGCACCTGTCCACAGATAATCCCAGAGATTCTGTTTACCTGAAAAGAGTGCATTGGCAAGAAGCCATCCATAAATCTCGGAGGATAAAAGTATATGATTGTACATCTCTGCACTACCCATGGATAGGTTCCATTTCCTTGCAAGTTTGAACCCTGCTATCTCTCCAAGTATTCCAGTCCCAAGCATGTAACCTGCTATGAATTTACTGTTTGTGGAATCCAACAAGAGCATACTCGTTGAAACACCAAATAGATATGCATGGTGTGCCATTATCCATGAAAACCACGCCTGTCCATTGGTAATATCAACATTCCTCGTGAGAAACATGGGGGCAAAGAAACTTGCTGCTGCAAAAATGGGATATAGTTCTGCCTTCTCTGTAACAATAGCACCCATTGGTGACCATTCAACAAGTCCAACCTCAAGGGTAGCCAGCAGGTAAAGTCCCCATCCCTCCCTGTTGAGTTTTTTGAAGGATAAAAGATATGCATCAACCGTTGACACAATATTGCTGTATTCCTCCTCCGTGAGGTTTCTTTCATCCTCAAAAGGCTGACCATTCCTCACCCCTTCAATCCTCAAAACAATCCTCCCCCCTCTCCTCAAGATTTCTGCCTTTTGGAAGCCCTCAATCTCCGGGAATAAACGACAATCCTTCTCATAGGAAAATGTCCAGTCATAGATACTCTTTCCTGAATCAAATGGCAACTTTTCAACTGTAACTGAAAAAAGCATAAATAAAAACACCATGACCACCTCCTTTCTTTTTCATAGTTTAATATTAACTTCCCAAAAAGTCAACAATTCACTGCTTGATTTTTCTTCAGTTTTCTGGTAGTATTCAACGAAAACAACCACGGAGGATGCTATGGAAAGCCCTGATTATGTGAGAACAAGCCTTGCTGCAGGAATAACCCTTGACCTTGTTCCTGGGAGATTTTACAGGGACGCCAAACTTTACTGCATCAATCTTCTTGTTACATACAGGGATGGATGCACTGCTAACTGTTCGTATTGCGGTCTATCCAGAATCAGACCGGGTGAGTATCAGGACAAATCCTTCATAAGGGTTGACTGGCCTGTGTTCCCTACCGACCTGATTGCAGAAAGGATTGCACAACTTGAAGAGAAAAAGGAGATTAAAAGGGTGTGCATATCAATGGTGACAAGAAGACGCTCTGTTGAGGATACAGTGGAGATTGCAAGGAAAATAAGGATGTTCTCAGATGTTCCCATCTCCATGCTTATTTCACCCACAGTGACCCTTGAAAGGGACTTTCTCACTTTCAAGGAAGCAGGTGCAGACAAAATAGGTATTGCAATTGATGCTGCCACAGACACGCTTTTTGATTACCACAGGGGAAGGGGTGTGAATGGACCACACAACTGGGAAAGATACTGGAAAACATTTGAGATTGCACTTGAATACTTTGGTAAAGGGAATGTGGGTTCTCATTTCATTGTTGGTATTGGAGAAACAGAGAAGGAAATGGTGTATGCAATCCAGAAAATCAGGGATATGGGTGGAGAAACCCACCTGTTCTCATTTTTCCCAGAACCCCTTTCAAAACTCCAGGAACATCCAAGACCA
>Ga0190316_1000476_pt1 | contig 11918 bp, 16 predicted proteins | sample 48701112_MG_FD_161663 | JGI IMG/M metagenome (GOLD analysis project Ga0190316, IMG submission 161663) | Hydrothermal vent sediment bacterial communities from Southern Trench, Guaymas Basin, Mexico - 4870-11-1-2_MG | ecosystem: Environmental > Aquatic > Marine > Hydrothermal vents > Sediment ... | reverse complement strand
CAGTCCTTTATGCTCCTTTGCAAAGTTTACTGTTCTATGGTCAACCTGAAAAAGGCGTTGTGGCTCTATTCATAACGGAAGAAATAAAAGAGAAATTTGTAAAAATATTTCAAGAAATGGAGGAATATAAAGATGGAAATTGAGATATTAAATCAAAGAGAAAATAAACTGCTAGATCGCCTTGAAGTTGAGTTTAAAATAAATCATCCCAACTCTGCAACTCCTCCAAGGCAACAAGTAAGAGAAAAGTTAATGGGCCTTTTGACAAAGGACTTAGATAAAATTTTCATTATACGTTTAAAATCACGTGCTGGAACAAATACAAGTTACGGTTTGGCACACATTTATGAATCTCGAGAACGTGCCTTACAGATTGAACCAAAGTATATAATCGAACGAAACGAAGGCAAAAAACAAGAAGAAAAGGAGGCTGAATGATGTCAGTTAGTAAGTATTACAAGATTGAAGATGGCAAGATAAAACGTTTAAAGAAAACTTGTCCTCGTTGTGGATCTGGCGTTTTTATGGCTGAGCACAAAGATAGATGGTCTTGTGGAAAGTGTGGTTATACAGAATTTAAGAAAAAGTAAAAAGCCACTATTTTATTTCATGCTTTATTTATTATTCTCTCTATACCTTTACTTTATTTTGGTGAGTTTAGAAATGTTATACTCTCTGGGGATTGAAGGAACAGCACATACTTTTGGTGTTGGTATTGTTGATGAAAAAGGAAATATCTTGGCAAATGTAAAAGATACTTATATCCCTGCGAAGGGTGGAATACATCCTAGAGAAGCAGCACAACATCACGCTAATGTAGCTAATAAAGTACTCTCAAGTGCAATTTCTGAAAGCGGTTTATCTTGGGAGGATATCTCTATTGTTTCTTTCTCTCGTGGACCCGGTTTAGGTCCATGCTTAAGAGTTACTGCTACTGCAGCTAGGGTTTTATCCCTAAAATTGAATGTCCCACTTGTTGACGTTAATCACGCTGTTGCACATATAGAAATTGGGAAACTAACAATTGGATTTAAAGATCCACTGACTGTTTATGTCTCCGGTGGTAATACTATTATAGCCGCACTTACTGGTGATCGTTACCGTGTTTTTGGAGAAACTCTTGATATACCTCTTGGTAATCTATTGGACACTTTTGCTAGAGCAGCAGGATTAGGGCATCCAGGTGGTCCAAAAATCGAAAAATTGGCTAGACAAGGTAAGCGGTATATTCATCTTCCCTATACAGTTAAAGGAACTGATTTGGCGTTCTCTGGTCTTTTAACTGCTGCAGTTAAAAAGATAAAGAAAATTAAGAATCTTGAAGATTTAGCTTTTAGCTTACAAGAAACAGCATTCTCAATGCTTGTAGAGGTAACCGAACGTGCGTTAGCTCACACAGAGAAACACGAAGTTCTACTTACTGGTGGTGTTGCTGCTAACAAACGACTGCAAGAAATGTTGAATGATATTGCTGCTGAACACGATGCCAAGTTTGGAGTAGTACCATTGAAGTATGCGGGAGATAACGGTGCGATGATTGCATGGACAGGATTACTCAATTACCAATATGGTAGAAAAATAACCATTGAGGAAAGCAATGTAATTCCAAAATGGCGAATGGATGAAGTTATAATTCCTTGGGCGCGTGAACAACTTGTACGTGTCTAGGTGAGTGATACTATGTTAATACACAAAGGTGCAGAAGCAAATCTGTATTTAGAACAGTGGCATAATCGTATTGTTATCCGAAAACAGCGTGTTGTAAAAAAATATAGATTGCCTGAGTTAGACTATAGACTAAGATATGAACGGACGAGACATGAAGCAAAATTACTACATTTAGCTAAACGTGCAGGTGTGCCTACACCTTTGGTTTATTTTGTTGATATTCCTAATACATCACTTATTATGCAATTTCTAAATGGTAATAAACTCAGAGATTATTTAATGCGTGCTAAGAACTCGAAAGAGATTGAACAAATATTCAATAAAGTGGGTATCTTCACAGCAAAACTTCATAAAGAAAACATAATTCATGGTGATTTAACCACCTCAAATATGATTCTATATAGTGATACAATTTTTTTCATTGATTTTGGATTAGGTTTTATCTCCTTGGATATAGAAGATAAAGCTGTTGACATTAGAATGCTAAAGACTGTGTTAAATAGTACTCATTACGAAATATTCGACATAACCTATAATTCTTTCATTAATGGATATCGTTCTATACTTGGATCTGATGCAGATGCCATACTTACTCGTCTTGAGGAAGTAGAACGACGAGGAAGATATATCTCAGAGAGGTAAATGTTTATGTGTCTTCTTTTTGTAACTTCTAATGAACACAAGTTCCATGAAGTGTCCAAAATCTTCTCCACGTATAACATCAAGATCTGTTGGCATAACCTTAAGTATCTTGAAATACAAGATGACAATCTAGAAAAGATCGCAGTAGAAAGCGCAAAGACTGTATATAAACTGTTAAGACGCCCGTTTTTTCTAGAAGACACTGGATTATTTATTGATGCACTAAAAGGCTTTCCTGGACCATATAGTGCATACGTGTTCAAAACTATTGGATGTAATGGAATTCTAAGGTTGATGCAAAATATAGATAATAGGCATGCTTATTTTAAAACAGTTGTTGCATTTATTGAGAATGAATCTCATGTTTATACCTTCATAGGAAAAAAGGAAGGGAGTATATCTCTTCAAGAGAGAGGAACTGCATGGGGGTACGACCCGATTTTCATTCCGAAGGGCTATACTAAAACATATGCTGAACTTGGTCATATCAAAAATCAAATATCGCATAGGGTTAATGCTATGAAGAGGTTCATCGATTGGTATATTAAGAATATACTTGAGTAAGACAGATTCTCAAATCTATCTTTGATACCACTATTTTTTATAACAATCCAAATAACTCAAGTAATTAATTAAATTTTTATAATCTTCTGCTGTAATTGTATCTGTAATCATTAAAGTGCGTAGTCAAGTCAGAAGAAGGTGATTTACTTGAGTGAAGAGAAAATAAGATGTCCTCGTTGTGGGAGTGATAATGTATTTATTGTCTCACGTGTACCCCATATGAACAAGATGGAATATACTTACAAATGTGAAGTATGCCACCACACATGGACTGTCAAAAAATAACTAATCTTCCTTTTTTAGTATTTTTTCTGCTAATTGAATTGCCATGAGTAAATCGTCTATTGTATTCTTGAGTGTACCAACTGATTTTGTGGTTGTTATTTCTGTGTATAATTCATTATTCTTGACTATACTCTTTATTTCCAATTCCTCTGAAACAAAATTCTCTGGCTCTATTGAACGCAATATATGTTCTGCAGTCTTTGTACTTCCATATCTGATTTTAATTTCCGCTTTAAGTAGCATCTTATTTCCCTGCCCTTTGTTTGAATTCCTCAAGTTGTCTTTTTATTGCTTTGTTGACTGCAAGAACAAATTTTTCTTCAGACCCTTTAGGAATTCTGGCTCCTGCCGCTATGTCATGTCCCCCTGCAACATACGGCGAATTAATTTCATCTGCAGCTGCTTTTAATGCTTTAGCAAGACTCACTCCAACTTTAATTAGCCGGGATACGGTTCTTGCAGAAACTTTTATTGTGCCATCATCCCCCTCTGCAAAACCTATCAAGGGTTTATCTGGTTTTACTAGTCTTGAAGATAAAGCAATTGATGCCACCGTCCCGACTATATTTTCATTTATCTTCCTACCGCCGTGGAAATACTGCACATGTGAGTACTCCTCTATTTTGTTGCGATTTTCATATAACCAACTTAGCGCTTTCGATATCTGTTGCTTGTATGTATTATATGTGTTTAATGCAGCTCTATAGTTTTCTTCTCTGTCTCCTAATATTATAGCTACACCAAGCTCTGGCTTGCTCATCCTACCGCAGCTATTTAATAACGTAGCAAATTCACGTGCATCGCGAAGGGGGCTTTTTTTTCTTTCTTTCTTTAACGTATATATTGTGCCAACGATTGCTCTCATTTCATCAGATGAAGCACCTAAATGATACATGTGTGATATTAGAGCTGAAACAAGCTTCTTAGTTTCTTCCGTACTCAATGATGCCAATGTTCTCCAATTTCCTTCACTATCCTTAATTGGTATACCTAACTCTTTCAATAACTTTAAGATATTGTTTCTGTTTCCACTAATTTCTGGAATATATGGGTCTGTACAGTATTCGATAGCTATATGAACTGGGCGTGTCTCTCTCCCGAATATTGTAAACCCTTTACTGATTTCTAGTACATCAGCTTCAATAGCATCTTTAGTTATAATTTCCTGATTAAGACCAATTAGTGAATTCTGTTTACCCTTATCTTGATTGTCACCAATGGCTCCTACTATTGCATAAGCAGCTAAATCTTTATTTTCTTCATTTATATATTTCGCAACAAGATATGCGATACCTGCTGAGCTAATTTCAGTAGATCCATCAATGCCATAAAGATGTGGATTTAAGTGGTATACGTTATCTAGTTCTACGTCTTCTGGTGTGTGATGATCAAGAACTACTATCCTTCTGTCTTTTGCGATATGTTTTTTCATTAATGAAAGTTGGCCACTTCCAAAATCGGAAAAAATAATAACACCATCTCTAAAAAGCTTCACTTCCTTAAGGAAATCCTCTTCGAGCTGCCTAAAAATTCTAACTTGGAAGGGAAAACCCTCTCTATAAAGTGCACTACTCAAAATACCTACGGATGTTAATCCATCCGCGTCATAATGTGAAAAAAGGAGAAAACGCTCGTTTTTGCTTGCTTCTTTTATAAATTCGGCAATTTCTTTGGCCTTTAATAAAAATTTTTCTTTTGACATAAAGATTACCTAAGGAGCAAGTGTGCTTCTTTCGGCTTGTATCTCCATGTTGGTGGTAGTCTTCCAACACTCTTATAATATTTGACAAGTCTGTAAATCTTTGACTCTGTTATTTGTAAACCTCTTTTGCTGTGATAGTCTTTTTTGTGAACCTCTAAATGCTTCCTGAGGTTTATTGCTTTCCTAATAAGATTTTCTAAATCCTCAGGTATATCTGGGAGCAAGTCATGTTCTTTGAGAACTTTTGTGATACGTTTTTTAAGAATAAACCTAACAAAGGGTACACCGTATTGATCTCTTAACATAATTCCAATTTGAGATGGTGGAACACCTTTCCTTGCTAATTCGACTATTTTTTCTTCTATCCACTCAGGAGTCCTTTGTAACCATTCCGGTGGTATTCTTTTTACTGGTCGCTTGGAAGATGATTTTCCTCTTTTGCTTGTGTGCAATCTTGCCATATTATCACCTTGATGAATAATCTCTTTACTAACAATAATCTGAATATTATCTTCACTTTTGAAAATCTATATTTAAGTTTTTGGTTGTCTCTGTTTTTATTCCTATTTCCTTCAATCCAATCTTTTGATTTATTAATATTACGATGGAGAATTAGGGTACTAACGGTAAGTGAGTGAAAAGAAGGATTAAGTGAAAGAAAAAAATGGCGTCAGAGAGGGTAGTGAAAATATAGGTTTTAAAAGACATGGATCTAGAATACTCCACTATGTGCCTATTACAAGAAAATGCAACGTACGAGTACTATTCGCTCCACCGAGAGATCATTGTGTCTGCGCTTATACTACTGACAGATTCCGCACATCGAGGCACCAGAGAACACAGCAAAGCATGGAAACAGCTCTTAGATATAGAGTCTCAGAAACTTGAGATTTTTCACTCACTCCTCTGACGAAAATTTTTACTCATTTGGAGTTAGTACCGAGATTATATTGTAAATTCAATTATTAAACTCATAATTAACTACAACGTAGTCTACTTGACTGAATTTAGACGGAACAAGCAAAAAATTTAAATTACAATCAATCGCGTATTAAATAGATTTTGTTAGAAGGATAACAAACTCTATGCATTTAATTATGCTAACTTAATTAACAAGATTTATAATGGAATTGAGTTATATCCTTATGTCCAGAGGTGTTACAATGCCCAGAAGACAAAGAAGAACTGTTAAAGACAAATGGAAAATGAAGCAATGGTATAGTGTGGTAACACCACATTATTTTGGAAATGTAGAAATTGGTGAAATTCCTGCAAGTGATCCTGATTTACTAATAAATCGTGTTGTAGAAACAACATTATACAACATAACTGGAGATTTTTCTCAAATACATATACTACTCTATTTTAAAGTCATTGATGTAAAAGGAAACACTGCTTATACTATCTTTAAGGGCCATGATTTGACAAGAGATTATCTTAGAAGCTTAATAAGACGTGGTACTTCTTTTATAGACGGTATTTTTACAGTCACTACAAAAGATGGATACAAGCTACGTGTGTATCCTTCTGTGTTTACTAGAATACGAATAAATACAAGCAAGCAAAAAGTGATTCGCAAAATTATGAAGGAGATAGTTGAGGAGAAAGCAAAGGCTTTGGATTTTGAGTCCTATATTCAAGAAATCGTTCTTGGAAAGATAGCCTCAGAGATTTACAATAACACGAAGAAATTAGTTCCAATCAGACGTGCAGAAATAAGAAAATCAAAGTTACTTCAACTACCCCCAGATTTTGATAAGACTAAAGTCACAGTAACTCTTCCCAAGGAACAACCAACAGAAGTAGCGCCATCAGAAGAATCCACTACCGAATAAATTGAAATATTATTTTTGTTTTGTTAATATTTTTAATTTATAAATCTTAATTTCTCTTATCAGCTAAATTGTAATCAAAAAGGTGGTAAAGATAAAAGCTGTTATTTTGGCAGCAGGTGAGGGTAAACGTCTTAGGCCTTTTACATATACACGACCAAAGGTTCTGATTCCTATAGCTGGAAAGACGCTGTTAGAACATATTTTGTCTTTCTTAAAGCCTCATAGCATCACAGAAGTTGTTTTTATTGTTAATTATATGAAAGACAAAATAATCAATTATCTGGGTGATGGAACACGATATGGTATGAAGTTTACCTACGTAGAGCAACCTATAGCTAAAGGCACTGCGGATGCTCTTCAATATGCTGAGACTGCCATAGGTGATGATGACTTTTTAATGATATACGGAGATATTTTGACACATCCAGATAACATATCTGAAATACTATCGTTATACTATGAGAATAACCCCGATGCTGTTGTCTCTGGAATTGTGGTTAGTGATGTTAGTAAATATGCAGCTTTAATCACCGAAGGCGAAGATCTTAAAAAAATCATAGAAAAACCACCTGAAGGTTCTGTTAATTCAAATCTCGCTAATGCAGGAATTTACATATTTAACAAAAAAATTTTCGATGCAATTAGAAAAACAAAGATTTCTCAGCGAGGTGAGTATGAACTTACGGATTCAATAAGAATCCTCATAGAACAAGGGTCTAAGGTAGTGGTATCCCAACTAGAAAAATGGTGGTTGGATGTTGGAAGACCATGGAATATTCTTGATGCTAACAAGTATCTACTTGAAGAACTAACAGAGACACAAATTAATGGCACAATTGAAGAGAATGTTACAATAAAAGGGCCTGTTTATATAGGGAAAGATGCATTAATTCGTTCAGGTAGCTACATTGTAGGTCCCGTTTATATAGATGATGGTGCAGATATTGGCCCAAACAATTTTATTCGCTCATATACATACCTTGGAAAAAACACGCGAATTGGAAATGCTTGTGAAGTAAAGGGAAGTGTGATTTTTAATAACACACATATTGCACATTTATCTTATGTTGGTGACAGTGTAATTGGAGAAGATGTTAATTTTGGCGCTGGAACGATTACCGCAAATTTAAGATTTGATGATAAATCTGTAAAAGTAATTGTAAAGGGAAACTTAGTGGACAGTAAGAGGCGCAAGCTCGGCGCATTTGTTGGTGATAATGTCAAGACAGGTATTCAATCAATGCTTATGCCTGGTGTAAAAATAGGTCCAAATAGCTGGATAGGCCCTGGAGTCATTGTAGAACGAGATGTACCATCAAACAGTATCATTCTTTTAAAAGCATCAACGGAGTCACGTAAATTAGTGAAGAAATAATTTTTTAATTTTTACAACAGTGATTGGTTATTGTTAATCAAATTGTTTTAATGCACCTTTTTAGACAAAAATTTAATAGCATAAGCGAATCAATGTTCTTTAAGATAGAACGTATTTTGGAGGTTAGAAAATGCTAATTGGCGTTGTTGGAAAACCATCTTCAGGAAAAACTACTTTTGTAAATGCTGCTTGTATGACATCATATAAAACTGCAAATTATCCTTTCACTACGATAGAACCACAGTTAGGTACTGCTTATGTCAGAGTTGATTGTGTGTGTAAAGAACTAGGAGTAAAAGACAATCCTCGTAATTCTATTTGTGTTGATGGTATAAGGTATGTCCCTATAAAGCTATTAGATGTGGCTGGGTTAGTTCCTGATGCATGGAAGGGAAGAGGTTTGGGGAACAAATTTTTAGATGACTTACGACAGGCGGATGCTTTAATTCATGTAGTTGATATCTCTGGAAGTTTGGATGCTGATGGTAGAGAGGTAGGAGAAGGAAAGTGGGATCCTTTAGAGGACATAAAATTCCTTGAAAGAGAAATTAACATGTGGATGTATAAAATAATTGACAAAGATTGGAGAAGCTTGGTTACAAAGGCTAAGAGTGAAAAGAAAGATTTTGCAAAACTCTTAGAGCAAAAAGTATCTGGGTTGGCCATAAGCCGATATCAAATTTCAGAAGCAATCAGAACAGCGAACTTGGATATTAACGAAATCTGGAAATGGGAATATGAAGAAAAATTGAAGTTTATTGATGCACTAAGACGAATTTCTAAACCAATGCTAATAGCTGCAAATAAAATCGATAAAGATGTGGCTCAAAAGAATTATGAGAGAATAAAAAACGAGTTAGAAGACAAATACTATGTAGTTCCTTGCTCTGCCTTGGGCGAATTTGTTTTGCGGAGTTTATCTAAAAAAGCACTTATCAAATACAATCCGGGGGATTCCGATTTTGAGGTCGTTAACAAAGATTCTATAGGTCCAGATGTTTTGGATAAACTATTGATGCTGAAAGAAAAAGTTCTTAGAAAATATGGGTCGACTGGCGTTCAAGAAGCTCTTGAAACTGCTGTATTTAAACTTTTAAAAATGATTGCTGTTTTTCCTGTAGAAGATGTTAACTCCTATACAGACCATCAAGGAAATGTTCTACCTGACACATTTCTTGTTCCAGAGGGCACTACAACAAAAGAACTAGCCTTCAAAATTCACACTACATTAGGCGAATCTTTTATCCATGCCATTGATGGAAGGACAAAAATGAGGTTGTCTGATGATTATAAATTAAAACATAGAGATATCATAAAGATAGTTTCTGCAAAGGGTAAGAAGTAAAAATGTAATGAAAAATAATATCTTTTTTTGCTCAACTAGAAAAGAAGAAAAAAGAAGGGGCGATAAAAAATGATTATTATTCTTCTGAAAAAATCTTAAAGTAGTATCCTGGTGGCTTGTAAGGACCAAACGACCGTAGACCTTTTTCCTTTAGTTGTTTTCTAAGTTTTCGGGCATATGCTTTAGTTATTTCGCCCCGTTTTTCACAAAAGTCAATTATTTCCATAGCTTCCGCTATGGTCTTACATCTTCTTATAAAACTAATAACGTCAGGATTTTCAAGTTCCTCATATACCTCTACTGGGGCATCTTGTACACCGTGTATTGGCAAAGAAGCAGTGCCACTCTCTATCTCGTCATTGAGATGTGGAAACATCTCTTTGAATTTCTCTTTATCGAGCCTCATAAAATATTCACCAAGGTATTGTTGGTTCATTCGAATTCTGAGCTAAACTCATGATTAATATAATTGCATAGTCCTTTAAAAAATTGTTGTTTTTATGAGAGCCACTATAAGCTATTGTTCTTACTAATGCCACGGTTTAGGCCTTTTCTTATATCTATGATACAAGGCAAAGAAAGAAAACTTTGAAAAAAGTTGAAAATAATCAAATACTAATAGATTGATTGTATGCTCATCTGAGTTAAAAAATTAAAGAAAAACATAGCGGATCAACTTGTCACGAGGTCATCATCAACTCAGACTGGGACGGCTGTATCATCTCCGTATTTATTCTATCTCTTAAAGTTTTATTAAATTTTTCCTAGGAACTTATTTGTGATTCTTCTTCCTCTTGTTTCTTCTTTTTGCCAAGGATGAATTTTTCTCTGCACTTTTTAATTGTCCCAGAGACACCAATTATCTCAATTCTAGCGTCATTTCCACGATATTTTCTAATTAATGCCATTGCTGTTCTAAAGTTGTCTAGCTGCGATAATGCGATTCTAACAATTCCCATTTTCTTGTGTTCATTATATTCAATAAGTGTTATATTTGCTTCTGCAGCATTTATCTCTCCAAAAATTTCGATAAAGAATCTTGAAATCCATTTTATAATGTCAGTTGAGTTAAGGCTATTCATACTTTCTGTTTCGTAATATGCCCTAAATGCAACATATCTCTTTTTTTCCTTAATCATTCTTCTTCCTTCCTCTCTGGACGCTTAACAATTTTAACTCCTGGTAGTACAAAATCTCTGCTTCTTTTTTCTCTGTTAATTTTAAGAATCTCTGATGGAACAATACTAATTGAATCTTTTACATACTCCCTTGGAAAACCCAAAACTTTTCCGATGTAAATGATTTCACTTGGATTTCTTAAGTCATAGAACGATTCTGGAGAAACTGTGATAAAAAACTTCACGTGCATCCTAAGTGCTCTTCTTGCAACTGTTCTCAGCTTACCGAGGATTCTGACCCGCCTATCTCTCCATGTATATAATAACTCGATTAAGTTAAATTCTAAAACCTTGTTATTCTCTCTACACATTCTTAACATACTGTCTGAAAATAAATTAAAGTTATTTTGTGTCACGTCTATAACATCGATTCGTCGATCACGGCATACAAAAGCAGCAAGGTCTCTTTTATCCGGAGCAATGCTAATTATATCCACATTTTTTCTAATTGACGTTAAAATATTTTTTATTTTATTTCTATTCCTCTCATCTATATCAATTCTTATTGCAATATCGAAATTATCTCGATAAGTGCTGATAACGTCTTTAATCATATTTCTGTGCTTTCCATACTCACTATATCTCACTGTTAGAAATATTCCAGAAAAACCGATATTTGAGATATTATCAATTAACTTTGTGACATGTTCAACTTCATCTTTCATGTTAAGCCTAGTCAGTATGAATGTCCTCATTAGGCATCAAACCTAATTTTTTTAGATATTCAATTATACTTTTCTGTCTGTCTTTGTACGCACGAAAATGAACTTTTATCCATATTATGTCTCTACTTTTAATTTTTAAATTTCCTTTATAGGCGTCTTGCTTTGATAGTCGGAGATAAAGGTTTCCTTTGTCGTCTATAAGTTTTCTGATGTTTCTTGCAATATATTTTTTTGTTCTTTCACTAAAGTTTTCAGCTAGAAATCGCAGAAAAGCTTCAATTAACTTTCTCTTTTTTACTTCTAATCGGATAAGAATTATAGGGTCATGATAATATCCTTCACTTTTAATCTTCTCTACTGGCAAATCTTTAATCTCTTCTGGGAGAATATTTCTTAAGGCTGTTAACACTTTTTCTTCATCTTCTGTAACATAACAAAAAACTTGAAAAAAAACAGAAGTGGGGGTGACGTCGGTAGAACTCATTGTACTCCCCATTACACCTTCTTACGATGTGTTTTTGTGAGTCTGTATTTCTTTTTCCGTCTACTTGGTCTAACTTTTTCGGCACCTTTACCTTTATGTCTTAGACCCCTTGTCTTCTTGCCTGCTGATGTTAAGCCGCGGAACACTCTGCCTTTGTGTTCTTTCTCGGCTATCC
>Ga0190316_1000475_pt1 | contig 11925 bp, 6 predicted proteins | sample 48701112_MG_FD_161663 | JGI IMG/M metagenome (GOLD analysis project Ga0190316, IMG submission 161663) | Hydrothermal vent sediment bacterial communities from Southern Trench, Guaymas Basin, Mexico - 4870-11-1-2_MG | ecosystem: Environmental > Aquatic > Marine > Hydrothermal vents > Sediment ... | reverse complement strand
GAACCCTTTGGGAAAAGACCTGACCTATCCCTGGCATCACCACCATCGAGATAACCTGGAGAGGTAAAGTAATCCAGCTTTTCCACGAATTCACCACCACGCAAGGTGAGCACGGTCCTCTTTGCATACGATATAAAATCAGCAGCACCGCCAGAACCCGGTAACCTGAGCTTTGGCTTATAGTAATCGCCAATAACAGTTGTATTGAGATTACCATATTTATCAATCTGCGCCACACCCAAGAAACACACGTCTACAAACCCTCTGTACGTCATGGTAAAGGCAGAAAACAGGTCGGTTGCATAAGAGAACCCTCTGCAAGCGTGTGCATCTGCTATATGGTTGGGTGGTACCAGTGGCTCAAAATCGATTATGCCCGATTCCATCATAAGGGTTACATTGGGGGCATGCATGGCCTTTGCCAAGGCACCTGCCGTGGTGGGCAGTCCTACCCCAAGTATTACGTTCTCATAATCATGTATCTCCCTGGCCACTGCTATTATCAGCAATTCGTTCAAAGAATAAGGCTTACTCATAAAGCAACCCCCTTTCCTTCATGATCTTTTCCATCTCTTCCAGCGTGACCCCCATGTTCCTTTCCCTGCCGTATTCATCCCACATGGAAGTGAAGGCCGAACCGTAGTTTGCAGGTGCAGAGAAATAAGATTTTGCCCTCAGGCCAGTCAAGGAATCGGCGCCAAATTTTTCCGCGTAATGTCTTATATAAGCCTCGCGGTCCTTGCAACCATATACCCATTCATCCATCCATGCCTTGAGTCCGTCCCCTGTCATATCTGCCATGATAAACGTGCCGTACATTAACCTATCAAGATTGTAGTACCCTAATACCTCGGTAGGATGAGCACCCCATGGTTCCTCGACAACCGCATCGACCCTATAGGCAGGAATAATGGTAAGATGAGGGCTTGATTGTATGACATCATGTTCCACTATTTCCTCGCAGGAAACTACTATCCTCTTGCTGCAAAGTGCCGCTGCTGCTACACTGCCCAATGCACCCCAGTATTGGGCATTACCTTCTCTATCTGCCCTCTGTACGTGTACAATGCATACATCTGGATTTGCGGCAGGTACAGTGAGTACATCCTTGCCTGTATACGGACATTTTATAACCCTGTACTTGTCCTCCCCCATAAACGAGCGCTTTTTAAACAGGTCAGTTACCATAACACCTTCAAGCACCTGCATGAAGGTAAATCCGTGCATGCCGGCTACAAGTCTGGCATTATAATCAAAGTTCGTGTAATCCTCTATCTGCAGAGTCCCTTCTTGCAAGGCCCTTTCCACGGCTGACCCTCCGTTCTTGCCCCCTGCCCGGAATACATAGGTTGTAACCAACCTGTCGACACATCCTCCACCCACAAGTAGGTCAACATCAATCACCCCTGACTGAGAATACACAGTTAATCCCTTCTTTTGTTGCCTGATTACCTCAAATACAAGTTCCATGCATGAACCTACTGTGTAATTACCAATAATGAGATGATCACCATCGTGGACGAACATGGAAATAGCCTCTTTGGCATCTATTACCTTGTTTTTTTTGCCTGGCATAATTTCTCCTCTCTTCAGATAAGAATAAATCATTATCAACCCCAGCACGCTTAATGTCAATGCAAAATCCACCAGGACTTTCCCCAAAAATCGTTCATAAAATCAAGATAAGGTAATGATATTGATATGTTACGTGTAAGTGCAAAATGAAAACTGTGTTTTTGGTAAAAAATGGGGAAGGTCCAGGTAAGGTCTGTCATGCAGAAAAGGGAGTGGAGATAGCCCAGGACATCTTGAAGGACTACCCTATTTCAGAGAAAAAGAAGGCCAACATAATTCACTGCATAAGGTCGCACAGGTTCAGGGGGTAGCTGCAGGCCAGCCACGCTAGAGGCCAAGGTCCTGTTCGATGCAGACAAGCTGGATGCCATCGGTGCCATTGGCGTAGCAAGGGCGTTCTTGTTTGCAGGGGAGGTGGGCGCAAGGCTTCATAACTGTACCCCGCATATTGAGAACACAGAGCCATACACCATAGAGGATACAGCATACAGAGAATTTGTGCTGAAATTATCCAGGATCAAGGATAGCTTGTTAACCAAAGAGGGCCTAAAGCTGGCAGAAGAACGCCATGAGTTCATGGAGGAATTTTTCAAGAGATTCCTCTTGGAGCACGAGGGGATAAAGTAGGGCATTATATGTGAGCTGGTGAGAATAAAATCTTGACTGCTATATATTTTAGTTCTAATACACAGCCATGTTAATGGAATAAAAATAGATTGTATGAGGCATGGGTTGCATGAAGTCACTATACTTATGAAGTCTTCCAGATGACCGGTATAAGGTTAGGACATGATGACTGTGCTAACCTTGGGGCTTCACTGGAAAGAGAGTGGCTTGATACGAACGGCCTAGGCGGCTATGCATCCAGTACGGTTCTAAACTGCAATACCCGCAAGTATCATGGACTCTTGATAGCCAACCTTGATATCCCCCAGGGGAGACACGTTATACTCTCGTCCCTTGAAGAGTCTGTACTCTTAGGGAAAGAGGAGACTTTTCTATCCGTGCATAGGTACCCATTTGTTTACCATCCTAGGGGTGATAGATATATTGATGAATTTAGGCTGGATGTACACCCCGGATTTACCTATCGAGTTGGAGAGATCGTAGTTAAAAAAGATCTGATGCTCGTGCACCACGAGAACACGCTCCTCGTAAGGTATAGGATTGAGAGTGCCCCCTCGCCTGTGTTATTACGAATAAAACCCCTCCTTGCCTACAGAGATATCCACGACCTCTCCCATGAAAACATGTTTATCAGACCAAAGACCTACAGGATAAAGAATGGCTTCTTCATCTCGCCCTATGCTGGCATGCCCGGTCTTTACGTGCAGACCAACAGAACAAGCCGATTCTTTCCTTCGCCTCAATGGTATAAAAACTGCGAGTATACAAAGGAACAGGAGAGAGGCTATCCATACCAGGAGGATCTGTTTGCACCTGGTCTCTTCGAGGTGGGCCTCCCTCAGGGCTCTGAGATCATATTCTACTTTTCATTGAGGGAGAGCCAGACAAAAATCAGCTCTACATGGGAAAAAGAATACCAGAGAAGAATGGATCAGACAAAGGTCCTAGGCCACTACAGGGATAGCACTCTCATTAGGCGTTTATATATGCCATCAGACTCTTTTATAACAAGCGATGGAAAGGGCGGACATTCTATCATAGCAGGCTATCACTGGTTCTACGAATGGGGAAGGGACACCCTTATCAGCCTGCCCGGCCTTTGTTTCTATACCGGGCGCATAAAAGTTGGCCTTGAGATACTCAGAAAGATAGCAGAAAAAAGAAAGCAAGGCCTAATCCCCAACTGCGTATCAGAAGATAGCAAGGATATGTCTTACAACTCGGCCGATGCATCCCTGTGGTATTTCTGGTGTGTGCAGGAATTCCTGAAGGTAACAGATGACACCGAGGCTGTGAAGAAATACTTGTGGCCTGTTCTTGTTGACATATTGCGTCAATATTATAACGGGAAACCGCCATTTATAGAGCTGTTGCCCGATGGCCTCTTGAATGTGGGTAATGCCGAGACTCAGCTTACATGGATGGATGCAAAGGTCGATGATAGACCTGTGACGCCCAGAAATGGCTGTCCTGTGGAGATCAACGCCCTTTGGTACAACGCATTGTGCTTTGTCAATGGCCTCTCCAAGAAGTTTGGTACAAAGATTGAATTTGATGTTGAAGACGTTATGGAATGTATAAGAAAATCATTTGAAAAATTCTGGATTGAAGAAAAGGGCTACCTTGCCGACGTATGGATACCAGAGAGAGACATAAAGGACGAGTCAGTAAGGCCTAATCAGATATTTGCCGTGTCCCTCCCTCATAACCCGCTGCAAAGACAGCAGATGGTCAAGGTGGTAAATAAGGTGACAAATGAGCTACTCACACCCTATGGTCTCAGAACATTGTCACCGCTGGACCCACGTTACCGTGGTATATACCAAGGATCTGTAAAAAAAAGGGACATGGCATATCACCAGGGCACTATCTGGCCATGGCTACTGGGCCACTATGGGGATGCCCTTTTAAAGGTCACACAAGACAGGAATGCCGCAATGAAAACCCTTAAGGGAATACTGACCAACATTGGTGACCATTTGCATAACGCAGGCCTTGGGTACGTATCAGAGGTCTTCAACGGAGATCCGCCTCACGAACCGGGTGGTTGCATTGCTCAGGCATGGAGCGTTGCAGAAATAATCCGGCTTTCTGCCGAGGTGGAGAATCAGTGATGAAGGTTTTAATGTTTGGTTGGGAGTTTCCGCCACACATAAGTGGTGGACTTGGTACGGCTTGTTATGGCCTTACAAAGGGTTTGTCAAAGAAGGGCGTGGATATAACCTTCGTGATTCCAAGGCTAGGAAAGAAGCCAGAACGGTCACACGTGAGACTCATAGATTACACCGATGTCTTGCAAGCCTACCCTGCAAAAGATACAGCAAGCTGGGCAACCAGGCTCAAGGTCATGGCCGTAGAGTCCTTGTTGGAACCATATGTTACTGAGGAGACTTACCTGGAGATGGTAAAAAAGATATCAAGAACAGGTGAAAAGTCAGAGGTCTTTGATCTATCCAACGACTATGGGCCCAACATATTTGAATCCGTGTCCAGGTATGCAAAGATAGCAGGACTAATAGCAAGGCAGGAATCCTTTGATGTCATACACGTACATGACTGGATGACCATACCCGCTGGCATGGAGGCAAAGCACATCTCGGGAAAACCGCTTGTGGTGCACATACATGCCCTCGAGTTCGACAGGAGTGGCATACACGTGAACCAGAGGATCTATGATATTGAACGCGCGGGCATGGAAAACGCTGATCAAGTTATAACAGTGAGTCACTATACAAAGAAAAGGATAATGGAATACTACGACATACCCGAGGGCAAGATATCCGTAGTGCACAATGCAGTCTCCCGCATGGAATCAATCGAGAGGTATCATGTAAAAAAGAATCCTTCGAGGAAATACGTCTTGTTCCTGGGCAGGATAACTTTCCAGAAAGGTCCTGATTACTTTATCGAGGCGGCAAAACTGGTGCTTGATAGGGCAAGGAACACACATTTTATCATGGCTGGATCTGGTGACATGATGCCTAGACTGATAGAAAGGGTCTCAGAGCTGAGAATAGGCACTAACTTTCACTTTGTGGGTTTTCTCAAGGGACAGGACGTGGAAAGGGCATTTGCCATGAGTGACGTATATGTGATGCCCAGCATTTCCGAGCCCTTTGGAATATCAGCCCTGGAAGGGGCAATATATGATGTACCGGTGATTCTATCAAGGCAGTCAGGCGTAACCGAGGTACTGAACCATGCATTAAAGGTAGACTTTTGGGACGTGAGAGAACTGGCAAACAAGATACTCGGAGTACTGAGTTACGGCGGTATCCATGACGAGATAACGACCAATGCAAAAAAGGATCTCAGGAATATCAGTTGGGAAATGGCAGGTAGCAAAATACTGGATGTGTACAATAGCTTAATGTAAAGCAAAGGAGGAAAACATGCCTTCGATATGTTTTTATTTCCAGGTTCATCAACCGTACCGTGTGGGCAAATATACATTCTTTGACATAGGATCACGCCATGACTATGAGGACGTGGAAAAGGATATAAGCATAACAAGAAAGGTTGCACAGAAGTGTTACCTTCCGGCAAACAATCTTATTCTAAATCTAATAGAGAAATACAAAGGGCGGTTTAAGGTCTCGTATTCCATCAGTGGTACGGCACTTGACCAGTTCATAGAATATGCCCCGGAAGTGATCGACTCATTCAAGAGGCTCTCCGATACAGGATGTGTGGAGTTTCTGAACGAGACATACTATCACAGCCTGGCTTTCCTCTTTTCAAGATCAGAGTTTATCCAGCAGGTGAAACTCCACAAAAAGAAGATAAAGGAACTCTTCGGGCAGACTCCTCGTGTATTCAGAAACACCGAGTTAATCTACAACAACGAGCTCGGAGCCCTTGTGGAGAGTATGGGATACAAGGCAGTCCTGGCAGAAGGTGCAGACCATGTCCTCGGCTGGAGGAGTCCTAATTTCGTGTACCAGCCTTCAGGATGTTATAGGACAAAGTTACTCCTTAGGAACTACCACCTATCAGATGATATAGCATTCAGGTTCTCTAACAGGCACTGGGACAAGTATCCCCTATCAGCAGAAAAGTTCGTGCAATGGGTAAAACAGATAAACGGTTCTGGAGAGGTAATAAACCTGTTCATGGATTATGAGACCTTTGGCGAACATCAGTGGGAAGACACGGGTATATTCAATTTCATGGAGGCATTGCCCGAGAAGCTCATCAACATACCGGAGTTCAACTTCGTCACCCCATCAGAGGAGGCAGAGATCTATGAGCCTGTTGCCCAGCTGGACGTGCCTTCCTTTGTTTCATGGGCTGACATGGAGAGGGATCTCACCGCATGGATGGGCAATAATATGCAAAGAGAGGCACTCGAGCGGGTGTATTCCTTGGAAAAAAAGGTAAAGAGGACCAGGTCACAAGAATTCCTGGAGACGTGGAGAAAACTGCAGACAGGCGATCACTTTTATTATATGTGCACCAAGTGGTTCTCAGACGGCGACGTGCACAAGTATTTTAATCCATACACAAGCCCATACGATGCATACATAAACTATATGAACGTGCTTTCTGATTTTATCGATGTTCTTGATTCCACTATTCCTTCACGAAGGGGAAAACATGAAAAATACCAATACCGTAGCATATCTATTTGAGGTAAGCTGGGAGGTCTGTAACAAGGTCGGTGGGATATATACTGTACTGACAACAAAGGCCAAGTACGCAGTAGAACACTTTGATGACCGTTATTTTCTCATAGGCCCAGACCTCGGAAATAACCCCGAGTTCGAGGAAACAGACGAAGAACCCTGGGGCAAGATAAGGGACAGGTTAAGGGAACGGGGCCTTGTCTCAAGGTGCGGTCGTTGGAACATACCTGGTAGACCCAGGGTAATCCTGGTAAATCACAACAACAAGTACGACCAGGGCAAGTTACTATTCAGGCTGTGGCAAGACTTTGGGGTGGACTCTATAACAGGAGGTTGGGACTATATTGAGCCCGTAATATTCAGTACAGCAGCAGGAGAGGTCATAGAGACCCTGCATGAGGTACTCAATGACAAGGATGGAAAGTCCATCGCCCAGTTCCATGAATGGATGACCGGTGCAGGGCTACTTTACATAAAGTCCCATGCCCCTGAAATAGGCACTATATTTACCACGCATGCCACAATGCTAGGTAGAACCCTCTCTTCCCAGAAGATAAGCATTTACACTGACATGGCGCATATAGCACCATCTGTAATGGCCTCAAGGATGAACATAGTTGCAAAGCATTCCATGGAGAGTGCATGTGCAAGGGAATGTGATTGCCTATCCACGGTTAGTGAACCCACTGCCAAGGAGGTAACCCACTTTCTTGGCCGCAGTCCAGATATTGTATTACCAAACGGAATAAATATAGATAACATACCGGACCTAAGTTCAGATTCTGACATTGCAAGGAAACACCGAGCCAAGATCCTTTCTTTTGCATCCAAGTTTCTCCAGATAGACCTGGAAGACAAGGATATAAGGGTTCTTATGACCTCGGGCAGGTACGAATTCCATAACAAGGGTATAGACATCTTCCTGGAGGCACTGGGTAAAATAAATAACTCGCTTAAAAAAGAAGGATCAAAGCAACATATATTGTGCTTCTTCTGCGTTATAGCGGGCCACATGGGAATATCACGGGAGACACAGGAGGTAATGAAAGGCAACCAAGTCCAGAGATCGGGCATATCCAGAATATGCACCCATCAACTACAGGACCCACAGCACGACCCCATATGGAATGCCTGCCAGAACCTGAACCTGCTTAATACTGATCAGGACAGGGTACACGTGATCTTCATGCCCGTATACCTGGATGGTTACGACGGTCTCCTGAACATGAAATACTACGATGTCTTGAGTGGATGCGACATGGGTGTATTCCCATCGGTATACGAGCCATGGGGCTACACCCCTCTGGAGTCTTGTGCCTACAGCGTACCAACAGTAACAACGGATATAAGCGGCTTTGGCGTGTGGGTAAACAACCATTTCCCTGGTGAAAACAAGGGCGTAATATTATTAAATTACAACAGAAAATCAAGGGACGAGATAGTATCGCAGTTAACCGAGCATATCACTAATCATCTGAGGTGGACCGCGGAAGATATCAAGGACCACAAGATAAAGGCAAGGTTTATTGCTAACAAGGCGAGCTGGAAGGAATTCTATCCAATCTACCTGAACGCATATTCCATGGCATCAAAGACTGCTTCCAAGCGCCAGTACCTAATGGATACAAGCGCTTATAAACGCGAGGCATTCTACCCTGGCCGCGTCTTCATGAAGCCAAAGTTCAGAAGTCTCAGCGTGTTCACTGAATTACCCGATAGACTGAAAGATTTATGGGACATCGCATACAACCTTTGGTGGACGTGGAATCCCGAGTACCAGGAGGTATTCGAGAGGATCAGCCCGAAGATATGGGATAGGGTATTTCATAATCCCATTGAATTGCTGCAGGATATCTCCCCAGAACGTATGAAAGAGATCTCTGAGAACGAGTCCTATCTTCGAATATACGGCAGGGTTGTTGATGCATTCGATGACTTTCTAAAAGACAGCGATTGTCCTCTCAGGGCAAACAATAACCTGACCAGGGATAATCCTATAGCTTATTTCTCCTTGGAATACGGGCTTCACGAGTGTCTACCGATATATGCAGGAGGTCTAGGCATACTCTCCGGGGACCACCTCAAGTCGGCAAGTGACCTGAACATACCCATGGTAGCTGTGGGCCTGTTATACAAGTGCGGCTACTTCAAGCAGGTCATCGACAAGGAAGGTAACCAGGTTGACACGTACCCAGAGAATGATTTCTCTCGTATGCCCGTTCGCATATGCACAGACGCAGCTGGCGAGCCTGTGAAGATCAGCGTAAACCTACCTGGCAGGACAGTTTATGCAAGAGCATGGAAGATAAACGTTGGTAGAACAACGCTTTACTTACTGGATTCATCTGTACCAGAGAACAGCAAACAGGACATGGAGATCACATCACGGCTGTACGACGCCGAGAAAAGGCTCAGGATAGAGCAGGAAATCATGCTAGGTATAGGGGGCATACGTCTCCTTGACAAACTCGGCATAAAACCCTCCATATACCATCTCAACGAAGGCCACAGCGCTTTCCTTCTTATAGAAAGGATAAGAAAGTTAACACAAGAACAGGGACTTAGTTTCCATGAGGCCAGGGAGGTAGTCAAGGCCAGCTCGGTCTTTACAGTGCATACACCCGTTGAAGCAGGCAAGGAGACATTCGATCTCCCCCTTATTAAGCACTATTTTGCTGACTACATCAAGGAGATCCCCATAGACTGGGATACATTCTGGGAACTCGGAAGAGATGAACCTGGTGAGGAAAAGCCTTTTGTATTATCCGTACTAGCACTAAAGCTATGCTGCGAATCTAACGGGGTAAGCAGGTTGCATGGCAAGGTCTCAAGAAAGCTGTGGAAAAATGTGTGGTCAGGATTCGAGGAGAGCGAGATACCCATAAAATATATAACCAACGGCGTTCACATGCAAACCTGGACAGCACCAGAGATAAGACAGCTACTGGAGACCTATGCAGGGATCGACTTCTACTCAAAGGAATTCTGGAATCAGTCATGGGATGATGTGATAAATATACCCGATAATATACTGTGGCAAAGGCACATGGAACTAAAGACAAGGATGATTGAATATTTAAAGAAGAGATTGGCAAGTGACCTGCAGACACAGGGGGTGCCGGAGAGGACTATGCAAAAGAAATTGAGTTACCTGAATCCCAGCGCACTCACAATTGTATTTGCAAGGCGCTTTGCATCCTACAAAAGGCCACAACTTATATTCAAGGACCTAGAGAGAATACAAAAAATCCTTGGATCAAAGGAGAGGCCCGTACAGGTCATATTTGCCGGCAAGGCCCACCCTAATGATGGAGAGGGCAAAAGGATACTCAAAGAGATCTACTCATACTCCATGGACGAGCGCTTTATGAATAGCGTCTTCCTATTGCAAAATTATGATATGGAATCATCAAGGTACCTTGTTCAAGGGTCGGATGTGTGGCTTAATAATCCGCTGAGACCATACGAGGCAAGCGGTACAAGTGGCATGAAGGCTGCGGCCAACGGTGTTTTGAACCTGAGCATACTGGATGGATGGTGGGATGAGGCATTCAACGGGGAGAATGGATGGGCAATAGGCGATGGCAAGGAATACCCGGATCCTGAGACTCAGGATTTATTGGATGCCGAGGCCCTTTACGATATACTGGAAAACTCAGTTATTCCAATGTATTACACGATAAACAGCGAGGGCACACCTAAACGATGGGTAGAAATGATCAAAGAATCTATCAAGACCATAGTACCGGTTTTCAATACGCACACTATGCTCCAGAAATACTACAACGAGATGTACTCACCTGTAGCAACCAGGGCAGGAGAGCTCAGTAAGGATAACTTCGAGAGGGCAAGGGCCCTTGCGCAGTGGAAGAGAGAGATAAGTTCAAGGTTCTCCACTGTTAATGTCAAGTGGTACAGTCTGGATGGAATAAGTGGGGACTCCCTGAAGCTCGGGGACGAATTCAGGGTTGACGTAGGTGTGGAACTAGGCAAGCTCACGGAAGATGAACTTAAGGTGGAACTCGTTATAGGAGAGCCTGAAGAAGGTGAATCCATCAAAGATCCCTTTATAGTATCAATGACAAAGACAGGTTTTGATACAGAAAAGGGTCTGACACTGTACACCGGAAGATACAGGGCATCAAAACCTGGTAAATTTGTATACGGGATACGTGTGTTGCCAAGCCACCCGGATCTACTGAACTACCAAGAACTAGGACTCGTCTACTGGGTATAGATAAGGACAATCCTAATGGACCACTGTCCAAGCTGCATTGTATATGGGAGGGGGTCATCTATTTCCCTTATCTATTCCAAGTCTTAGATTAAAAAACAGGTTAAGGGAATAAACGGAACCCTGCCTCAGCAGGAATGGGCTTGCAATTGTAATTATTGACATAGCTAAAATGCCGTGATAGAGGCATTAATCATAGAATTCTAGTATTAACAAGACATCCTGTACAAGCCCCAAAGCCGGCAATACACCACGAAGGCACCTAGAACAGAGATCTATGTCTACAAACTGTTTTTAGAAAAACGCAAGGTAAAGGGAGGTTAAGATGAGAATAATTGCGATTATTAACCAAAAGGGCGGTTGCGGCAAGACAACAACGGCCATTAACCTAGGTGCATGTCTTGCTGAAAAGAAGAAAAGCGTGCTTTTGGTGGACATGGATCCCCAGGCCCATGCCACGCTCGGGCTAGGCTTCAAACCCGGTGATTATTCAATAAGCGTCTACGATCTCCTGATAGGTAAAGACAACTATAGCCTACATGCAGAAGACGCAACGATCAAGTACTCTGAAAGACTTCACCTCATACCATCCGATGTAATGCTCAGTGCTGCTGAGCCGGTGCTCCTCAAAAAGGAATACCGGGAGTATTACCTCACCGACGTATTAAAACCTGTAAAAGACAAATATGACTTCATCATCTTGGACTGTCCCCCCAATATTGGCATACTTACCTTTAACGCCCTTGTTGCCTGCAACGAGGCAATAATACCCATGGATAGCGGTTTGTTTTCCTTGCACGGGCTGTCAAGACTAATGGAGACAATCAACCTCGTGAACGTAACCTATGGTCATAAAATAAGGGT
>Ga0190316_1000473_pt1 | contig 11940 bp, 8 predicted proteins | sample 48701112_MG_FD_161663 | JGI IMG/M metagenome (GOLD analysis project Ga0190316, IMG submission 161663) | Hydrothermal vent sediment bacterial communities from Southern Trench, Guaymas Basin, Mexico - 4870-11-1-2_MG | ecosystem: Environmental > Aquatic > Marine > Hydrothermal vents > Sediment ... | reverse complement strand
TGCACAATTACACCGATGCAGACATCTACAAAGCAATAGTGAATGTAATTGATGACAATTATGAACCAGGCACAAACCAGACAATAGTCAACATCACCGACCCACCAGTAAACAAAACCTGGGAAGATATGAACTTTTCAGAGAGAAAAGCTCTGGTTGAGGAATTTTTGAGAGTAGACCCTACTAAATATGAAGCAGCAGGAACTTGCGGCTGGGTTGCTTATAGGGGTTATTATAATGCAACCCATGCTAAAGAATTATATGGATTAGAGGATAATATTCCTGCGTGCTTGGTGAATTCTATAATAGAAGGAGCTCCAAGTGGGCATATGACAAATGCCTTTTTAGCAGGAAACAATAAATCTAATATAGACGATTGGGTTTTTGTAGATGCTGGAGATGATACTATATTGCAGAACCGCTCACAACAACGTATAGTTCATAATAATACAATCTACAACATTTGGGGAAAAGCAGAATGGTTAGAAGATTATTTTAAAGAGGTTTATCCTAGTACTCCTGACGGAATAAACTGTTCAGAACACCAAGTAAAGTTTAAATTAATAGGAGAACCGCCAAACCCACCAACCCAAATTTTAACATTAAATGAAAGTAATGCTTATGTAATTGTGCCTTGCACAAATGCAATGGATTTATGAAATCTCTGTACAACAAAGTTTTATTGAATAAGCAGTTCCATCTCCAATATGTGCATTGGTATTATTTGATATTGTAAAGATTAGCTTTTCTTCTGGAGATATACAAGAATTTGCAAAAACACAATTCAAACTCCCACTTGTTAACTTCACACAAACATTCTTCTTGTTGTCAAATCCATCCGTGCCAGTGTAGTTGTATCTCTCAACCTGAGCATTAGTATCACCAGAAAGTGTTATTAAACCTGTGAATCCTGCTCCAAGAGTATCGCAAGTTCCTGTTCCTGTTGTTGTCTGGACAGAGGAGACATTTTTGCAGCAGAGTTTGTATGTGTAATTTTCTTCTGTTGGTAATTCGGCATGAGCATTATCCTGGGCAGAAAGACCTAAAACTTCTGTTTCACCCCCTCCGCAACTTGTTTTTATTGCGCAGGAGAATAAAACTGCTGGTGAATGAATATGAAGTAATATGCTGTCTGTTGCTGTGTTTGGAGGTGATGCACTATCATTAACTGTGAGTGTTACTGTGTAATCTCCTGTATTCGGGTAGGTATAATTAAATGATTGTCCAGTTCTTGTATCTCCGTTTCCTAAATCCCAGAAGTAGTGATAAGCTCCAACCCCTCCAGAAGCATTACCTTCAAAAGTAATAGTATCAACTCCAGCGAAGAAAATGTCTCCATCAGATGGATTTTCAATAATTGCAGTAAGAGATCCTCCACAAGAAGGATGATTAATACATTGAGTAGCTCCTGGTGGTTGTCCACTACAATTTCCAGTACATCCAGTAGGTCCGCAAGTTTGATTCATTTGTGTTGCATTACACGAACCCACCCCACAACCATTATTAATCCAATGACATTTTACTTCTGTACATGTCATCCAGCCAAAGTCCATTGTATTTCCATAGATTTTTACAAGTAATTTATATCTTCCTGCAGAGAGGTCTGTGAAATTTATCTCTTGAACAGCGCCTTTTTTAATAATTCCTGTTGATGGAGTAGGGTTTACTGGTTTCTCATTGGCATAGAAACTTATAACATCTATTGGGACATCCTTTGTTCCTGTATTTGCCAAATAAATCTTGCAATCTCCAAAAACATCTATTTTGAGTTTTGTTCCCATTACTTCAAATTCATGCTCTACCAAACCTGCTGTCTCTTTTTGGGTTTTTTCAGTTAAACTTGAAATTCCATAATATGCTGTTGCAACAACTCCGACTGTAATAGCTGCTAATAGGATAACTGCAAGAACAGGGCTAACTCCCTTTAAAAATAGTCTTTTCATAATTAATAAAAGTATTTAAATACTTTAAATAATTTTTTAAAACAAATCTATCTAAAAATTTAGAGGGATATAAGCGTGTAATTCTTTAGGTTTATCAATATTAAATTTCTTGAAGAAATCAATAATATCTCGCAGAAAAAGACATAAAGATAATTAAGGTAGAAAGCTTTATCTCTTATGAGAGTTAATTTTCTGCTGGATTTTAATTTGATTATAAAAGAAATGGAAGATTTTGAACAAGTGAAAAAAACTTTAAGTTACCCTTATTATTTTTATAAAACTTTTCCACAATTAAAAAATAAGTCTTCAGAAGAAATAGCAAATCATTTTAAAATAAACAAAAAATCCATTCTCGAAAAATTAAGGAAAAGGCGAAAAGAAATAAGAGAGCTTTGGAAATCTGTTGAGAAAAGATTTTTTGAAGACATAATGAATCTAACAAATTTTGAATGGAAATTTCAGAACTATAAATGTTTTCTCTCTTGTGCGTGGGCAGGTCGCTATTTTTATCCGAAAAATGAGATTGAAATTTTCGGATTTCTGAAAAATGCAGATACATTAAACACGCTGGCCGAGGAATTATTTCACTTGTACTTTTGGGATATTTTGGAGAAAAAATTTAAAATAAATGTGAAATTCTTAGATAAAGAAAAATATACGGAAAAAGAGAAAAAACTATGGTTTCTTTCGGAAGCTGTTGTCGGATTTGTTTTACCTGAAATTGGTTTTTACAAGAAAAGTTTGTGGTTTACTCCTTGGTGGAAAGCTGACCCTAAAATAAAAGAAATTTATATCTCTCTGAAACCTTTCTGGAAGAATAGAAAAAATTTTACGGATTTTTTAAGAAATTCCATAAAAGTTCTAAGATAATTTAGAGTTTAAGTTTAATACTTCTAAACCTCTCTCAAGCTTTAGTCAGTTTGCTAATCACCAAAATAAATTTGAAAATAACGAAATGTTTTTTATTTAGGTTAGATATTCCTTTTTAACTCCTCTACCAAAACTTTCCACTCTATTCTATTTTTTAGTGGAATATAAGAGTTTGCAATTTTTGAAACTTTAACTTTATTCAATGCTTCCAAAAAAGTTTTTTTGTTTGAAATGAAAAATTCCTTAGAATATAAATTTGCAAGATAATAGAGATCATACAAATCCTTCCATTCATGCCTGTTTATGAAAGAGACTTCTTTCTGTCTAATTAGTTCTTTGAGATTATAAACCTTGAACCTAAGAGATAAAGGTAAAAACTCAGATTTCAAAGTAGTTATGGAATAATTACCTGTTATCTTACAAGAGAATTCTAATTTTATAATATCCTTAATTTTTCCGTAATTGTAAGGAATCTCAAATCCATGAGCATGTTTTGTGTAGTATTCTCTCTTTATTTTTAATTTCTCCTCAGACAAAATTTTCTTAATCTTCTCTATACTTAGATTTGTATCAAAGTCTAAGTCTTCTGAAAATCTCTGCTTATCTTTGAGAAAACCTTTATTTATTGCTATACCTCCTTTAAGAATAAATGAATAATCTCTGAGTAAATCCAATACCGAGAACAGAAAAGCTTCTTTTACTATCAAATTAAATCCAAGCCCGGCTCTTGCCGAATATCTCCTTATTTCTTCCTCACTAAAAACTATTTCCACCATGATAAAAGTTCTTTTTCTCCAAGGTTATCTATAATATTCCATTCTTTAATAAATACTCCTTTAATTCTTCCATACAAATAAATCTTTGACTTCTTATTTATTCTTTCTTTACAAAAATCTATTATTTTTTCTATCTTTTTATTTTTTTTAGGCATAATAGAAAGCAAATAGCCCAATCTCTGAAAAAAAGAAGATTTTTCTTTAGAAATGAGATCTATAAAATTATTCCAATTTATATTCCTTGCATGATAAATAGCTTCTAAAGTCTTTTTGAAAGGAACTATTTTGTAGTATTTTAAGGAATCATAAATTGCTTTTTCTGGAAACGCAACCTTATTTTCAACATCTACATATTTGAAATTTATAGCTTTAAAATAGACAAGTTCGTAATTGCCGAGTTTATAATTCCTAATTTTTTCAGATGCAATGTATATTGTAAAAGGATATTCAGAAATAAAATGGTAATAATAGAGGGCAGCAGTTAAAGATATATATCCAGGTTCCAATATTGTTGCAATTTTAAAAGGGTCAAAATTTTTGGAAACATAAACACCTTTTTTTGGAGAAAGAATTGTTCCTTTCTTCACCATATTTGACAAAATAACTCTCAAAGATTTTTCTGATGTTAGGTTAAAACCCTTTAGAATATCAAAGCTCAGGATTTCTGCTTCTTCTATATATTCCTTAATCTTGGTTTCAATTTTCATAAATAATAAATAAAACTTTAACTTTTTATAATTTTTGAAACTGAACATATGTCGTTAAATACAACCTAAGTTTGCCAGTTAAATTACTCAAAAATCACTCAAATTAATTTGACAGCTCTATTTCTTTAAAGACTATTTATTTGACTAATAACCGTAAAATTTAAAGGTTTAAGAGAAAGTTACTCAAAATTACTCTAAAAAATTTGTCAGTCACAATAGTTTATCCCAAAAATGCCTTCAAGTTCCAATGTGATAAGCAACATTCCGGAGTTTGTAGAGAGATATTTCAGAGATATTCTACTGAAATTTGAGGATAAGAGCTTAAATCTTAGGTGGTAAGTAGAGTCAAAAAGCTAAGTGGCAAATTTTGGTGAGTGATATCTTTAAGTGGCGAAGTTAGGTTTTATGCAGTTCACTTAATTAAGTGCATTCATAGGCTAACATCACTTAAGGTATTTTTCTTTCAATTCTTCCATTATCTTTTTCACATCCCACACCTCTATCCCTTTCGGCTTTTTTTCCAAACCTTTCTTATCTGGAACAATCAAAATCTTCCTACAATCAAAATTGGAAAACGCTCTTTCTATTTTATCAATCTCTCTTTTACTCACCCTATTCTTCCATTTTACCTCGGCAATTACCTTAAGTTTTTTAAAATCGGTTAGAGCAATGTCTATTTCCGGCTCTTCTATTATAACCTTTTTCATTCCGAAGAGCTTTGAAAGCAAATTTCTGAAAAATTGCTCTACATGAAAAGGAATTTTAATCTCTATTATCTTTCCTATAAAATTTTTCGGAATGTCATTCTCTATATAACCGTATTTCTCATCCAAATAGAAATGCAGGTCAAAAACAGGCGAAATATGGAAATATCTGAATTTATTTTTATTCCATATTTCTAATTTCTCCAAAATACCGATTTTCACTAAGTTATCCAGATATCTCTGAACATATCCTGGATTATCTTTTGAGATGAGTTTCTTAGAAAAAAGATAGCTTGAAATCTCCGTACTTATATTTTTTCCCGAAGCAATAGCACGCATTATACCTTCATATATTTCAGAAAGCTTTCTTTCCTCTTCTTCAAATATTTCTCCTATAATTTCTCTTATCGATAACCTATTTTCGTTTAGAAAATCGGCGAGGTATTTTTTTAGAGGAGGTTTGAATTTCTTTGCAAGCAAGGGCTCTCTAAGATAAACAGAAGTTTCTATCAATTCCTTATTTTTTAGATTTTTTAGTGAAAATATGATATCCTTTTCATCTACCAAACCGAAAATTACCAAGGAAAAAAGACCGAGCAATGGCGATCCCTTTCCCAAAAGTTTTTTTGAGAACCAGAGCGTGGACGAAATAACTACGAGATTTCCTTTAACCCCTAAGAAATGCAGATAATCAAAAAATTTTTCCGGCAATCGATGAAACTCGTCTATTACTATTTTCTTCCTTCCTATCATTTCTTTAAAAAGTTCAAAGAATGTTTCATAGGAAATTTCCTTGGCATCCTTATCAAAAATTGTGCCATCCTTTCTTACAAAAAAGTACTCATCCCATTTCAGAAAATTTTTTACAAAAAAGGTTTTTCCGGTTTTTCTTCTACCGCATATGTAAATCCAAGGTCCCCCTGCTTCAATCCTTTCCATCTCTGCCTTTCTGCTAAGTATGACCATAAACATAATGTTCAGAAATATATATAAATAGTTTAGTTTACGTTGTAAATTTCAGCAACCACTTCCACAAAGGAATAAACTTAATCTTCTTACCTTTAAACTCTCCTTCTGCCTCATAATCCCAGCTAATGACTAAAAGATTTTTACAATTTAGTTCATCAGATGCACTTAACAATCCATTAATTTCTCTTTCCTTAGTTTTTTCATCTTCTAAAGAATAGCAAACTTGAATTAGTTGTTCAATTTTATTTTCTTTTTTTATAATAAAATCTACCTCTTCTTTTTGAGATTTCCAATAGTATAATTCTTTTTTATTTCTGAGTAACTCTAAAAAAACAAGATTTTCAATTAATCTACCTAAATCTTCACTTAACTTAAAAGAAATTAGATTTCTTAATCCGAGATCTATTGAATAAACTTTTTTTGGATTTAAAATTTGTTCTTTTAAAGAAAAAGAAAATTTTGGAAGGAAAAAAATTAATCTTGCAATTTCAAAATATTTTGAAAATCTTTCAACAGTATCCAAACTTAGTTTAACAAAATTCTTAACTTTGTTGTAAGATTGTAAAGTTGATATATTTGTCAAATAATACTTCGCTAATAGCTCTAATTTTTCTACTTCTCTTATATTAAATCTTTTTTGAACATCTTTTATCAAAATATCTCTAAAATAACTTTCTAAAACACTTCTCTTTTCCTTTTCATCAACCAAAACAACTTTTGGAAAGCCGCCAAAATTCAAATATTCTTTTAGCAAATTCTTTATTTTGAACTCTTGCTTAATCAAATCTATTTTGTTTTTAATAAAAACTTTTTTAAAAATTAAAAATTCCTTGAATGAAAGAGGAAAAATTTCAAGATCAACATGTCTTCCAGACAATAATGTAGAATATTCTTCTGAAAGTAATTTTGAACTGGAACCTGTAATTAAAACATGTACTTTTTTTGCTTCACTTAAATATCTTGCAAACTTTTCCCATTTCTCAATTACTTGAACTTCATCTAAAACAACAAAATGTTTTTCTTTTGGTTGGACTTCTTCTAAATAAACTTCATAAATTTTGTTTAATAGATTGAGATTTAAATCTCTAAATCTGGGATCTTCAAAATTTACAATTAATGAATCTTCTTTTCGTTTTACATCTTTTATAAATCTTGTAATTAATGTTGATTTCCCTGCTCTTCTAACACCTTTAACAACCACTATCTCTCCGGTTTTCATTAAAGATTTCAATTTCTTTAAATATTCTTCCCTTTCTATACTTTCATCTTTATAATTTCCCCAAAAATTCCAATCTATCAATATTCTCAATATTTCATCTTTTTTCATAATATATCGGTAGGTTTTAATAATAAATATTAAAATATATCGGTAGGTTTTATTCAATACCAATAAAATAGTTATTTCAAATCTTTGTATAAAAATTTTATAAAACCAAATCTTCTTTGAATCTGTTTATCCAATATATAAGTGCTAACAAAGTTAAATGAAAAATATTTTCTATTATGGAAATAATTAAGAAATTAAAAGGTCAAGCTCTTTCTTTTGATTTTCTAATATCTGCTGCAATTTTCATTTTAATTCTTGCAATACTTTTAACTCAGATTGGAAATAATGCAAAAGAGTTGAGTGAAATTAGAGAAAAAAATGAAATGATTCAGGAGGCATACAAATTAAGTGAAATTTTCTTTAATAAAGGTTATCCTGAAAACTGGAATAGCACAAATGTAAAAATTATTGGTTTGCAAAAAGATAATAGAATTGACTGGAATAAACTCAAAAGTTTGGAAAAAATCGGTTACCAGAAATCTTTAATTTTGCTTGGTTTGAAAAATGATTACAATTTTACAATTTTTAATGATACAGAGCCAATTTATAGTTTTGGAAAAAATACAGAAAAAACTTCATCAATTATGAAAGTTGACAGAATTTCAATTTTAAATGGTTCAATTGTTTCAATTCAGATTTTAGTGTTCAATTATGATTAAGGGTCTTGTTTTTTCTTTGGATGTTATTATTGGAATTTCTTTGTTATTGATTGTTTTAATTTCAAGTTTTTATCTTTTTTCTGTTCCTGAAGTTTACGAAGAAAGGGGATATGAACAACAAAAACTTATTGCAAATGATTTTTTAAATTCTCTTGCGGAATTAAAAGTTTCTGAGGCTGCAACTCAAAGTAAAACAATAGAAAATTTAATTTTGAACGGAAACATAACAGAAGATGAGCAAGAATTATCCGTCCTGAATTTGATTTTAACTTTCTTTGCTCGCTATAAAGATGAAAATAATACAGTAGAAAAAGAAATAGCAGAAAATATAACAAAAGAAATGGCAAACTCAGTCAAAATTCTAAAAAATATAAATTTTAGTTTATCTGTTGGAAATGATTTTATTGTTGGAAATTACACAAATACTTCTGATAAAATTGTTGTCTCAAGTTTAATTGAGAACACTTATGGTTCAGAAGAACCGAAATATGGTTATATGGCGAGAAGTTACTTAAGCGGAATTGAAACAGAAAGAGCAAGTTATTTATATTTCGGAGGTTTTGTCGGGCAGGGAAACTTAAGTTTCAATTTATATATTCCAGAAAATGCTGAGAATATAACTTCAGCTTATTTAGAAGTTTCTTCTGGTTTTAACTTCTCTTTGTTTGTTAACAATAATTTTTCCGGGAATTTCTTTTTAAACTCATCAGCGGGAAACTTTAGTGCAAACATCAAATCTTCTGTTAATATATCAAATTTTAGAAGGGGAAACAATACAATAAAGATTATTTTTAATACCACTAATTTGACTGAGATGTATCTGGGAGGAGGATTTTTAAGGGTAAATTATAATACAACTGAACTTTTTGAAGAAAAAGAATCAGGAAAACAGAGATATAATTTTCCAGGGATAGAGGGAATTATAAATCTTTATGACGGGTTTTATATTCCTGGAAATTTAACTAACATAAATATATATTTGCATTATTACAACAATATCTCTGGAGGAAGTATTTTTTTAACAATTGCAAATGCTACAGTCTTTGAAAGCAATGAAGTCGGAGAAGTGAATATTTCTTTGAACAATTCAAATATTAGTTCTTCTATAGCAAATAGCGGATTAAGTTATTACAATATATCAAAATTAACAATTCCTATAAGGCTAGGGATGAAATCAATCACATTTACAGAACAGGAAGTTGGAAATGCAGATGTTGTTTTAATAACTGATTTGAGCGGAAGTATGAGTCAATGTGTTGAAAACAATAGTGATTGCCCTTCCGGAAGTCAAAGAATAGATTTGGCAAAACAATTAGATAAAGAATTTGTTGATATAATTTTAAATACCTCTGGCAATAGAGTTGCTTTAGTTTCTTTTAATTCTGGAATTTCAAATTATACTTCTCTAACTAATGACACAGCTTATTTAAATTCTACTATTGATAGTTATACAGCAGGTGGTGGAACCTGTATTTGCTGCGCAGAAAATAAAGCCTATGAAATTCTGCAAACAGAAAGCAATTCTTCAAGACAGAAATTTGTGATTATGATGACGGATGGGATTCCTTCACATAAATGTACCTCTTCTGGTTGTGCTGGAACCTCAAGTTCTAGCTATTTTGAGAAAGATTGCTATGGGTGTACTTATTGCTGCCCAGCAAATCCAATAGATGGATCTAATTGTGAATGTCCTACATCACAAAGTTGTGGATATTGCGGTTGCTATTGGTGGGGTTGTGGCTGGCGAATATGGGGCTGCAATAGTTGTTGTCAACAAAGTTGTTCTTGCTCTTGTGAAATCCAGAATGCAAATTTTTCAAGTTGCAGATTACACAATGATTTAAATGCAACCGTGCATTCAATAGGTTTTGGACCAATAGCAAACTGCCAGATGGGAAACACAACCTTAAGTGCAATAGCAGACTGCGGAAATGGAGAATATTATGCGAGCCAGAATGCTTCCGAATTGCAAGAAATTTATAGAAACATTGCTCAATCAATTGTTTCAATAAGTTATACAACTCAAAAAGTCAGTGTTGAAGGAAATGTTAGTATAGGAGGAAATCTTCTTTACAATGATTCTTACATAGAATTTAATTACAATGAAACAGGAACTGAGTTTGGTTATGGAGAATTTTCTCTAACTTTTGAGAAAAATTGCACAAATGGAACTTGCATTTTAGATAAGAAAAATGAAACAGAAATTTTAGATGCAAAGATTACTTCTTATTCTGCTGATTATTGGACAAATTTAGTTATCTTAACAAACTCAACATCTGAAAATTTAACTATTTATAATCTATCAAAATATGGTGAATATGAGAAACTTGGAGACCCTTTCATGATTTCTATTCCAAAGGAAACAGTTTCTAATGGTACAAATGAAATTCAAATATTTTTAGGGATAAATGAAACAGACAGAATTTCTGGTTCAAATGATAGCAAATTAATTTATTCTTTGAAAGTTCCCGGTATCGTTGGTTATGGAAGTGTTTTTAATACAATAGAAGAAGCGGAAGAAGATGCAAGAAAAAGGTTGGAAGAAAAAATATACAATTTAACAGGGCAGGAGATTTCAATTTTAGGAATTAATACAGGCACTTCTACAATTACAGGAGTAAGAACAATTTCTAATACAAGTTTGGTAAAATTAGTTTATTGGAGGAAATAATTATTGAATTTTTGAATTCAATTAACTGGAATTATGAGAAAGGAAAACATTTAGAACGTACTTTAATGAAATTAGTAAAATTATCTGAAAATTTTAAAACTTATTATCCTGCGCTTTCAGAATAAAATTAGTTTATTGTTCTTAATTTATGGAATGCGAATTAGAATTAACAATAATTTTATCTAATGATATATATGAAAAAGTTTTCTTAGAGATTTTAAGTAAATTAAAAAAATCAGAATATTTTGTTTCTTCAACTTATTCTGCAAACAGATTGTACATAACATTTTCTGGAAATAGAGAGTTATCAAAATTTGTTTTAGGAGTTATAAATGAATTAAAGGGATTTCTGAGAGAATATAAATTAGGGATTAGAGATTTTTATGTTCCTTCTTATGAAATAAGTTTTCCTTGCGAGTTTTTCGGAAAAGTTGAAATTCCAATTGCTAAAACAGTGATTTGTAATGGAAAAACATGCAGAATTGTTTTTGCAGATTTAGAGAAAGAATTTTTAAAGAATGGATTGGTAGAGAAGGCAATTAATTTAATAAAAAACATTTCAAAAAAAGAAGAAAAATTAATTTTCAAACAAGATTCTAATATCCGACCTGATCAAGAGAAGATTCAAGAAGAAATAAAACAAGAAATAAAAAAAGGGATTATAAAAGAAAAAAATATTTACTTGCCAACTTGCGCTGAAAAAATTTCTAAAATAAAGGAAGAAATTATAGAGAATTTGAAAAAGGAATTCAAAGCACAGGAAATTTTTGTTCCACTATTTATACCAATAAATTTGCTTGAGAGCAGAGGCATTTCCGCACTTATTCCAAAAGAAGCTTTTTCTAAGTTTGTGTCAAAACCTGTTAATTTAAAAAAACTTTATGAAATTTATTATCTGACTGAAAAAATTCCGAAAACAGAAATAAAAAATATTGGTTTGCTATATAATGAAATTCCACTTACGTTATACAAAGCTCTTGAAAATACAACAGCAAAAAAACAATTCTTTTATTATCTAAATTATACCAAACTGAATTTCGCATTTTTTGATACATCAGAGAATTATGAAAACACAAAAGAGAAGATAATAGGATTTTTTAAAAACATTTTGAATATTTTTGGATTAGAAAGGATTGTGATGAAAAAAATTTGTGGAAAGGAATTTTTTAAATTTGAGGGTCTTAATAAAAAGCATTCTTCTCTTGTTGAAATATTTTTCTCAGAGGAAGCATACACAAAATTATTTAAAATAAAGGGAAAAAGCGGGCATGGAGTAATAAATCTTGAGAATTTGTTGTTGAACAAAATTTTATA
>Ga0190316_1000471_pt1 | contig 11960 bp, 12 predicted proteins | sample 48701112_MG_FD_161663 | JGI IMG/M metagenome (GOLD analysis project Ga0190316, IMG submission 161663) | Hydrothermal vent sediment bacterial communities from Southern Trench, Guaymas Basin, Mexico - 4870-11-1-2_MG | ecosystem: Environmental > Aquatic > Marine > Hydrothermal vents > Sediment ... | reverse complement strand
TTGTGTGAAAACTAATTTTGAATTTTTATTTTCCCACTATTCCACATTATTTGATTACAAATTGGGTTTACTAAACCACTTTTTATCAGTATTTTGCCTCTTTCTCCCACTTTTTGCAACTCTTAATTAGATTTTTTGACTTTTTACACAGCCTGACGCCTCACGCCTTACAGACCGTGAAGAGTAAAGTGTTTAAAAAATCCAAATTTCAAAATCCAAAGGCCAAATGAAATCCAAAGGCCAAAATGCCAAAACATTAAATCAGTGAGTAGTGAAATAGTGAGGGAATGAAATAGTCAAATGTAGTGGAATTGGGGCCAAACCTATTATAACTTTCTAAGTTGCAACTTGTAAACTTGTAACTGAAACATGTTAACTTGCAAACTTTGTTCTTGTTTAAATTTTAAAATTAAACTATAATTAAGCAAAAGTGAATACAGGAGATAAATATGAATAAAAAGGCCATATTTTTTTTAATTATCTCTTTTACTTTTTTATCCGCCTCAGCCCTCCTTGCTCAAGATGGCTTTACTCAAAAAGACAGAGAGTTATTGATTGAGTTAAAAGTAAAAATGGGAGAGATTGATAAAAGATTTGAGCAAATTGATAAAAGATTTGAACAAGTGGATAAAAGATTTGAGCAAATGATGGATTTTTTAAAAATATTGTCAGCTATCTTTACCAGTTTAGTCATAGCAGTAATTGGTTTTGCTTATTGGGATAGGCGCACAATCATTAAAAAAGCTAAAGAAGAAACAATTGCCGAAATAGAAAAAGAAGGTCGTTTAAGGGATTTAATAATGGCTTTACGTGAATTAGCCAAAAGGCAACCAGAACTTGCTGAATTATTAAAGCAATTTCGTTTATTATAACAACAATTATATATGTCAACGTGCAAACGTTCCAATGTGTAAACGTGCATAAAGAAGGAAATAAGGTAGGTGGTAGCATTAAGGAATATGAGGAGGCTATAAAGGAAATTACACTACATAAGAAGAGAAAGATAAAGCTTTCTACCCTGGAAGAAATGCTAAGTGAAATCTGATATTTCTATTATTTCCACCTCTGTTTTTAAGCGTAAGGTTAAAGATTTAAAGAAGAAATATTTCCACATAGGTGAAGACCTAAGAAGATGAGGAGAATACCTACTTAAAAATCCAACTTATGGTATACATTTAGGTAGTGGGATTCATAAAGTAAGGCTAAGGTGTAGTGATCAACCAAAAGGCAAAAGAGGTAGCTACCGTGTAATCAGGTTCTATTCCCACAAAGAGGGTTTTTTATACCTTTTAAATATCTATCATAAAAGTCAAATAGAAGATATCCCTATCCATAAAATCAAAGAAATTTTAAAAAAAGAGGGATTAATTTAACAGACTATTGAAAAAGTCATTTTCACACCTTACGCATTACAGACCGTAAAGCGTAAAGAGTGAAGCGTAAAGTGTTAAAAACACCTAACACCTAACACCTTACGCCTTACGCTTCATGGATTTATAATAGACCCAAAGTTGTGCTAAAAAGCTTTACTGGAGAAAGTATTTAGTTTATAAAAACGATATAAAAGCAATTTTGGAGGGTAAAAGTGTATTATAAAACAAAAAAGCTTGATATTGACTTTGAAAACTTACCTGAAGAGGCAATAAAGGAGCTGTATAATTTTTACGAATACATAATTTACAAATATGGTAGGAAGAAAAAAGTAAATTTGAATGAAATAATGAAAAATATTGATAAATTAAGTTGGCAAATGGGAGAAAAGCTTTACAAAACTAGAGATGAACTTCATGAAAGATAGAGTTTTCTTTGATTCAAATATCATAATTTATTTGTTTGATAAATCAGAAAAAGATAAACATGAATTAGTGAAATATTTATTTTATAAGAATTTGCAAGAGAATATTTCTTACATAAGTACGCAAGTTATAAATGAGTTTATAGTTATTGCTTCTCAAAAAATAAAAAGTCCTCTCTCATTAGAGGAAATCAAGAAAAGGATAGATTTTCTCAATACTGTTTTGAATATAAATATTATAGGTTTAAATACATGTTATAAAGCTGTGGATTTAAGACTTAGGCATAAGTACTCCTATTGGGATAGTCTCATAATAGCCTCGGCCCTAGAAAACGACTGCTCAATTTTATACACAGAAGACTTACAGCACGAGCAAGTGATTGAAGGTAAATTAAAAATCATAAATCCGTTTGAAAAACAAGGGTAAAGGGGAAATAAATGAACTTTTCCTACCTCACTTCTCACGCCTTAGAGACCGTAGAGAGTAAAGTGTTAAAAATAACGCCTCACGCCTAACTCCTAACGCTTCACGCCTCTTTACCTTATACAGACCCTTCTTACTTCCTTTATGTCAGTATAGCCTTGAAAGACCTTTTGAATACCATCTTGCTTTAAGGTAGTCATTCCAGCTCGAATAGCAGCCTTTCTTATTTCTTGAGTAGGGGCTTTTTTCTTAATGAGGGCTTTAATTTCATCATTATTTACAAGTAACTCATGAATTCCCATCCGTCCTTTGTAACCCGTGCCTCCACAAGCGTCACAACCTTTAGCTCGATAAAGGGTCAATTTTTTATTATATTTTATGCCTGTGCGGTCAAAACATGCTTTACCATATTCCTCAACTATTTCCTCAAATTCTTCTTTACTGGGATGATAAGCTTCTTTACAATTTGCACACAGGGTTCGCACCAGTCTTTGAGCCAAAATGCCCAAAAGAGAGTCTGAAAAATTGTGAGGGTCTAATTTCATTTCCAGTAATCTAGTTATGGTTTCAGGGGCACTGTTGGTATGAAGGGTAGAAAACACCAAGTGGCCAGTAAGAGAGGCCTCTATTCCAGTGACGGCTGTTTCTTCGTCTCTCATTTCCCCAATCATGATTACATCCGGGTCTGCTCTTAAAAATGACCTCATGAGGCGAGCAAAGGTAAGACCTATTTTAGGGTGGACTTCTACCTGTCTAAGACCAGGCTGGGTAATCTCCACCGGATCTTCTGCGGTCCAAATTTTCCTCTCAGGTGTATTTATGTAATATAAGGCAGAATGCAAAGTAGTGGTTTTACCAGAACCCGTAGGTCCTACCACCAATACCAGACCATAAGGTTGAGAGACAATTTCTTTAAACTTCTTAAGATTTTCTTCAGACATACCTATTTCATTTAATTTTAGTGGAATTCCAGTGTGAAGCAATCTTAATACTACATCTTCATTGCCACCTACCGTGGGTATAGTGGCTACACGGAGTTCTAAAAGTATCTTTCCTCTCTGCCTAAATTTTATTTTTCCATCCTGAGGAAGCCTTTTTTCAGCAATATCTAAATTAGACATAATTTTAACTCTAGAAACCACGGCTTTAGTGAAGCTGTTTGGTATTTGAATATATGGCTGGCAAACCCCATCTATCCTGAACCTGACCTGGGTAATCTTATTTGAAGGCGATGGCTCTATATGGATATCTGATGCTTTTTTACGCCAAGCATCCATAATCATTTGATTTACAAATTGCACTACACGACTATCTGTCTCATCAATCTCCTCTGTTTCTAAAGCTGCCTCTTCTTCTGTTATTGCCTCTTCTTCTACATCTGCTACTAAGTCTTGAATAGAAGTGTTTGTTTGTTGTCCCCAAAAATAGTCCACAAAACTTTCTATATCTTCTTTGATACTCACTACCAATTCAATATTTGATGTCTGTAATAAATTTTTGATTATATCTACACGGGATAGGTCATGGGGGTTATCAATAGCTACTATTACTTTATCTTTTTCTCTTTTTAAAGGGACCCAGTGATTATATTTTAAATATTGATACTTTAAATCCTTTATCAAATCTAAAGGGATAGGAATATTGGGGTCAAAAGAAACAAAAGGACAGTCAAAAAACAGGGAAAGAGATTCTCCTAGGTCTTTTTTAGGAACTTTGTATTTTTGCAAAAGGATAAACTCAATGCTTTTCTTTTCTTTTTCAGCTTCAGCTCGGGCCTTTTCTAAATCCTGTTTTTTAATAACACCTTTTTGAAGGAGATAATCAAATTTAGTGCCACTTTTTACCTTGGTAGATAAAGATTCTATTTTCTGTTTTAGGTCCGGGAATTGCGCCTTATTTTTAATTTGTTCTAGATAAGATAGTGCTTTGCCATAGATATTTATTTCCTCATATAACCTGGCTAATTTATATTTAATCTCATCCTTTTTTTCAAGAGAAAGAGTGTCTTTGGTGGTTAAAACCTGTTCTAAAAATTTAATAGCACTTAGCTTTAATCCCTGTTTTTCATAGCAATAAACGATATTTGAGATACAATCTTCTATTTTATAATCCGCATTTAGTGCCTTTTTAAATTCCTCCACTGCTTCTTTAAACAGCTTTATATCTTTTAAAACTATAGCCTTTTGGTATATTTCTGAAGGATTTTCTGTTTCTAAAAGAGGGAAGGGAACTACATTATCTTGATCTTTAATATTATTTTTAATGTCTTCAATTTTTTCTTTTAATAATTTCTTTTGGGCATCTACTTCAGGAGTAACGGGCATTTGTTCTAGGTTTTTTAGCAAGTTTATATAAATCCTCTTTGCATCAGTATATAGACCTTGCTCATAACAAACTTCAGCTTCTTTCAAAAGAGTGGCAAATTCAGTTTGGTCTAAAACATCCTTTTTTCTTTGTATAGACATTATTTACCCCTCTTATAAAAGATAAGCAGGGTTGATCAAATAAGCCATACCTTTTGGAGTCTCAATTTTTGCTTCTATTTCTTTTTCCCCTATTTTATTACCTGTTTCAGAAAGATAAGGTTTTTTAAAAATCATTTTATTTAAAAATAAGATACCATATTTTCCATTATATTGCAATAAGACTGCTGTATTGTATACAGTGTCTTCTGTTTGCTTCCATGAGAGTTTTAAAACAGGAACTTCTAAATTTTTTAAATCATTTTCCTTCAAATTTTTAAGCTCACCCTTCATATTCTTACTTAGTTTTCGCCAAAATGACTTAAATTCCTTAAGCAAGATAGATTTCTTTTGAATGAGACTTTTGGCTTTCTTAGGAGAAACAGGATAGATGTTAGCTATATTATCTAGAGGTAAGGCTATTAGTTTTTCTTCTAAGGTAAAAACTAAAACATAAGGCCATGTTTCTGAAACAGGAAGTTCTTTGGTTTCTGCTTTTTCTGGGACTTCTGTTTTTAATTCAGATTCTAGTGGGGCTTCTTTAATTTGAGGCCGCTCTTCTATTGGTTCTGGTTCAACTTTTCTCTCTAAGGCTGCTTCTTTTTGTTGAATAAAAATGTTTTCTAACTCTGTAATTTTCTTTTTTAGTAAATCAAATTCTGACTTGAATGTTTCCATAACTACAAATCGAGCATTTATTTCTTCTATTTGTTTCAAAAAATCAGAAATTTGAGCATTAAGATGCTGAATCTGGCTGGTAGTTTGTTCTGCTTTGTTTTCTAAAGTGTCATTTAGAGATTGAATAAGTCTTTCTAACATGGAAAAACCTGTTTCTATTTTATTTGTTAATTCTTCAGGCACAGTTACTGAAGGAGGCAACGGTGCGGTAGCTTGAGGAGGTTGTGGTTGAATCCCTGGCGTTTCTGTCAGAGGACGTTCTTCAACTGGGCCTTTTGGTTTAATTTCACGAATTTCTGATTTTACACCCTTTTTCATACGGGGTATTTTATCCCGTAACTGAATAAATAAAGTGTAAACCTCCTTTACCTTTTGTTTTTTCTCCCTTTCAGGCAAAGTAGTGGTGTTTATTTCTTTAAATGTTTTAGCTATTTTACCTAATACATTAAGGGTATCTGGTGGTGCTAACTCTTTTGAGATAGTAAGAAACTTAGTAATACTTCCCATCATAGCAAGTAAAATGTTATTAAATTTATCTTCATAAACATTTTTTAACTCTTCAATAGTTTTCCTAAGATTACTCAAATCCTTATCACTAAATTCCCAATCCAGACTTAAAATAGACTCTTCAAGGCGTAAAATCCGAGGGTCTGTTTCTGAGGGTGCCTCTGAAAAGAGTTCATCTATAACTGAAAATGCTTCCTCTTCTATTTTCTTCAGGTCTAATTGTTTTTTTTCTTCCATTTTTAACCTCTTTTATTTAATTTACCTATAAAACCCTTTTATTTTAAGGTGTTTAATAATCTCTCCTACTTTTCTTTGTTTATTTTTAAGTTTTTGTCTAATTCTCCTTTCCTCCTTTGTTAAATTTACACTTTTTATATGACATCTATCACATTCCACAGTAGGTACATCGGCTGGGAAATACATTTCCTTTATCCTTTTGTGGCAACCCCAACATTTCATATGATAGGCAATAGTAAGTTCTTGTTTAGATTTACCATGACAATTTGAGCATTCTTGTACTTCTCTTTCAGAGGTCCAGATATTTTGGCCATTTTTATATAAGTGATGACAAGAATTACATGTTACCTGGTATTCTCCAGTATGGAGTTCGTGAGAAAACCACACAGGAGGATATCTGTATGGACCAAATTGTCCAAATTTGGAATCTCTTATCTCTAATAACTCAACTGGGGGCCTTCGTTGGGCATATACTTGTAACACAATCAAGACAATTGCAGATATAAGCAATATGAAACAATACCTTTTCATTTCATCTCCTTTTATAAATTTCTCCTCCTTTGCAATCTTTGAATGGCCTTTCTCAGACTTGCCTGCATTCTCCTTAAGGCATCAGCTAAGTCCCCAATTTCGTCAGTAGAAGTGATCTCAATAGGAACATTCAATTCCCCCAAGCTAATTCTATTTGCTACATCAGTTAAGTGCAAAATAGGTTTAGCCATTCGCATAGCAAAGACAATAGCTAAAAAGATTACCAGTGCTACAGTAACAATTCCACCCAAAAGGAATTGCCATAAAAACCTTTTTTGAGTTGAAACAAGGCTAGATTCTAATTCTTTTAAGGGAGATTCTACCTCTTTAGTATAAATAGTAGTGGCTACCATTAAAGGTGTATTAGGGATAGGCATAACTACTATGAATTTTCTTTCTATTCGCCCATCTGGTTCTTTCCAGAAATAGTAACCTCTACTAAAACGTTCTCCTGATTTTGGTCCTTGAACAATCTGCCAAAAATCAGGGTTTTTCTTGGCCATAGATGTTAATTCTGTCCCCACCAATTTGGGATTGGGATGTAAAAAATAAGTAATTTTCCCTGCTTTTTTCATAAGCAAGAATGAATAACCAGTCTTTCCCACTGTTTGGATGCCATTTTGAAGAAGCACAGGGTCGTATTGTAACTTATTCCAATTAAGTTTCCTTCTGGTTTGTCTTGCAATTTGTGTTTGGAGATAGAGTTGAATCATCTTCGTGATATCTTCAGCCTTTTGTTCTACCAAGGCTTCGGCTGAATCTCTCAAACTTTGTTCTGTTTTGGTGCATGCAAATTGATTTATTTTAGTAATATGATAATAACCTGCACCAGTGGCCAGAAGTAAAGGAATAATGGAAATGCCTAAAAAGACTAAGATGAACCTTGCTTTAAGACTCATGCTCTCCTCCCATTTATATGCGCTTTAATATTTCCAGCATTTTTTTTTGAAAAATTATTTTTTTATTTGGGTCATCAATTTCTTCTGAAATACGTTCAATAAGAATGGAAATTTTATCATAAGGAAATCTTTCTTTTATCTCTCCTAAGCTTTCTATTTCATCCTCAATCACGGCTTCAGCAATAGGTCCAATAAGGCTAGCCAGTTCGGCTTTTAAAGTTTTCCAGAAGAGGAGGGGAATATACTTTTGCTGTTTTTCTGGTGGCCTTATTTCTTCTTTGTCTTGAAGTTTAGCCAATCCCTGTTTTTGTAATTTATTAGCTATTTTAACCACCTCGTTGATATCCATCTTGATTTGGGTAGCAATTTTAGACAGACTTAGTTGCTTTTGACTTAAAGCAATCACCATCCATTCTTGGGGTTGTAAACTTACCTCTTCCTTCCTATCTCGCCAGTAGGCAGGCTTAGGAATCAAAGAAAGGACCTTATTTTGCAATGCTCTTGCCGAAATAGCAGATTGCAATTGGGTATTAATTTTTTCCAAAATGCTTTCTGTAGTCTCATCAAAGTGGCGTTCAGATGTAGTTAGCTCATCTTGAAAGCTAAAATTGCCTTGAGTTAAGGCTGTCAATTTTAAAAGGGCCTCATAACCCTTTTTTTCTCCAAAGTTGGCTGCATATATTTCTCCTCGCTTAAAAAAAACAGCTCCCTCTTCTTTGTCTGTTTTAAGAAATAATCTTCCAGAATGCTTGGCTTTACTTAATAAAGACAATAAGTTTATCAAATTTATTTGACTGAGGTTTCCTTTTAATACCTCTACCACTTTTTTACCAAAACTTCAATTTTTTTAACCCTTTTTTTCTCGATGCCCATTCATTTAATGTAACTGTTATTTCCATACGCAATAAGGCTAAAGGAATATCTCTTTTGGCCCAGATCGCTATCCAATCTTTATTTACTTTTTTAAAAAGAAAAAAATCAGATTCAAATACACAACCAACTTCATCTTTAAACTCTCTATCCTCAAAAAGTTTTGTTAATTTAGGTAAAATATCTTTTAATTGTCTGGTGGTATTTGTATCCAGAGGGATATTAAAAAATTCTCTAATTTTTTTGTTATTCCACCACCAAACCCCTTTTACTTTATCCATACTGGCCATTTTTCTTAAAGCTTCTTCCATTTCAAGTTCCCAAGAGAAAAGACAAACCTGTATTTTCTATAAAGATGCTATATTTTTGTTTCAAATAACTTGCTTCTTGAATTATCCTTTTCTTTAAATCCTTTTTTTGGTCTATTATTTCTGCACACACTTCTTTCAAGGCTTCTAATAATTCTCTTTCTGAAACATCTCCGTAAAAAACAATTTTCCCTTCTTTATATTCAAATTCATTAGCAAAGGGATCTAAAAAAGGATACTTTTCAGCCTTTTCTATACCCTTTTGACGCCATAAGAAGAAAAAAAATTTTTTACCTATAATTTTTTCCAGTATAGCCAGATATTCTTGAAAAAAATTGGTAATGTCCTCTAAGTTTATGTTTGCCGCGGTCTGCTCTAGAGGTATTTTATAAACATTAAAAACGGCCTTTGAAGCTCGTCTTGCAATTTCAGGAAGATTGTTTTCTTTCTCTTCAAATATCCATTTTTTCCAGGAGCAACATGTACCTATTATTATGCCATTTTGAAAATAAATAAAACTTTTTTCACCTTGAAGGTGATTAATCTCAGCCCAACCGGTTATTTCCTCTTTTTTCAACTTATATATAAGTTTGACTAAATCTGTGAAATCGGTGCTTAAATTAGAATAAAGAATTTCTGCAGTTACTAAATTAGCCCAAAAGGAAGCTGTCTCTTCAGGAAGGTAATAAACATTAACAATTCCCTCGTTAATATTACTTAATATCTCTCCTAAAGATAAAAATTTATACTTGTTATTAAGTATTTCAAGGCTATTAAGAACCTGGCCCTGGTCTAAAAAAATCAAGTATTCTTTTTCTGAAGTCTTAATTTGAATATAGCCTGTAAATAAATCATTTTTTAGAAAATTGATAAAATTACTTAAATTCAAATAAAAAGTGTGGAGATTTTCATGGTAACCTTCAAATTGGGGTAAAAACAAACTTAACTCTCCTTAACAATTTCTTTGATTTGAAAAATAAGCTCTTCTAATACTGCATGGGGGAGTAAGCTTATCTTGATTATTCCCCTATTTGTTTCTAAAAATAAAGAGAAATAATCATTATCTTTGGCCCATAAACACTCCACTTTCCCTCCTTCTAAAAGTTGACCTATCTTAGAGAAAAGCAGATAAATTTCTTCGAAAAAAAATTCCTCTTCAACCTTAGATGCCTTCCCCGCAAGTTTTTTCTCAATACTTTCCAAATAATTTTTTGTCTCATCTTGCTGTCTAACTGCTTCTAAAAATAGATACTCATAAGGAAGATTAATCTCTTGTTCAGGAAAGGAAACATTGTTTTCAAATAAAAATTCTCCTTTTTTTAAACTTATCAATTTATAAAAGGCCTTTTCTCCTTTTACATTGCCCATGTGAGCGGCCATTATTTGTCCATTTTTCAAAAAAATCTCTCCTATTTTAGTTTTACCATTGTATAATGATAAACACCCGCTCTTTTTCTCTTGAGAACAAATTTGAATTACAGTGGCTACTGAGATAATATCTATATCGCCTTTTAACATAATTTTATACTAAGCCAAAATCCACTTGTTTTTTGAGCCAGATAGACTTTACATCTAAAACTGCAAAATTTCCCTCTGATGTTTCTACTTTATCTTCTATCCTCCTCCCCTTGATTATTTCCTTTAAGGGCTGATTTACAAATATAACTCCATAATTTTCCATATCTGGAATTTTCACTACCACAGCAGCATTATATTCTCCTGTGGTATCCGTTTCAGGTTGCAACACATTAAGAAACATATTTTCTAATTCGGCCTTTTTCTTCTCTTTCAACTCTCCGGTGAGTCCCTTAGTAATAGGATTTAAAAAACTCCCAATCTGACCAAATTTAATTAAAGGTTTTTGCACTAATTTTTTTGCTTTTTTTGAAGAAATTTTATACCCATTTATTACTACTTCAGCGGGAATAGCAAATCTTTCTTCACCTATACTTATAAGGTAAAAAGGAACTTGTTCTATTTTTTCAGTTTCTGAGGTTTCTGGTAATGTAAGAGGGGTTTCTTCTGTAGATGGAATGTTTTCAGACCTGGCTATTAATCTCTGTAAGATTCTTTGATTTTCTTCAATTTTAATGTTTATTTCGTGCAACTTAGCTTCTACTATTTCTCTTATTTTTTCTGTCAAGACTTCTGTTTCTTTAGGCTTTTCACCAATAGTTTCTGAAAAAGTAGGGGAGGGATGTGGGGCCTTTAAAGCCCGATATTGGTCATAAAAATCTCGAATTAAGTTTTCCTTTTCCACAGGTTCTGTTGTGGAAGAAATAATTAAAGGCAGCTTGTTTGTCATAGTGATAAATAATTCAGAGACATTTTTAAATTTCAATAGAGCCCTGGTCAGGTTTTCAAGCATTTTTAAATAAGTCTGGGTGTGTTTATCCACTCTAGAAAACAAGTTTTTGCAATCAGATATAATTTCTTCACCTAAAGTTTTATTTTTAGACTGAACAAAACTTTCTAATTTCTCCTGAAATGAAGAAAGAAAATCTTCTTTAGTATCTTTAAAGGAAGCAACTTCTTCATTTAATCCTTTTCCCCAGTCTTCTAAAGAAGTATCTGAAAAGCCTCCTTTTTTATCCATTTCAACCTCCTGCAACTTTTACCATTTCTTCGGAAAAGGTGAGTTTTTTAATTACTGATTTAATGGTGAGTTTTGCTGCGGTTTTAAATGTTTCAAATACATTATAACCCGTCAGGGCACTAGCAAGAAAAGATGGTGCTTTAAGTGTTGCATTTAAGTCCTTTTCTAAAGTATCCACATTTAATAAAGGTACACCATTCTCAGCCAAGTCTCTTTTATTCCACTGAAATACTAGAGGCATATCCTCCAACCTTAAATTATGATAAGCTAAATTTTTTTTGAGATTTTCCAGGCTTTCTATGTTCGCCTCCCTCCTTGCCAAAAGAGAATCCGCAGTAAAAATAAGCCCATCTACGCCCTTTAACACTAATTTCCTGGTCGCATCATAGATTACTTGGCCCGGGGTAGTATAAATCTGAATTTTTAAATCAAGACCGTGTATCTTACCCAATTCTATGGGAAAAAAATCGAAAAAAAGTGTTCTATCTCCTTTAGTATTTATAGTAATTAATTTACTAGTCAATCTATCTTTTAGTTTTTCCTGAAGCTTGTTATAGATATACACTAAATTTGTGGTTTTCCCACTTCTCCCAGGGCCGTAATATACAATTTTGACTTGAATTATCCTTTCTTTCAAATTGACCAAGGCCATA
>Ga0190316_1000469_pt1 | contig 11978 bp, 13 predicted proteins | sample 48701112_MG_FD_161663 | JGI IMG/M metagenome (GOLD analysis project Ga0190316, IMG submission 161663) | Hydrothermal vent sediment bacterial communities from Southern Trench, Guaymas Basin, Mexico - 4870-11-1-2_MG | ecosystem: Environmental > Aquatic > Marine > Hydrothermal vents > Sediment ... | reverse complement strand
AAATCATTGAGGCTTACGGTAAAACTTATGTCAGCAAGCTTACCATCTGCGGATACGTTTTGGATTATCATGTCGATATTTATATTCTCTTGAGCGAGTACGTTAAAAATACTTGCTGCAACGCCCGGCCTGTCAGGTATGCCCAGGAGTGTTATCTTGGCCTGATCCTTATCATAGGCAATACCTGAGACAACAACACTTTCCATTTCCCTATCCTCCCTGGTTACCATTGTACCCTTACTATCCTCGAAAGTAGACCTTACTAGCACAGGCACATCATACTTTTTAGCTAACTCAACAGACCTTGTCTGTAATACATTTGCTCCGAGGGATGCCATCTCCAGCATCTCATCGTATGATATCCTGTCCAGACGTCTAGCCTTGTCGTACAATCGTGGGTCTGTGGTATAAACACCGTCAACGTCTGTGTATATCTCACATAATTCTGCATTTAGAACGGCTGCAAGAGCCACGGCCGACGTATCAGATCCTCCCCTACCGAGGGTTGTTATTTCATTTTCTTCTGTAATGCCCTGGAATCCAGCAACAACACCTACTTCTCCGGCATCCAGTACCTTCTGTATGGACTGCACCTCTATGTCCACTATCCTCGCCTTGTGGAAGGTATCGTCTGTCTTGATCATGACCTGATGTGCCAGTAAAGACCTTGCAGGCACACCAATGTCCTTTAGCGCCATGGCAAGAAGAGCAACGCTTATCTGCTCACCGGTGGACACAAGGACATCAAGCTCCCTTGGGTCAGGTCTTGGGGTCATCTCTTTTGCAAGTTCTATCAACCTGTCTGTCTGGTCAGCCATGGCAGAGACAACCACGGCTAACTTGTCACCATCCTTGTATCTTCTAGCGACTTTCTGAGCTACATACCTTATCTTGTCTATGCTTCCTACCGATGTACCGCCGTATTTTTGAACAACAATGGCCATTCCTTAAAAGCTCCATTTATAGATAGTTTCACTTGTTTTCATGATTCTTTAATATACCAATATCTCCTTTGATTGAAATCTTTCGCTCCGTCTCCCCTGTATATTCCAAGTGAACATCAATCACAGGAGGTGGTAAGATGTCCCTTAATGCGTCGCCCCATTCTACTATTATCACGTGTTTTCCATCCATGTAATCTTCTAATCCGATTGTCCATACTTCATTCACATCAAGCCTATAGAGATCAACGTGTACTATGTCAAGCCTTGCTTTATATATGTTGACGAGTGTAAAGCTTGGACTGACCACAGGGGTGCCTGGATCTATGTCTAAGGACAATGCTATGCCCTTGGTGAACACTGTCTTACCCGTACCTAGGCCACCGGTAAGGAGTATAGTCTCCCCACCTTTTAGATGGGAACCCAAGGACCTCCCTACTGAAATGGTTTCCTTAGGGTCTTTTGTAAAAAAATCGCGAGAATACACCCTAGCTTTAGCCCTTATAATGTATTGAGTACATTCATTTTTCAATAATCACCACGGCAACAGCGTGGTCTTTCTCATGGCTGAGGCTTAGGTGTATACCCGATACATTCATTTCAGATGCCTGTTTTCTTGCGTTGCCGTCAAGTCGTATGTAAGGCCGGCCCTTGCTCCTATCCACTTCTATATCCTTGAAACCTATACCCATAGAAAATCCCGTACCCAGTGATTTTACAAGTGCCTCCTTGGCGGCAAACCTTGCCGCGAGAGAAGGTATGGGATCCTGCTTTTTTAGGCAATATGTAACTTCTCCCCTGGTGAATGCCCTTTTCAGGAATCGCTCCCCATGCCTTTTGTACACAGACCTGATACGACTGATATCCACTATGTCTACGCCTATGCCCAGTATCATTGACTACCCATTACAGATCTCAACATATCCCGTATTCTTACAGCATTCCTTACGTTGTGCACACGTACTATATGTACTCCCTCAATGGTCGCCCATGCAGTCATGGCATCTGTACCATGCTCCCTGTCAGTTACAGGTGTATCTAACACGTCGCCGATGAATGATTTTCTGGAATAGCCTAGGACTACCGGCATGCCCAGGCCTCTGAACTCGGAGATATGTTTAATAATTTTGAGATTGCCATTTACGTCCTTACCAAAACCTATGCCAGGGTCTATCAGTATGCTTGTCTTAAGGATACCTGCATTCATGCACAACTCGACCTTCTGCTTCAGGAAGGCATATATCTCGCCTATAATATCACTATAATGGGTGTTTTTCTGCATGTTAGCGGGTGTCCCTCTCATGTGCATGAGTATTACACCTGCTTTCTTTTCCCTTATGACATCCAGCATATCAGGATCTGACCTGAGTGCGTTTACGTCGTTCACGATAGATGCGCCTGAATCAATGGCCCTACTTGCAACACCAGACTTCTGCGTGTCTATGCTTATGGGTGTGCTTGTGGATGAGGCTATTTTCTCTATGACCGGTATAACTCTTTTTAACTCTTCTTCCTCACCTATGGCCTGTGATCCGGGTCTAGTAGACTCACCACCCACGTCTATTATCTCCGCTCCCTGTTCAAGCATTTCCATGGCATGCCTATATGCCTTCTCTGTATCATTCCAAAGGCCTCCATCAGAGAAGGAGTCATCTGTTACATTCAAGATACCCATTATAACGGGTTTTACATCCCACCCGAACCTTTTCCCGCACAGATCAAGTACCAGCCCATCTTCATCCTTGAAGGCCTTCTCCTCCATAATGGAGCAGAGCTGCCTGAATCCAGGTTGATGGTTCAACTTTTCAAGTAGGCGCCTGTAATGACGGAGATCGCCTATAATCAGGCAATTGCTTCTCTCAATCTTACCCGATATTACATCTCTGTGCACAGCGACATCACCACCAATGGATAACATGGTCTGCTTGAGTATATTGGCCATGTATGGCCTTACGCCCGTTAAGAGAAGAAACCGTTGCACGGTCTTTGCAAGGAGGATATCCACAGAATGAGGATCCACGCCAATGTTCAGCAGAGTTTTCTTGTCAGGTTTTCTTAAGACGCGTACATCAGGAAGAGGCTTCTCCTCTGATGATTTCTTCGATCTCCGAGCCATCGATCACCTCTTTCTCCAGTAGCAGCCCTGCTATCTTATGCAGGGCATTAATATTATTCAGTATGATATCTTTTGCCTTTTTATAGCAGGAGATTATTATCTTTCTTACCTCCTCGTCGATCTTCCTTGCTGTCTCCTCGCTGAAATCGATACGCTTGGATATCTCTCTACCAAGAAACATCTCTTCTTCCACCTTGCCGAAGTTTAGTGGCCCGAGTTCGCTCATACCCCACTCCGTGACCATATGTCTTGCCATGTCCGTAGCTCGTTCTATGTCATTACCCGCACCAGTCGTAAGTGTGCCGATGGCCTCTTCCTCTGCTACTCTTCCTCCCATGAGCACAGTTATTGTGTCCAGCAGGTAATCCTTGGTATACGTATGCCTGTCATCAATGGGGAGTTGCTGGGTAATCCCCATGGCCCTGCCTCTTGGGATTATACTCACCTTGTAGACAGGATCTGCATTGGGGAGTTTCTTGGCAACAAGCGTGTGGCCGGCTTCGTGGTAAGCCGTGCACCTCTTTTCTGTCTCGGATATCACCATGCTCTTCCGCTCAACCCCCATCAATACCTTGTCCTTTGCCATCTCAAGGTCTTCCATTGAGACCTTGTTCTTGCCCTTTCTGGCAGCTAGAAGAGCGGCCTCGTTTACAAGGTTTGAAAGGTCTGCACCGGAGAAACCCGGTGTTGCCTTGGCAAGTATCTCTAGGTTAACGTTCTCATCAAGTGGTATGTTCCTTGTGTGTACCCTTAGTATGCCTTCTCTGCCCTTTACATCGGGGCTCGGCACAACGACCTGTCTATCGAATCTACCCGGCCTTAAGAGTGCAGGATCAAGCACATCAGGTCTATTTGTTGCTGCCATCAATATAACCCCTTCATTTGACTCAAATCCATCCATCTCAACGAGCAACTGGTTCAACGTCTGTTCCCTTTCGTCATGGCCACCGCCCAGGCCTGCCCCTCTATGGCGTCCTACAGCATCTATCTCGTCAATAAATATAATGCACGGGGCATTCTGCTTTCCTTGGGCAAAGAGGTCTCTAACGCGGGATGCACCCACGCCCACGAACATCTCCACAAAGTCAGAGCCGGACATACTGAAGAAGGGTACTCCCGCTTCGCCAGCAACAGCCTTTGCTAACAAAGTCTTGCCCGTTCCCGGTGGTCCAAGTAAAAGAACGCCCTTTGGTATCCTCCCACCCAGGGTTGTGAACCTCTTAGGTTCCTTTAGGAATTCTATGATCTCTACCAGTTCTTCCTTTGCCTCATCGACCCCTGCAACGTCGTGAAACGTCACCCTCATCTTGTCCTGTGTCATGAGTTTTGCCCTGCTTCGGCCAAAACTCATGGCCTTTGCACCGCCTGAGCCCATCTGGCGCATGAATAATACCCATACACCTATGAGAAGCATCATGGGTATCCATGATATTAATACCGACATGTACCACGGATTTTCCTCTGTGGGTTTTGCCGAGATTATAACATTTTTATTCATAAGCCTTTCGACCAACTTCGGATCATCAGGCGCGTATGTCTCAAACGGGGTCTTATCCTTCATAAGACCCTTTATCTTGTGTCCCTCTATGGTTACCTCTTTTATTTTATCTTGGTCCAGCGCTTGTATGAACTCGCTGAATGCGAACTTCTTTATTTGCGGGGCAGGTTGATTGAACAGGTGAAAGAGCATAACCATTATGAGTGCTATTACCACCCATAGCGCAGCACTTTTCAAGAAATTGGCATTCATCTGGCCCTTTTTACCTTGCATGCTGTTTGTTCCCTTTCACCTGGCCCATCTCGCTGATGTATATCTCGGCCAGGTATTTGTATTGCCCGCCTATCTTTTTGAAAATACCCGCTGCCTCTGAGTCCTTACCCGTGTTCTTTAATGCAATACCTTTGTAGAATAGTGCCTGGTTTTTTATGCCTTCCGGTGCAGATTCTATGCATTTATCAAGGAGACCAATAGCCTTGGGCACATCACCACCGTCCATATACTTACAAGAGAGTATTAATAGGGCCTCGTAGTAGAATATATCTTTTTTGTTCCATTTATTTAAGAATTCCTGTGCCCACTTTTCTGTATCCTTGAGGTCTCCCTTTGCGTAAGAATATGCTGCTAATCTCAGCATAGCGAGGCGCCCGGCTACTGTATCAGGGTACTTTTCAACCAGCATTTCTTTAGCTTGTCCATTGCTGAAGTACATCTCAAATGCCTGGATCTGCCTGTTTGCTTTCCAGGAGTAAAATCCCAGGAATGCGCTGACTAGGCCAAACACGATAATAACCGTGATAATAAAGGTCTGCATGTGAGTCTTTATCCATTTAATTGACCTGTCCATGACAACCTTAAACTCGTCCGGTGCCTTGAGTATATCCTTTCTAGTCTCTTTTGCCATTTGTCTTCCCTCTCTGTTGATCATAATAGTAGGTATGTTCTTTACATGTCAATGTAGATTTAATGCATGATAGTATTTAGAACTTAATATAAGAAGACCGGTAAGTGAAAGAAGGCCATCTTCACTCCGTTCCTGATGAGGCTGATGCCTCATGGAAGGCTTATGAAGATGACCATGTTTTAGCAAATTTACGCTACACGTTTTTTATAGATTTATCGGTTCTATCACATGAGGTGTTATGAATATCAGTAATTCCTTTTTCTGTATCTCGTCTTTCTTGCCTTTGAACAGGTAACCTATAATGGGCAATCTCCAGAGTCCTGGGACCCTGTTTTCATTTTTCTGTACAACGTTTTCTATTATTCCGCCTATGACGCTTGTCTCTCCATTCTTTACAAGTACCTCGGTCTGTGCCTCCCTTGATGCTATACTAGGATCACCCAGTGAGTTTGTATATGCACCTATAGCATTTCTTCTCACTGATATCTCCATGTCCACGCTCTTGTCAAAGGCTACCCGTGGCGTTACCTCTAACACAAGTTCCATGTCCTTGAGTTCTGTTGAAAGCTCTCCCTCCTGGTTTCTCACTATGTACGGATATTTCTCGCCCTGCTTAATTATGGCCTTCTTGTTGTCGAGTGTCACCACTCTGGGCCTCGCTATAACATGGGTGCGTCCTGTGGTTTCCCCGATGTCTAGCCTGAGATCAAGGTTCAGCATGCTGTTGCCGAGTCTACCGAACGTTATACCGATTCCGGCTGCCTGGTTCATGGGGAAATTGACCGCAAAGGAGGGTGAGGGAACCACGGTTGTTGAAAATAATGGCTCGCTTGAGTAGGTGGAGCTAGTTGTATTGAACAAGTTCCTGGCATCATCGGTTGTGATACCGGAAAGACCGAAACTGTACTTTGATGACTGGTTTCTGAAAGCGCCTCCCCATTGCACACCAAGACCCCTGACCCAGTCATTGTCTGCCTGTACTATCCTAGCCTCGATAAGGACCTGTGGCGTTGGCTTGTCTAGGCGTTTTACCATTGCATAGACTGCATCCACGTTCTTTTTTATGTCCTTTACTATGAGGACGTTTGTCCTATCCTCAGCTGTTATGCTTCCCCTCTTTGATATCATGGATAGATTTTTGCCTTTTACTGTCTTCGCAATATCGGACGCCTTTGCAAAGTTTACAGGTATTATAGAGGTTATGAGGGGTTCGAGTTTTTCCTTGGTCTTTATAGATTCGAGTTCTCTTTGCTCAGCGGCCTTGATCTTATCTGCCGGGGCTATTCTTACGACATTACCTATCTGCATTTTGCCCAGGTCTTTGCTCGCAAGTACCACGTCAAGCACTTGGTCCCATGGCACATTCTTTAACCTGAGCGTAATCCTTCCTTTAACGTCATCAGACGTTACTATATTTAGCCCGCTTACATCCGCTATTATCCTGAGTACATTATGTATATCTGCGTTCTGCAGGTCGAGAGATATCTTTTCCCCTGTATATTTAGCTTTTTTCTCTGTTGCTACAACTGAAGAGGAGAGTGTGGATGCCTTTGCCATAACAAGTGAATTTCTGGCCTTGGATGTATTTGCCAGATTTTTCCCTAGTCTTTCTATCTTTTTCCTTGGTTTTTTTTGTAACGATTTCAAAGGTGTTTTTGCTTCGGGTTTGGCTTTTCTGATATCTTTGGGTATATCAAAATCCATGAATACTATGTCCTTGTCCTGTGAGACAAGATACGGTGACATCTCTTTCATGTATATCTTAAACAGCACGTCGTTGCCTACTTGTAGTGGAATGAAATGGTCTATAGGTGTTATGAAGTCTTTTGTTATGTAGGGGCGCGCTAGGTTTCTTGCAATATGTGTATTCATAAGGCGCAGAAAGACGTTGTTACCCTTAAGCTCCACATCATATGTTACCTTTCCGGTCACGCCAATCTGTATACGGGATTTGCTGCCAAGGTTGATGAAATTTACGCTTTTTATTCTTGCCCCATAGCTAGGCAAGGCTATTGAGCATACAAGTAAGGTTAGTAATATCCTGCGTTTCATGTCACATTTCCCCCTCTTCTTTCCTTAACCTCAGCACCACTTCTCTTGTATTTATCCTTCCCATATAGTCCTTGAAATGTTGTTCTATGGTAATCCCGTCAGGAGATATATGTGTCACAACGCCAGAGTTCTCTCCGAGTAATGTACCTTTCTTTATTATGTAACCCATGCCTGATGTATCCTCGATCAGGGCACGTTTCTTTGCACCCCAGATTATCCCTACCAATTTTACCTGAGAAAGTGACAGCCTCTGCAAGGGATCCATAATCTTCTTTTTTGTTTTCTCTGACGCGACTTTTGGCTCTGCTTTGAGTTCAAAAGGCTTGAATGGATCTCGCACGCCTTTGAGTACGTATTGGTGCTTGCTCTCCTTGTTTTCTCTGAATACAGGTTTTACAACCTTGGGTTTGTTATGATGTATGAATCTTTTATGCGTGTATATCACGTGTGATGTGCTGCCCGAATTACCTGAGCATCCGCTCAGTAGTCCGAGCAATATAAAGGCGGCTATATATATGGGTATTTTCATTTCTTTTTTGCCCCTTCTATGAATTTATAGGTAGTGGCTTTGCAGGTGGTTGTGAGTATTATTCCACCACCTGAAGTTTTTCTGGGTGAAGACATAACGATATTGGATATGTTCACAATCCTTGGCATCTTGGATACCTTGTAAAAGAAATTCAAGATGTCCGAATACCTGCCCTGCACCTTTATATCAACAGGTATCTCGGCATAGAAGTTCTTAGGCACCTCTTTCTTTGGTCTGAAGAGAATGAACTCCAGTCCTGATGCCTTTCCTAACGCTGATACATTCTCTAGTAGGGCAGGTATCTCGCTCTTATCAGGTAGCTGCTTGAGGGCCAATAAAAGCTTTTGCCTGGTTTCTTTTAATTCAGCCTCGTATCTAGGTTTTTCCTTTATAATCTCCCTCTTTGTAGATAACTCGGCCCTGAGCCTCGCAAGTTTAGGCTCCATGTTGTTTATTTCCGCGACTAGGGGCCTGTAGAAAAATTGCCAATATATGCCCAATACACTTGCCAGTATTGCTACAAGTATAATCAACTTTACACCTAGGCTTAATCTTAAGATTTTATCCCCAAAGTTCATCTTTCACCTCAAGAGGGTATTTTTACCTTGCAGTTGATTACGAACTTATGCCTGTTGCTTGCCTGCTGGGTATACACCAGTACAACGTTACTGAAGTAGGGCGATATCTCCAGGCTCTTCATGAATTGGGCTATAGTTGGATTGTCTATGGCAACACCATGTAGAACAAGGGAAGATCCTGTGTTATTCAGAGACGTGAGCCACGCCTTTTCAGGTATAACCAATCTTAACTGGTCGAGTATCTCTACAGGTCCTACCTTCTTCTTCTTAAGGTTCTTGATTATACCCAACTTGGTTTCAAGTTCCTGGCGGTGTTTCTTGAAGGCCTCTATCTGCCCGGCAATGGCCGTTAGCTTCTTTATTTCTAGCTTGGTCGAGACTATTTCCTGCTGTATAGCCTCTTTTCTCTGGCGGACAGAACTCTGGACAAAGGTAACCCCGATAATAAGGAGGATCACTGTAAGCACAAGGAATACTACGTGCTCAATCAGTGCCTTACGCTTGAGTTCTGCTTTTATCGGAAGAAGGTTTATGCTCACCATTTGTACTCGGCCCTCCTTAATGCAAGGCCAATTGCCACCGCCATCTGTGGGGCTATCTGAGCCATGTATTTGGGATCAAAATATTTTTCATCCCAGTAGATGTTGTTGAACGGATTAATCATCTCAACAGGCACCTCAACCTGTTTTTCCAAGGTAGATGATAACCCGGGGAGCCTGGCAGATCCGCCACTTAGATATATACGCTCTATATTTTCGTTTACCATTGTGGAAAGAAAGAAATCCAGGGTTCTACGGATTTCTTGAACATATGTCTCTGCTGCCATTTTGAATATGTAATTTATCCTTTCTAGGTCAATGCCACCAACATCCGAGCCTGCCTTTATGTTTTCTGCCCTTTCATAGCTGACACCGAATTCTCTTTGTATACGTTCTGTAAGTTGTCTTCCCCCCATTGAGATATCCCTGGCGAATATGGATATGCCGTCCTTAATTATATTTATGTTTATCATGGATGCCCCTATATCAACGAGAGCTACTATGGTTTCAGGCGCTTCAGCATAGTTGGCCTGGTACATGGTCTCGAGGGCAAATACATCTACGTCCATTACCATCGGTTTAAGCCCTGCATTGCGGAGGGCAGAGGCATAATCGTCAACCATCTCTTTTTTTGATGCCACGAATAGTACATCCATCATGTCGGAACGCTCTAGGCTTTCACCCAGGATGAAGAAGTCTATGTATACATCGTTTATATCAAAGGGTATGTATTGCTCGGCCTCTATCTGTAGGGTCTGTTCCAGCTCTGACGGTGACATAAGCGGAAGTTCCGCTTTTTTTACAATAACGGAATGACCGGATATGGCGGTGGCTGCGTTTCTTGATCGAATCTTGAGATTGTCTCTTAAATTCCTAATGGTCTCTACGACTGTTTCTGAGTCCATAATGTCCTTGTCGACTATACATTCAGAAGGGATCATCCCGAGTCCCATAGATTTAAGTACATACCTGCCCCTAGTCTTGGTTATGTCAACTATCTTGATGGAATGAGAACCGATGTCTACGCCTAGGAGATTTTTTTCTTTAAATAGCATACTCTAACTCCGTGGTCATTTCTTCCTTTGTTTGAAAATAATGACAATTTCCCCGGGCCTTACCATGTTCAATTCCTTCATGATTGTATGTTCTATATAAGGCTTGTCCTTCTTCAATAATGATGCCTTTATCGCAAGTCGTTCGTTCTCTTCTTGTAACAACATGTTCTTTTCTTGCAGTTTCAATAGTTGCTGATGTAGATGATAGGTATTCACGAGGCCCTTTTCTCCAGGTACGGTAAAGACCATGAACAAAAGGATAATAGTGATAATCCCAATTCCGATTACTCGTGATATATCCATATAGTGATTTCCCTAACCTCAATTCTATAGTACCAGAAGTTCTCCTTACAATCCACATAGTGTTACTATCGGAACTTGGGCTGTTAAGCTTTACATTTATCTCTTGTGAGTGGAACTATGCCTTGTGTACCATTTATATCTTGCACTGAAGATGAGGCCCATGGTGAAACCACCAATATGTGACCACCATGCTATGTGGGTTGTATTTTCTATCCTTGCACATCCGTTTGCCCACTGGAGTATAAACCAGCCGAGCATGAAAAAGACAGCTGGCACCTCTATGATCTCAATGAAGAAGATAATGGGGACAATAGTGACTATCCTTGCTCTAGGGTAGAATATTAGGTAGGCACCCATGACAGCGGCTATGGCCCCGGATGCGCCGATAATAGGTATGTGAGTTTCTGGGTGAACTAGGCAATACGTATAAAAGGATACGAAAACCGCGGTAATATAGAAAAGTACATATCTCGCTGTACCAAATGCCTTCTCCACTGCAGGCCCGAAAACATACAAGAAGAGCATGTTAAAGAATATATGTAGATATCCCCCGTGTAAAAAGCCGGATACAAAAATTGCCTTGTGTATTCCAAGAAATGAGCCCTTACCCTCCACTAGGTACAAATAGATATCGTAGGGACTAACACTAAGAGGTAGTATAAACTGTTGGCCGTATTTAACTTCCTGATAAAAAAGGACTAGGTTTACTACAATAATACTTGTGGTGGCAAAAGGGATACCCTGGGAAGTCACAGTGTCTTTGACAGGAATCATAATCTTCCTCGAAATACTGTTCTATCTAACACCTGGGCCCTGCCTTAACCAGAGAGCATGCCTTCGTATGTTTGAACTTAGTGTTACGTCTAATATACAGGCTTGATATGTTATTGTTCAAGGTAAAATACGTTGATATAGAAGGGATAAGGGTCTGGATTCAATGCATGGTAAGAGTATCCCAGGCACTTGCCACCATGGTTTTTTTTGGGTATAGATGGAAGACATGAGAGATATGGGTCTTTTGCTGATTGCGCTTGGCGTCTTTATCTTGGTAGCAGGCATTATAATACTCCTCGGAGGGCATCTGTGCCCGTTTGGTCGCCTTCCAGGGGACATAAGGGTGGTAAGAAATGGTCTTACCATATATTTCCCTATCACAACCTGCATACTCATAAGTATTGTCCTGACATTTATCCTTTCCATGTTCAGGTAGACATCAAAGAGAAGGTAAATATGCGCTTAGAGGATTTTATAGGTTGGTTCCTGAGGCTAAAGGCAAAGGATTACCTAGCGTTCAAAGATTTTGACGATATCTCGGTGCCCTCCCCACCTGCAGAGGATATAGAACTTTATATACATGTACCTTTTTGCGAACAGCTCTGCCCTTACTGTTCTTTTCACCGATTCCTCTTTCGTGAATCCTTGGCAAGAGAGTACTTTGATGCCTTGAGAAAAGAGATAAGAAT
>Ga0190316_1000468_pt1:7500-11982 | contig 11982 bp, 10 predicted proteins | sample 48701112_MG_FD_161663 | JGI IMG/M metagenome (GOLD analysis project Ga0190316, IMG submission 161663) | Hydrothermal vent sediment bacterial communities from Southern Trench, Guaymas Basin, Mexico - 4870-11-1-2_MG | ecosystem: Environmental > Aquatic > Marine > Hydrothermal vents >... | reverse complement strand
AATTTTTGTTCTCTCTTTTGGTCAACCAACGGGCCTGAGCAGTGGCCTTACTTGCTTTCCGGCATTCTGGTTTTCCGCAGTATTTCTGTTTCCGGATGTTGCGTGGGTCTAGTATGAAAAAATCACCACAGTTCCGGCATTTACGCTTTCGGAATCTTTGTGCCATCGATCATGACCTCCACACGAGGATGATCGACTTACAAGAAGAAATGATTTTTTATTTTTTGGGAAGAAAAAGGAGGAAGAAAATAGACAATTTCAGATGGTCAGATTAGAGGTAATTTCAGGTGGCCGCTGACAAGGAGTTTAAGCGCAGAACGAAACCTATGGAGATACTTGCTGGTGAGACTGCCTGTTACCGTCTCCTGGCCTTTATCTCTCTGAGAATGGAATTGCATTGGAGGTCAAACCCAATAGGAAAAGTGCGTAACAACCTGCCTTTTCTCAAAGAATTGGCCTATGAGAAATTCACACAAAAAAGTTGACAGTACCTTGGAAAGACAGGTTCGCCGGGCACACGACCAGGATACGCTCTGCCAGGCCGCGAAGCTGAAGCTCCCGAATGAGAAGCCCGGCCATGATGGTCTTTCCGGCTCCGGCGTCGTCGGCCAGCAGGAACCGTACCCGCGCCAGCTTCAGGAGATAGTCATATACCGCCTCGAGCTGGTGCGGCAGCGGGTCAACGCGCGAGATGGAGAGGCCAAAGTAAGGATCGAACTCGTAGGCGATGCCAAGCGAGTAGGCCTGCAATCCCAGCCTCAGGAGGCGGCCGTCCCCGTCGTAACTGAAAGCGGAATCCAAGATGGTGAGGGTATTAATGTCGCTGTCGGTGAGCGTCACCTTACGGAACCGCTCCGACTGCATACCGACAAGGCCTACAGTCCAAGTGGCGTCGCCTGCCTGTGCGTCACCGCACGCAGACAGGCCACCGACCCGCACAGTCTCCACGCGCATCGGCTCATTGAAAAGCGAGCCGATGACGACACAACCTTCGCGTAATTGGCTGCTTGACGTTGTCATCGGTTCCCGGCGCTCCCGCTATCATCTCGACGGTTGTTGCCGGCCCTGCCCGACTTCACCCATTCGTCAATCTCTTCTTTACGAAACTTCCAGAGTCGGCCAATCTTGTGCTCAGGCATATTTCTTTCACTTATCCACCTGTAAACGGTATCCCGCTTAATGCCGAGATAAGCCGCGATCTCATCTACGGAAAGCCATCGATCTTCCATCATTGTCTCCACTCACTCCGAGCGTTATTGGCAATCTTCAAAACGCCTGCCTGTGCGTTGCACGCAGACAGGGCCTCGTGTTGTCAGTTGGTGGATCGGTTTGTATGGTCCGGCATTCGATGCTTCATCCAGACAAACCGGCACAAACAAAGATAAAATATATCAGATGGAAGGCTATTGTCAATTGGTTTTTCCGAGTGTGGTCGGTATTTTTCCGACTTAGACCGACTGAAAGAGGATCAGTGGTGCCGCGTGCGAGGATGTCCTCTTCCGGCACCTGCAAGACGGGAATGCCGGAGGGCATCTCGTATAGACGACCGCGGACCACGGCTTATTTGATACAAGGACTTTTTGCAGTACAATCATGGATGACTCGTTCAGGGTTGACGGATAGTATGATAATATATAGTATGTATACATAAGATTGCTACACAACATCTCCCTTGGAGGATGCTATGTCAATACGCGTTCAGGTTATTTTGGATGAGGCCGAGGCGATCCAGTTTAGATCGCAGGCGCGCAAAGAATCAAAGTCGCTTAGTGCCTGGCTGCGCGATGCAGGGCGGAAGATGCTATCAGCCAAACTTCAGTCCCGACCATTGACTGATCCGGCTTCTCTTCGGACGTTCTTCCAGGAGTGCAAAGACAGGGAACAAGGTCCTGAACAGGACTGGGTAGAACAAAAGAGATTGATCATTGAGGGATTCCAGGCAGCGAACCGGCCATGATTTTCGTGGACAGTAACATATTTATTTATGCCGTCGGCCGGTCACACCCGTTACGGGCTGAGGCGCAGGCATTTTTCCTGAAAGCAGCTGAGAACGGGAAGAGGCTGGTTACCTCGGCAGAGGTTTTGCAGGAGCTACTCCATGTCTACCTGCCGGTTGGCAGGATAGCCACCCTTGATGCGGCCTTGGAGCTTGCGACCCAAGGGGTGGACAGAATTATTCCCATCCATCGGGAAACAGTCATTCACGCCCGCAATCTCGCTGACAGATATCCAGAGTTGACGGCAAGGGATCTGTTACATTTTGCCGTTTGCCAGTTACATAAGATTTCTGAATTGAAAACCTTTGACCGAGGCCTGGAAGTAGCATTTATGGGAAAGTAGTTCGACCAGGAAAAGTAGCAATTTTCGTTGAAAAGAGAACTTTAAAAAAGAAAAGGCTCGATTTCTCAATCGAGCCTTGATTCTCTCTGGCTCCCCGAGACGGACTCGAACCGCCAACCTAGTGGTTAACAGCCACCCGCTCTGCCATTGAGCTACCGGGGAATTTATATCGGCCAATCTAACAACTTGCGTTTTGACCGTCAACAGGAAACATCTCAATATACAGAAAGAGTCCCTCGCGAAATTTCAATGATTTTGGCCAAAAAAAGCCCCCATAAATAATGGGGGCGAAATATTTTCCGGCAGTGACCTACTCTCCCACCCTATCCCGGGCAGTACCATCGGCGCTGAGGGGCTTAACTTCCGTGTTCGAAATGGGAACGGGTGTTTCCCCCTCGCCATTGCCACCGGAAACGATGTACTTATAAAAAATATAAATAAATATGGATTACACTGTCCACCATGTGCGGAAAGAATTAATCAAAAGAAAAATATGGTCAAGCCGCACGCCCGATTAGTATCGGTAAGCTCAGGCTGTTGCCAGCCTTACACCTCCGACCTATCAACCTTGTCTTCTCCAAGGGGGCTTCAGGGGCTTACGCCACGGGAGATCTAATCTTGAGGTGGGCTTCCCACTTAGATGCCTTCAGCGGTTATCCCATCCGAACGCAGCTACCCAGCAATACCACTGGCGTGATAACTGGATCACCGGAGGTCCGTCCATCCCGGTCCTCTCGTACTAGGGACAGATCCTCTCAAATCTCCTGCGCCCGCGGTAGATAGGGACCAAACTGTCTCACGACGTTTTAAACCCAGCTCACGTACCGCTTTAATTGGCGAACAGCCAAACCCTTGGGACCTGCTTCAGCCCCAGGATGCGATGAGCCGACATCGAGGTGCCAAACCTCCCCGTCGATGTGAACTCTTGGGGGAGATAAGCCTGTTATCCCCGGAGTACCTTTTGTCCGATGAGCGATGGCCCTTCCATTCGGGACCACCGGATCACTAAGGCCTGCTTTCGCACCTGCTCGACTTGTGTGTCTCGCAGTCAAGCTCCCTTGTGCCTTTACACTCTACGGCTGGTTTCCAATCAGCCTGAGGGAACCTTCGCGCGCCTCCGTTACTCTTTGGGAGGCGACCGCCCCAGTCAAACTACCCACCAGACACTGTCCCTGACCCGGCTAACGGGCCGAGGTTAGGATCCTAGAATAGCCAGGGTGGTATTTCAAGGACGGCTCCACCAAGACTGGCGTCCTGGCTTCAAAGCCTCCCACCTATCCTACACAAGCTACCCCAAAACCCAATGCCAAGCTGTAGTAAAGGTTCACGGGGTCTTTCCGTCTAGCCGCGGGTAACCGGCATCTTCACCGGTACTACAATTTCACTGAGTCCCTGGTTGAGACAGTGGGGCAGTCGTTACGCCATTCGTGCAGGTCGGAACTTACCCGACAAGGAATTTCGCTACCTTAGGACCGTTATAGTTACGGCCGCCGTTTACCGGGGCTTCGGTTCAGTGCTTCTTCTTGCGAATAACACCTCCCCTTAACCTTCCGGCACCGGGCAGGCGTCAGACCCTATACGTCGCCTTGCGGCTTGGCAGAGTCCTATGTTTTTAGTAAACAGTCGCCACCCCCTTTTCACTGCGCCCCACTTCGGCTCCGATCGCAAGGATCTTCACCTGATGTGGGTGCCCCTTCTCCCGAAGTTACGGGGCTATTTTGCCGAGTTCCTTAACCAGGGTTATCTCACGCGCCTCAGGATTCTCACCCTGCCTACCTGTGTCGGTTTACGGTACGGTCACCAAACAAACTCGCTACGAGGCTTTTCCAGGAAGCATGGGATCGGCCACTTACGGCCTAAAAGGCCACGTCATCAGTTCTCAGCGTTAACAAGATCCCGGATTTGCCTGGGATCTCCGCCTACAACCTTGAACCGGGACATCCAACACCCGGATGGCTTACCCTTCTCCGTCCCCCCTTCACTCAAACGCTTGTTTGGTGGTACAGGAATATTAACCTGTTTTCCATCGCCTACGCCTTTCGACCTCGGCTTAGGGACCGACTAACCCTGAGCAGACGAGCTTTACTCAGGAAACCTTAGGCTTCCGGCGAGCGGGATTCTCACCCGCTTTTTCGCTACTCA
>Ga0190316_1000468_pt1:0-2500 | contig 11982 bp, 10 predicted proteins | sample 48701112_MG_FD_161663 | JGI IMG/M metagenome (GOLD analysis project Ga0190316, IMG submission 161663) | Hydrothermal vent sediment bacterial communities from Southern Trench, Guaymas Basin, Mexico - 4870-11-1-2_MG | ecosystem: Environmental > Aquatic > Marine > Hydrothermal vents >... | reverse complement strand
CCCGTTTATAAGCCGGTGCCCTTTGCGGCACAAAATCCTTTCCAAATCTCCCGTTAATGAGGGTTCTGGCCTCCTTGACCGCCTCCATGGCCACCCTGGTGGAGTCGGTCCTCATATAGGTTATGAGCCCAACCGGACCTTCATCTCCCAAATCAATACCCTCATAGAGTCTCTGTGCCAGCATCATGGTTTTTTTGGCAGAAAACTTGAGCTTACGGGCTGCCTCTTGCTGCAACGTACTGGTGATAAACGGAGGTGAAGGGAATTTCCTCTTCTCTTTAGTCTCAACCTTTTTGACTCTGAAATCAGCCGACTCGAGGTCTCTCACTACCTTTTGGGCCTTTTCCCCGTCGGGAATCGAGAGTTTTTTACCTTTAAGGGCTACTACCTTTGCCAAAAAGGGAGGCGGCTTGGGACCTTCCAGTTGAGCAGTAACAGTCCAGTACTCTTCCGGTACAAAGGCCTGAATTTCCCTCTCTCTGTCACATATTATTCGAACAGCAACAGACTGGACACGTCCTGCCGAAAGCCCTCTTTTTACCTTGTTCCATAGTAAAGGAGATATTTTATATCCGACCAGCCTGTCCAGGATCCGCCTTGCCTGTTGGGACTCGTACTTGTTCCTGTCCAGTTCCCCCGGGCATTTGATGGCCTTCATGATCGCCTGTTCAGTCAGTTCGTGGAACATCACGCGGTGGAACCGTCTGGCTTTTCCCCCATTGGCCTGTAGTTCCTCTGCTATATGCCATGCTATGGCCTCTCCCTCCCGGTCCGGATCAGGGGCCAGATATATGTCATCCACTTTGGATGCCGCAGACTTAAGCTCTTTGATTATCTTGCTCTTGCCACGAATTATCTCGTACTCCGGCCTAAAGTTATCTTCGACATTAACTCCCAGACGTTTCTTGGGGAGATCCTTCACATGGCCTACAGAGGCCTTGATGTCGAAGTCTTTGCCCAGATAGCGCTTGAGGGTCCGTGCCTTGGTCGGGGATTCTACAATTAACAAGCCCTTTTTCATAAAATCACTCTCACTTAAGTAATTATTCACTGCCTGTCTGGCAGTCGGCAGCCTCTTGCAGGGTTTCAACCGCGGGCGGATCGCACCAAAATGTGTATCTGCAACGGATTATGCTTTGAAACCCAAAAAAAGGCTGCCGGCTGCTATGAAGTGGTCGCACTAAACGTTTATCTCTCACTTAAGTTGATATATTTGGCCTGGGAAGGCCTGGATCAGGTCTTTTAGCTCCATTTGGAGTAAAAGTCCACTGACTTGGGCAACAGGTTGCCCGCACAAATGAGCGATATCGTCTATATGTTGCGGATAGGGCCCAAGTTTGTCAAAGACTTTTTGTTCTTCGGGTGAAAGCTCGGGGTACTCTCCGGGAACGCCTGGCGAAATGTCTTTATTGGGCCCCTGTTTTTCCGAACCAAGCTCTTCTGTTATGTCTGTAAAGTTCTCTACCAACCGTGCTCCCTGCTTGATAAGCCAGTGCGTGCCGCTGCTCCTGTAGGAGTAAATGCTCCCCGGAACCGCCATTACCTCCCTGCCCTGATCCAGGGCGCAGGAAGCAGTGATCAGGGAACCGCTTTTCATGCTTGCTTCTATTATCACGACTCCCAGGGAGAGGCCGCTGATGATCCTGTTGCGGATTGGAAAATTTTTTGCTTCCGGAGATGAACCGGGCGGTAATTCAGTAATCACCGCCCCATTATCTGCTATGCGATTGACAAGTCCTGCATTTTGCCTGGGATAAACCACGTCTATGCCGCATCCCTTTACGGCTATTGTGGTTCCACCCGACCTGAGGGCCGCCTCGTGAGAAGCAGTATCTATTCCAAGGGCCAGGCCGGAGACCACTGTATAACCGTGTTGCACAAGTTCAGATGACAGCATTCGGGCTACATCCAATCCATAGGAACTGGGGTATCGTGAACCGACAACAGCAACCGCCCTATTTTTCAGGGAAGAGGGATCGCCGATACCATGAAGCAGTGCCGGCGGATTTTGTATCTCATTCAAAAGCGATGGATAGTCCTTACTCAAGAAGGTCATGGTCCATGCCCCTATCCTTTCAAGGACATCGATACTATGTTCAATGGTTTTTTCGTCAGGGCCTCTTGCCAGGGCATCTCGAACATGGGCAGGAAATCGCGCTATATCTGAAAAATCGGCAGGTCCGGCCTCCCATACCGCCCTGGCCGAGCCGAAGTGTTCCACAAGCCGTCTCAGGGTCATACTCCCAACACCAGGCACTAACTGCAGCCCCATCCATGCCTTTAGCTCTTCATGGTCCATAGGAGTCCCCACAATCCTGACTAACGGTCAAATTTTCTATCAAGACCCATATTAATTCTTTCGCTCTTTTTCTCATCGATCATGAGTCAATCAATCTTAATTAGATATCCATGGCGATGGTAAATATCCGGTGAACCCGTTATATCCTGCCTTGGAGCGGTTACCTTTTTCCGGGTTTCAAAGCTCACTCATTGCGGACCG